>Ga0006574J49614_1000647_pt1 | contig 9080 bp, 10 predicted proteins | sample HigsolmetaAR204R_FD_49614 | JGI IMG/M metagenome (IMG submission 49614) | reverse complement strand
TGACGCATAGACGAAATTTGCTTGCCATGCCGTATGCGCATTAATTAAAAAAATTCATTCCATTGTACTAGAGATCGATTTCTTATGTCTCTGTATTTCTTATTGCTCCATTAATGTTATTGCTCCATTAATGAAATAAATTGAGCTTTCTTTTTTTATCTTAGATGAACCTTTCGGTTCATATCAAAAACAGACACATGCTATCTGAGGCGCCGTCGGATTTGCCCAATCCGTGCAAGATTCCGACCGGGCATTCGAGAAATCTCACGTGCCGCTCAGATATCATCCGTCTGAAAATGGCATCTTTCAGAAATACATCCGAAATGATCCGATCATGCCGGGCATCGCCGATCCGAGCATTCGCGACCTGGGCCGCCGCTCATTCAAAAGGCTTGTCGCTTACCTTGATCGAATCGGTCGGGCAGCCGTCCAGCGCGTCTTGCAGATCATCGTACAATTCTTCCGGGATTTCGACGACGCCGCGATTGTCATCGCCGTTGTACACGTTTTGCGCGAGACCGTCGTCATCGTAGTCGAAGATATCCGGAGCAGAAGCGCCGCAGGCGCCGCAGGCGATGCAAGTGTCTTTATCTACTCGGGTGTATTTGGGCATTCGTTAGACCTCCTTGGATGATTCGCTTTCCTCGTACACCACATAAATATATTATAAAACCGGGGGCAATTCAATGACCATGCTTATTGAAGTTCGTCGGCGTGTGGTGTACAATCGGTTAGATACATATATATCCCACCATCACTCATTATCATGTTATAATGATAACATTCTATACATTCGGTCGTGGAACGCAATATTGTTAAGGAGGATCATCGATGTCTCGCAAAGTTTATATCTTCGACACGACGCTTCGTGACGGCACCCAAGGAGAAGGCGTCAGTCTGTCCGTGGAAGACAAGCTCAAAATCGCTCAAAAGCTCGATGAGTTGGGCGTTGACTATATTGAAGGCGGATGGCCGGGCAGCAATCAGAAGGACCTTGAGTTTTTTGAGCGGGTCAAAAGTCTGAGCTTGAAGCACGCGAAGATCACGGCGTTCGGCAGCACGCGCCGCAAGGGGATCGCGCCTGAGAACGACGCGAATCTGAACAAGCTGCTGGAGTCGGGCGTGAAAGTCGCGACGATCTTCGGCAAGTCGTGGGATTTTCAGGTGACCACGGCGCTGGAGACGACGCTGGAAGAAAACCTGGCGATGATCTATGACTCGGTGCGCTTTCTGAAACAAAACGGGCTTGAAGTGATCTATGACGCGGAGCATTTCTTCGACGGATACAAGGCCAATCCGGAATATGCGCTCGCCACGTTGGAAAAAGCGCAGGCGGGCGGAGCCGACTGGATCGTGCTCTGCGACACGAACGGCGGATCGATGCCGCATGAGATCGGCGAAATCGTTCGCGCCGTGAAATCCAAGATTTCCGTCGACATCGGCATTCACGCGCATAACGACTGCGAGCTCGGCGTCGCGAACAGCCTGGCCGCCGTACAAGCCGGCGCGCGGCAAGTGCAGGGGACGATCAACGGCTACGGCGAACGTTGCGGAAACGCCAATCTCATATCGGTCATTCCGAATCTGCAGCTGAAACTCGGGTATGAGGTCATATCCCCCGAACAGCTTCGCACGCTCACGGCGGTCGCCCGCTATGTGAGCGAGATCGCCAACGTCAGCATGCCCGTGAACCAACCGTTCGTCGGCAACGCCGCGTTTGCGCACAAAGGCGGCATCCACGTATCGGCGATCCGCAAACATCCAAGAACTTACGAACATATTGAACCCGAACTTGTCGGCAACAAACAGCGCGTGCTCGTATCCGAGCTGGCGGGTCAGAGCAACGTCCTGTTCAAAGCGCAGGAACTCCAACTGGATATCGAGCTCGACAACAACGTTGCGCGGGAAGCGATTCAGCGCATCAAGCAGCTTGAACATGAGGGTTACCAGTTCGAAGGCGCCGACGCTTCGCTTGAGCTGCTTTTGCGTGAAGCGACCGGAAATCTGAAAGAAGTGTTCAAGGTCGAATCGTTCAAGATTATCGTCGAGCGGCCGGCCAACCACAGCAGCGTGATCTCGGAAGCCATCGTCAAGCTGAAAATCGGAGAGGAAACGGTGTTCACCGCCGCCGAGGGCAACGGTCCGGTGAACGCGCTGGACAACGCCCTGCGCAAGGCGCTCGAGCAGTATTATCCCGAAATCCGCGACATGCATCTCACGGACTACAAAGTGCGCGTCATCGATGAGAAAAGCGCCACCGCTGCCAAGGTTCGCGTGCTCATCGAATCATCCGACCGCCAAAACTCCTGGAGCACCGTCGGCGTGTCGACAAACGTCATCGAGGCAAGCTGGCAGGCGCTCGTGGACAGCGTGCGTTACGCCCTGATCGGAAAAGAACTCGTCATTCCGGAATCCAACGGAAACAGACGGCTGGGCATCGTCAATCACTGATCGTCGGAACAGATACGCTCAAAACCGAACAACCTGCACATGCGGCACCCCGGTAAACGGACTCCCGCTGCAGACGTTTGAAAGGATGCTCCCCGCCAGGCAGGCTCCTGAAAGGCGACAATCAGGGCCGCATGAAGGGGGGCTTTTTCATGGTCCGGCTGCCGGTTTCCCTGCGATGAGAACAACCTCCGCTTCCCGGCATCCGTCCGCCTCGCCGCAATAACGGGATGAATACAAAAAACCGCCCTGGCGAACAAAGCTCCATGAACGGATTGTTCTGCCGAGCGGTCATCTTTTTGCAACATTTACAGCTTCGCCAGCCGTTTCTCAAGATCCTCCGGATCGAATTCGCCATGAATCACATGGTTCACCACGCCGTTCCGGTCGATCAGCACCGTGATCGGAAACGCATAAACCTTGTACTCCTGGCTTACCTCGCCTTTTTCATCAAGCAGCACGGGCATTTGCCATTCGTATTTCTCGACGAACTCCGTCACTTTGTCGATTCCGAAAAATTCGGCGCCCGTCACATTGATGGCCAGAAATTCCACCCGATCTCCGTAACGTTCGTGCAAATCTTTCAATGCCGGAGCCTCCGAGGCGCAAGGTCCGCACCACGATGCCCAGAAATTGAGCAGCACCGGTTTATCCATATCGCTTCTGACAAAGCGGTATTCCTGATCATCCAACGTTTTTAACGTGAATTCCGGGGCGGGATATCCCGTCTTCGCAACTGCAACCTGAAGCGGCAAGCCGCTGTCGGCATCGCCGTCGTTCGCCTGTCTGCCGGCCGATGAACGTTCGCTGGAGACGATCTGGGTGACGATCGCGGCGGCAATGAAGATGACGGCTGCCAAGGCGATGATCACATTTCTTTTCATGCGCTACCCCTCTTGTGATTTTTGTCTAGCCTTATCATACCGTTCCCATTCGCCGATAGCAATGTCGATTCGGTGAATTCGTCCGGCCCGCATGCATGACCGACGCGAACTGCGGGAATGTTACGAGTAATCATATCCGGAGGTCGAAAAGCCGACATGGAAAAAACAAGACGTCGCATTCTGGATATCGTGTTCCGCAGTGAGATCGAACAGAACGACACCGCGAGCGGCGGCGATGCGGGCGATCGGCACCAGACGAAAACCGGGACGAACGGGAAAAGCAACTTGCGGGAATCCGCCGCGCTGGCCACGATCCCGCTTGTCCTGGTGTTGGGCAATTCGATGCTCATTCCCATTCTTCCCCAAATGCAACGAGAACTTAACATCTCCCAATTCCAGAGCAGTTTGACGATCAGCCTGTTTTCCATCGCGGCGGGCATCTTCATCCCGATATTGGGATATTTGTCGGACCGTTTTTCCCGGAAAGCGATCATCATCCCGTCGCTCATCGTATACGGCGGGGCGGGGATTCTCGCCGGTTTCGGCGCGATATGGGAATCGTACTGGGTCGTCATCTCGGCGAGAGCGCTGCAAGGATTGGGCGCAGCGGGCACATCGCCGATTGCGATGGCGCTGATCGGCGACCTGTATAAGGGAGGTGAGGAAAGCCGCACCCTCGGACTGATCGAAGCATCCAACGGGTTCGGCAAGGTGGTCAGCCCGATCATCGGCTCGCTGCTCGCATTGCTCATCTGGTATGCCGCATTTTTCGCATTCCCCGTATTTTGCGGGCTGTCCTTGCTCGCGGTCATCTTTTTGATCAAGGAGCCGAAACGGAAAGAGGAACCGAAAAAACTGAACCGCTATTTGCGCACGATCGGCCGGATTATGAAGCAAAAGGGCCGATGGCTGATCACATCCTTTTTCGCCGGCTCGTTGGGGTTGTTTATCCTGTTCGGCGCGCTGTTTTATTTGTCGCAAATATTGGAGGAGAAGCCATATCAAATCGACGGGGTGATCAAGGGACTCGTTCTCGCCATTCCGCTCATGGGACTGGTGGCGACGTCCTACACGACGGGCGCGGTGATCAAAAAGAACGGGGTATTGATGCGATGGCTGATGAATATCGGGTTGGTGCTGATGACGGTCTCTCTGGCTTTGGCGATCTTCCTGTATGATCATATTTATGTTCTGATCGGTTTATTAACGATGAGCAGCATCGGAACAGGCCTCCTGTTGCCGTGCCTGAACACGATGATCACCGGTTCCGTCAGCAGAAGCGAACGCGGCATGATCACCTCGCTGTACAGCAGCCTGAGATTTTTCGGCGTGGCGTTCGGACCGCCGCTGTTCAGCCGGATGATGGACATTTCGGACGAGCTCGTGTTCATCTCGGTCTCCGTCTTATCGTTCATCACGCTTGGTCTCGTGTTCTTTCTGATCAAACCGGACCGGCGCCTCAGCGAAGCCGGCTGACCGCGGCGCCGCGTCATCATCCGCCCGCTCGCAAAGGAACATGAAGGCGCCCCCTGCCATCTTGACCCGGCGGTCATGGCACACGGGGGCGTCTTTCGTAATGGTGATCCTTGAACCTGTGTTGTTGGTTTCTGTTTTCATTCGCCTGTATATATCAATCCACTCCTGCATGGGTATATATCAATTCACTCTTATATGGGTATATATCCATCCGCTCCTAAACGGACATATATCTTTAATACGCTCCTGTACGATATCGTCTTCCATATTGGCATTCGCTGTTCCGGCATCCGCTCCCGCACCGTCATGCTGTCATTTTTCCTTGATGTGTCTCACACATGCTGGCTGAGATGCGCATACAGATCGCCGAGAGTCGTAATGCGGCGGCTGGCGATCTCTCGCATGAATTCGGACCAGAGCCGGGCGGTCATGATCGCGTCGGAAAGGGCGTGATGCCGGTCTTGGATCGGTATGCCGTACGCGTCAAGCACAGTGTCGAGGTCGTATGAAGGCAAACGAGGATTCAGCCACCTGGCGACGAGGATCGTGTCGAGCACCCGGTGCGACAGGCGGATTTTCGCCATGCGCCACAGCGCGACGTTCAGAAATTGCTTATCGTGACCGGTGCCGTGCGCGATCAGCACCCTCCGCTGCACGAAGCGCAGAAAGTTCGTCAAAACCTCCCTCACATCCGGCGCATCCGCTACCATCTCATCCGTGATGTTCGTCAGCTCGACGATATTGGCGGGTATTTTGCGATTCGGTTTCACCATGCTGTAAAACGTGTGCTCGGCATGAACGTCGGAACCGACGCACAACACCGCCCCGACGGATAAAATTTCATCGTGTTCGGGATTGAACCCGGTCGTCTCCAGGTCGAATACGACAGCTTGCAGATCGGCAAGCGGAAGCTCGAACACAGACGTCTGCCTCTGATCTTTCATAACCGACCGGATGAACGATTGATGCTGTGTCTGAGCCAGACCGAACATGGAGCTGATCGCTCCCCGCCAGCCTCTTACCTTATTTTCCGGCAACACATTGCGCGGTCTGTTATATGAGGAGTCATAGTCCGGTTCTTTCATACACGCTCACCTTCCTGATCGCTGCTGCTTATCCGGCTTCGTCCGCGATCAATCTTCGCGCCGCGATCCGCCGCCATTGCGCGCATTCGACGCGAAAAACATCACCCGACATGTTACGCTTATCTTTCCGCAAGCCGCCAATGAAGCGAACAGTTATGACGGGATTATGTCACATATGACACCCGTGACCGATGACGCGAAATACTTTTGACGTGAATGACCTATGTACGATTTCCCCGGTGATACGCATGATCGATGCACGAATTGTGTCAATGACGGGATCTTGTGCGATCCTATGGTTTCGCTCGAATTTGGGTATTGCATGGTAGAACGCGCTAATTTCGCCCGCCGTATTTCGCCACATGCGCCTGCAACAGCTTCCCGCTCCTCATCGTCCTTTTCAGCGACAGGATCTCCTCTTTCGAGCATTGCCGAATGTTCAGCTTTCCGATCCCGTCGTCCTTGCCGCACGTCAGCCGCAGCAGCAGATTGTGCTCGAACGCGGCTTGCCAGCGCTCAAGAAGCTCCTCCGGAACGCTCCCTTTGAACCCCAGCGCGCGAAGTCTCTGCAATGTGTTCGTCTCGTTCACCGCTTCGTGTATCGCCAGCGCGCGAATGCCGTTCACCATCGGGATATAGGAGCCGTATTTGATGTCGATCGAGCCGGCGTGTTCTCCGTAACGCTCGAGAAGGAGGTTGCCGAACGGCCCGAGCAACACCTTATGCCGCAGAGAGATTTCCACGATCGTCCGCATCACTTCGGGGTGGTCGGCGACGAGCTGGAGCACGCGTTCACGCAGTTTCCCGCTCAGCTCCGCCTGGCCGTACACCGCCCGCGCGTCGCTCATGATCAGCATATAGCGGACATTTTCCACGTTGAGCGATTCGAACCATTTTTCGAGCATATGTTTGTATTGCTGAAAAGACAGCCGCCATCTGCGATTCGTGCAGATCACCTGCCCCTCGCACGGAGGGTATCCTAGACGCTCGAGACCGCTGCGGATTTTTCTCGCAAGCTGTTCGAAATACGTTTCCACAGCGCTCCGCGCCTTCTCGCCGATGGCCTGGGAATCATCATAGATGATCCCGTTGTCCTGGTCGCTCCAAAAGGTTTGCTCGCGGCGTCCGCCGCTGCCGAACAGCAGGAATGCGTAAGGGACAGGGGGATCGCCCTGTCCTTCCCGCTTCAGTTCAAGCTCCGCCAGCTGAACCGCCTTGCGAATCAAAGCATCATGCATATCATTGATGGACGTCATGATGTCGATGATCGGGCCGTAAGGGATCTGATCGGCGTACTTCGCCTGCAGGTCGATGCGCAATTCCCTCAACAACCGCCAATCGTCCGACGCTTCGATGTGCTGAATTGCGAATTGCCGATTCAGATCCGCCATCTTGCATTAGCTCCTTCGCTCCCGATCCTTATGATCGTCCTGATCTCGAACGTTCATGCCCTCGATCTCCGGCGATCGTGACATTCTCTCTATCATTATAGATCTCGCTGTCGCACCGATCTTCGTCACGGCCGGATTCATTTCGAAAGGCATCCGCCCGTTTCTCGTCGACCATCATTTTTGTGTCTTCCGCCAATGATCCACACCCGATGATCCGTCCATTGTTTGCTATTGATCTTATTGATCTTTCTATAGTACCGCAAATGATCTGTCTATAGTCCGATTCAGCCGGATTACATCGTCAGTTGATCTTGTTTTTTCATATGTTCCGGATAACCGTAAGCTCCGTGCTCGCTCAGGTCGAGGCCGATCATTTCTTGTTCTTCGGTGACGCGGAGCCCGATGACTTTCTTGATGACCCACAGGATCACGAAGGATACGACGAAAGCATACAGACCGGAAGCCACAACGCCGAGGATTTGCACGCCCAATTGATGGAAGCCTCCGCCGTAGAACAGTCCCGGTTGACCGACTCCGAGCTTTTCAACCAGTTCGGGCGTCGCGAACAGACCGTTGGACAGCGTGCCCCAAACCCCGATTGCGCCGTGCACCGTGATTGCGCCGATCGGATCGTCGATGCGGACCTTGTCAAGGAATCTCATGAACGGATATACGATAATGCCGCCGATCGCACCGATGACGATCGCCGCCCACGGTTCGACGAACGCGGTGGAAGCCGTGATGGCGACGAGACCTGCCAGGGCGCCGTTCAGCATGACGACGATGTCAGCCTTGCCGGTAGCGGCCCAGACCACGAGGAGCGCCGCAACCGTGCCTGCGCCGGTGGCGAGCAATGTCGTCGCAGCAACATACGCGAAGAATCCGTCGTCAATCGCCAGTGTGGAAGCGCCGTTGAAACCGAACCAGCCGATGAACAGCAGCAGGACACCCATCGTCGTGTACACTTGGTTGTGGCCGCTGATCGCGTTGGCCGAACCGTCCTTGTTGAACTTGCCGATGCGCGGCTTCAGCAGGATCGTGGCCGCGAGCGCCGCCATCGCGCCGGTCAAGTGAACGACGGTCGAACCGGCGAAGTCTTGTTTGCCGTGATCGGCCAGCCAGCCCGCACCCCAGATCCAGTGTGCGATGACCGGATACACAAGCGTACAGAACAGAACGGTGAAGATCAGGTACACCGACAGTTTCGCGCGCTCTGCAAAACCGCCCCAGGCGATCGAAAGCGACACGGCGATAAACGCGAATTGGAAGACGAAGAATACGGAGTCAGGATACGAAACGTCAGCCGTTGCCGAGATCGGCAGATTAAAGAAGAAGTTCTCCAGACCGATGAAGGCCGACAGGCTGCCTCCTCCAAACGAGAGGCCGTACCCGAACGCCCAGTAGACGAGCGCCGCCAGACCCACCGTGAAGATCGTCTTCCCGGCAACGTGGCCCGCGTTTTTCATGCGGGTCGATCCGGTTTCGAGGAAAATGAACCCGCCTTGCATGAGCAGCACGAGGATGGCGCCCAGCATGATCCAGAGTGCGTTCAACCCCATCGTGTTCATGGCAATTGCTTCTTCGGACGCGAACGCGGTCGCCGGGAACAGCAAGCATGCTGCCGCCAGGATCGTCAATACTTTCTTCATCATGTAAACCCACTCCCTTTTAAACTTTGTTGTGTTAGTTAATCTAACGTGTTACGAAAATCTTATTGCCATTATATGATGTTATCAGCTTCTTTACAACTGATTTATTGAAATTTTCACCCCGGAATCCGAATGATTATGTTTATA
>Ga0006574J49614_1000401_pt1 | contig 9080 bp, 9 predicted proteins | sample HigsolmetaAR204R_FD_49614 | JGI IMG/M metagenome (IMG submission 49614) | reverse complement strand
GCCTTCGCATTATTGATCACATCTTTATATCCCACTACGTTCAGATAAAACTGCCGACGCTGGCCTTCGCATTATTGATCACATCTTTATATCCCACTACGTTCAGATAAAACTGCCGAACTTGCCAGCCGGTCGAACTCTCCTGTGCGTCTTTATATCCCACTACGTTCAGATAAAACCAGCTTTTTTCTTTGCGTTCGCACTGCCGCCATGTCTAACTTTATATCCCACTACGTTCAGATAAAACGTACATATAATGCCTTTAATGCCTGCCGCCGTTGCCATCTTTATATCCCACTACGTTCAGATAAAACCTACAACAACCAATCCGGTACGATTATTGAGGGTAGCTTTATATCCCACTACGTTCAGATAAAACCCAGCGTAGCAGTTGTCAGCCCTTCGATGTATTCGACTTTATATCCCACTACGTTCAGATAAAACTCGACGTTAACCTCCAGCGGATCGGTTTTCGTCACCGCTTTATATCCCACTACGTTCAGATAAAACCCTATCTTCAAAATAATAAAAAAAACCTTGTAGATCAACATCTCTGGCAGTTATATTGAATCTGGAAATTAACTTGAAATGCATCGAACGATAAATAGAGAATCAACAAAGTCATGCAATAATCACCCACATTCCTTATGTATCAAGGGCTCAGGGTTGCGTAATATATTCAATCGCTCAATGCTTTTTTCTAGAACATGATTTGGTGCAAGGAACGGTCTTCACCAATGATTTCTTTCCTTATGTTCTTAGGATTTTCGATCATATAAACGTAAATAGAGTCTTCACTGTGAACTATCTTCTTTAGTTCGTTTAAACATTGCATCAATTTGCTTTTCGTAATATCCCCTTCAAACACTGAATTCTGCGACCAATCCAGATACGCCTTCAATTTCTTGCATACCTTCTGTACTCTTTTCTCTCCCACATCATAGGTAATAATGACATACATACACTCACCACCAGGCTTTAACAGGTTTATATATTTCATCACCTATAAAATGTTTAATGAGCTTGTATGCTTCCAGCCTTATAAGGTAGCGATAGGATACATTTCGTTTCAGTCTTCGATGTTTGATAGTCGTATTCAATTTTTCTTCATATGCATCAAGATATTTGCGTTTTCCTTCGTCATTTAGATAAACAGCACCATCCTTAGACTCAAAATGCTCCCATTTAATTCTCTTGTTATTGAGTAATGCTAAGACCAAAGGGTCGACAATCAGAGGCTTGAATATTTCCGCAATATCTAGGCATAACGAGAATCGTTTCCTGGATGGTTCATGCAAGAAACTGACTGAAGGATCCAAGACAGTCTTATATATTTCTGACAGGATGGTTGTATACATCAAGCTGTTCCCAAATGAAATCATGGCATTAACTGGATCCAGCGGAGGTTGTTTGTTACGATCTTCAAATACCATCCCGTTCTTGATTAAACGTCCATAAGCTTTATAGTAGACCTTGCGACAGCTACCTTCTACTCCCATCAGGGCCGGAATGTCTGAGGCTTCGTGCATATTTAGAGCAAGTGAATCCAATGTATTCACATACGTCGTAACCTCAGGATGATTGCTCTTTCGCAGGTTTCTTATCATGTGATGAATTCCTGCTTCAACGAAACTCCTGGCCAGATACATTCGTTTGTTAGCATCAAGTACATGTGCACACTGCTGAACCACACTGTGTCCTGAAATCTTGGACTTCCTAGGTGAAAAAGTACCGTCATAGAACCCATAATAATTGTAAACGTGAAAACATATTTGATATTGTGACAGAAGGTGCAATAATGATGTGTTAAAATCAACTGATCCAAAGAAGTGAATGCTGTTCGTTAGTTCTATCGGGATTGGCCTTTTTACTCCATCTTCGTTTTCGAAATAAATGGTATTATCTTTTCTCTTCAATCTTCCGGATGATAGAATGTAAATATTACGATCCATCTTCATTTACCTCTCCAGAAAGACAAAAATCTTTATAAGCACATTTTCCGCAATAAGGCAGTTTCTTGAATTTTGGAATTTCGCTGTTGACAATTCGTTTAATGTTCTTCATCGCGATCTTCACTTGAACTTCTCCAGCTTCATCCAATACCACCTCTACCGTTTTCCTCTCGGATGGGTAACTCAACAATCCCTTGCGAATTATTCCCATAGTCTTCATGACATAGAGATAATAGAGCATCTGAAGTCGATCGGCCGACTCCAGCTTGCTGGTTAATTTGATTTCTCGCAGTACATCACCATCCTGTCGATCGATACGGATATCTTCATCGAGGGCTATCTCTCTATCCATTCGAGAGTAAGAATTTTCATGCACGATCTTTCCCGCTGTTACTCGTTCATTGCCGTCTTCTTCAAAGCGTATTCCTCGATGAAACAGCCATAGCTTGCGCTTGCAGATAGCGTAATAGTGCATATCAACTCCGCTGATTCCATCCATAAACGACACCTCTAGTATTGATCAGAGGATTTCCTGTACCTTAATCCGGCACCCTGCAATGTATCTTCGTCAAATTCATACTCCACATCGGCATGGCTGATCCAATGTATATATTCCAGTCCGCGTTCCTCCATAGGTCTCACAGCGATCTTTCTGAACCTGATCGCATCCTCACCAATCGACACCGTGTACTGCTCTATCTGACGCCTCAAATTTCGTTTCATCTCAGGTTCCATCTCAGAGGCATACAGTTTCCTCAACCGTTCCACATCCTCCCAATGCTCTGGCGGGATCACTTCGATATTGCTAATCTCTCGAAGCAACTCCTGACTTTCTTTCGAAGAAAGATCAAACATCTTGATATAGTCAAACAGGTGTAATGCTTGATCAAATTTCTTCAAAAATTCCGTTTCCTTGAGATTCTCCCGCCGATACAGCCGAGTCACCATCTCCATCTTGTCGGTCTCTCTCAGCAGCACGCCTTCATATTCGCGTAGCAATCGCACGCCCATCATCGTGATATCTTTGTAATAAACATGTCCGATCCCGGAGGCATTTTTGATGAATATATGAATATTCGGTTCATCGGAGGTATACGGTCTGATACGATAACAGCGACCCATCCTTTGGAACAGGCTGTCCAACGTGCATACCTCGGTAAATAGGATATCAAAATCGGCATCAACAGAGGCTTCTACAACCTGGGTTGTAACCCAAATCCCCGGGCCGTGTTCATCATTGCCAAGATGCCATCCAGATGGAGCAAACTCGGTAATCCGCTGTTCCAGCATCCTCTTGTGCTTCTTCGTAAACCTTGCATGGAGTAGATTCACCGGAACAGACAATCCTTGATCGCCGATCTCCCGCTTCAATCCGTCATAGAGACGAATCGCCTGATCTACGGTATTGCAGATCACCAGCACTTTACGATTCATACCTGATAGAACGATATGTTCGATGGATTCAAGCACCTCGCTGTCATGAAGCTTGATACGGTGACGGAGCAGGTCATCATTCGGAAACTCGCCGAATGCAAGAGAAACACCGTGATTCCTCAGCCGCCTCTGCAATTCCTCCAAATACAGATGCGGCAAAGTTGCTGTCATAACCAGGAATTTCCCTCCTAACTCTGCGATGGTTTCCAGAGCCTTGATCAGCATCGCTGCAATATTGGGATTGTACGCCTGAATCTCATCCACAACGACTTTCGTGTAGATCATAGTCGCCAATTCCTTCTCGAAGCCGCGATAGAGGAACGGGAATTTTAAGACTTGGTCGATTGTGGATAGAGTCAGCTTCTCTGATAGCTGTCTCGACGCCTGGTAACTGACCTCCGCATCCAGATAGTCAAGATTGGACAGATAATCAAAGCAACCGGAATGCAACAAACCCAGGCTCTTAACTCCTATGTTCTGTTCATTCTGCAATCTAGTGAACATGGCATTCAAACTCACTCGCAGAGGCAAGGTAATGATGCCTTTGGCATCATCAATCCATAACAGTGCCGCTTCCGTTTTTCCAGTTCCGGTAGAAGCCACCATCACCGTACATTCATCACGATGAACCTGGGCGAAATGCTGAGCCGGACGAATCTCGTTTTTTGATAACAGAAACTTATGCGTTTTCTCACCAATATGCTCATCAACGCCCATCTCAACCTCTACATAAGCAGACGCAGCGTGATCAAGTCTATGAAGCAAACCTTTAAGCAACACATAGCGTCGGAAGAATGACCTGTCCAATTTAATCTCATCTGCAGCTTCCTGGCGTTTCTCCAATAGATTCAGAAGCAGATTGCTCGGTTTTTCATATTCGTACAACCAATTCATCTCTGTGAATAACTGTTCGACCAAGCGGCGGTCCACTGCGTTCTGCATGAACTCCTGAATATCCTTACGATAAGGTAATGTGTTCCTCTCATGATGATAGCCAACTGCATAGACAAGCAGCTTCCACGCTTCCCGGGACAGCGCCAGTTGCTTCTCTGGAAGCATTGCTACAGACACATAGTTGTGGGGAATCTCATCTCCCAGTGAGACAGCACAGGGGAGCTCAGGCTCCCCCAACAATCTGCGCAGTTTGTTCTGGAACAATAGATTCGCCTTGCCGAAATCGTGCACGGTCACCGCCAATCTCAGCAAATCCCAGAACTCTTCGTCTGCCTTGATCCGCTCGCCATAACTGGAACGCAGCTTGTCCAACCCTTGCAGCAGTCGTTTCGTATGCTCTGCGATGGATTCCGTAGGAATGGACTTGGCGTATAACATCGATTACTCCTCCATTTCAGATGGAAATGCGATCGGATAGCCATCCTGATCGACCATCAGATCCAGATGACCAATCCATTCGCCTATTGGAACATATCTGACCTTAATACGTTCCCACTGTCTTACGCCTTCTCTGATCTCATACTTCCAGTTCAGTCGATACGGCACTCCGCTCACATCATCAGCTTTGGCTGTCGGGATATAGATCGGAAGTAACGTCTCCTGATCATCAGCGACCGGTTGACAGTCTGCATAGCTGCATTCATCGATTCGTACAAGGTCCTCCCATCTTCCCAAACTGAGCGGCGGGTTTTGGTTGTGGAACACATCATGGATTCTTGCCAGAGTATCCCCTTCCGCACGAAGATGAACGACCAATTCCACATTCAGCAGCATATGCATATAGATCGGCATCGTTGTCATATCGAGGAAATCATAGTTCAGAGCAAGCCCGTCGAGAACAAGCGGAAATTCGCCATGCTGCTGAGACTTGACAAAATAGTGCTTCTGATAATCCACCAGCTTGCTTTCGTACTTCCCCTGTATGCTGATTGCCATTGGAATATATTCATCAGCCTGCAAAGCATGATGGATCATCCCCTTAACCGTAGAGTAAGGCGGCAATGGATAAGTCTCACCTACCTTGAATGCAGCAGGCTTCTTGTAACAAGCCGTTTCCTGGAACAATCGCAACCTCAAGACCTTCATCGGATCACGCTCCAAATGCCGCTTCTACATCCTGATTGATCAGATTGAAGAATTGCTCGATGGAATGTACCGTTCCGCATCTGTCGCGGATTTCCGATTCATTGTCCAGCCAACCGCTGACCAGTCCGATGTGTGTCAGTTCCTGACTGCTTGTCCCATTCCAGCTTGTCTGCAAAGCTTCCTGGAGAGGATCGATGTTAATGCTCCATCGGCTCGCACTGCCGAGCAAACTTACGCGTCCCATGAACAGCGGGTTCGAGAAGGGATAGACCCCGCCAATCGCAAACAGAGGTGCGAGATTCTCCCTTCTCCCGCGAATATCGCGGTTTAATACCTTGATGATGTCCAGCAACTGCTGGACCCGCTTTACTCGTTCTTCTACCGGCAGCACGACCTCTTCATCCACCCCTACCCGATCCAGATCAACGCTGAGATGATACGCATAATGGCTGAGATGCTGCTCGATATTTGCCAGGTTAGGGGTTTCCCCAACACGCTCCGCCAGTCCCATGTTGTTGAGAAATTCCATGTCTCCCTTATAAGGTTCCAATGCCAGTGCATGACTCAGGCGAGCAACGGCAGGGCGTTTCCTGGACTTGCTGCCAGTCTTCAGATAGCCGAAGAGGTCCATCTCGACCGAATCCGCGATCGTGACACCTTCCTTGAATTGAACCACGCCTTTGCTCTTGTCCACCGTATCCAGATTCCAGCCGAACAATTCATTGCCGAGTCGCACGATGTCATATCGGATGCTCTGCCGGGAAGCGAACGTATACACCTCGCCATTGCCGCGATGAAACTTCTTCAGTTCGGAGATATTGGCAGTCCCTTCACCGAAGTTCAACGAGCCCGCCTGAAAAATGACTGACAGCGTTAATGTCTTCCCCATGATCAATCAACCTCCTATTGATTTACACATTTTCCGAATTTTCTGCCTGTTCATCCGCCGATTCCTTCTGGTCACCGCCCAGCAAGCCCGTGATAAAGGCACCTGACCAGGTCGCAAAATCCACCTTATCTTCATGAAGAACATTCAGCAGCGAGATCGGTACATCTTCACCAACTGATAGATATAGCCTGATCGTCGTATCCAGAAATAGTTGTTTGTCTCCGGAACGAGCCGCATTTAACAATCGATAAGCGATCCCCGCTGCCTTCTTTCTTCCGCTGGAGACGTAATCGGTGCTTTCGGATTGCTTGTCAGCTCTTCGTTCCAATCCTTCGCGAATCTTCGCGCCTTCCTGGGAGATGTAGTAGATGTATCCCGCTTTTCTCTGCAATGCTGCGTCCATCTCTCTTAATCCCTCCTTCTTCAATTGTTCGATGATCCAGCGCTCTCTAATGGCCAGATAAGCGCTGTAAGATGAACCTTTGCCTTGTATGACTGATTGCATGTAGTTCCAGATGACGGATATGGGGTCGATGCTCTCCAGGATCAATTTCAGAAATGCTTCCCGGATCGGCCTATGCATATTGCTCAAGTTGCTCTTGCCGCTGCTGAAGTAAATCAATACATGGCGAGGCACATGATAGTCATACAGAACGGTCTTCTTCTTGGAGATATCCGACTGGAACTCTAGGATCTGAATGTTGGGCTGAAGCTTCCTTTTCGCTTTGAAAGTCTCTCGTTCGATCAGCTTCGGAATCAAGCGTTCAAAGGATTCGTTATGCTCCATATCGTCCAGGGCTTCGTTATCTCCGTAGATCATATCAGGCGTACCGTCCCGATATACGAAACAGTAGAAGGTTTCAAACTCGTCCTTATTGAAGCTAGTAAACGGCATCTGCTTGTAACGAGTGAAGCTAGTCAGGCCCGCAGGAGCCATGAACAACAGTAACCGAATCCAGTTAGATATCGGCATCTGGTGGTGGACATGTTCCCAGTTGAAGTTCACAAGCGCTCCACTGATTCCCAGGGGGGCGAAAGTCATCTCTTCGAAGTGAATGGTCGCCAACCACTCCTCCTCGAAGCTGCAACGCAGCTTGGTATTCATGTAGGCATGAATCTCTTCCGGCTTCAGTTTCCTGATCTCATTACTCCAACGTTTGTATGGGTTGCGATTTGAACTCCTCAACAGATCAACCAATGCGTTCTGACTGTCCGCGGTTGGTTCCGGCCAGGTTTCCAGCCAATGGCGAATTGCCACGTCTAGCTTGACTGGCTCGACAAAATCCCTCTGCATGCGCTCTATATGTTCCTGCAGATTCGCATTGCTTAGCGTCTTCTGCAGCATGCTCGTCTGACCGAAGAAAGTGTTGTGCAGAAAAGAGCGAAGTACGTTCAACGTCAGACGCTCTTCAAACTGTTCATCCGATAACAAGTCCAGATATCGTTCGGCAATCGACTCCATCTTCTCATCTGTCTCATCTGTCTGTATCGATTTAATTTCATCTAGCAATTGCTTCATAGTTGTGATCTTAGGTGAATCGGGAAAGTATTTGGACAATTTCGTGAAGTTAATGTTGATGGAGTCTTTCAGTCGGGACAGCTTGTCCCGTGAGGATTGGTAACCTGATGCGAGGAGAGACCTCATCCGCTCTTGTTCCCTGCGTTTGGCTGAGTACTTGTCCATCAGATAGCGGAAATACCAACAAGGCAGATGGTCCAATACAGATGAATCCACCTCGACATGATCAGCCTTCAAGCGAATAGGCCGCTCTTCCAATCGGAGATCGCGCCATTCAACTAGGTTGGTCACAGCCCAGTCCTGCAATCTCATAAGCGCGACTCCCCCAATGGCTGTCAGATAATCGTCAATATGCAGTTTTAACTGCATCTCCAAAGATCACCTCTTTCTCTAATGCCAAATGTCCGAAGCCTTGTCCATTCCTCAGACCGCCTCCAGTATTCAATAGCCACTTCAGATCGGCAGGATGGCCATTCAGAACGAAGATTCCATGATAAGCGGTAAAGTAGAGATAAGGGGATTGAACCTTGCCGGTTTCATATGCCTGCTCGAATGGCTGGTTCCTTTCTTTGATCACCACTTTCCGGTACGATACGGGATCGATGCGCACCTTCTTGCTTAATGGCTTTCCCCTGAGGGTCTGTGACATCCTGGAAGCGATCGCATGGAACTCCTCACTGAAGTTTGGATCGGATGGTGCGAGCGGCTTGCCATTCGCATCTTCCACCAGCAGCGGACTTCTAGTCCTCACGACGATACTTGATGACTGAAAAGTCTGTTCACGGCCATAACGGACCAGCCCTCTGGCAAACTGATAATCCTTGTACTGGAAACGATGGATCTGCTGAAGGCCGTTCAGGAATGGGATCAGGAATTCATAGTCTGAGGATGACAGATTTAACGTAAAACCGCTAAGCAGAATCTCATCGCCAGCATACCGGAATTGGTTCAGATACACCGAGAAGACAAACGGCTTCGGCTTGTTGCCGTCATAATATCTCAGATAGGCCTGTTCATCTCCTGTACGCAGACAATGTTTGATAATTGAGACGATACATAAGCGATAAGCGACAGGAAGTTTATCTGTATGGAACTCGACGCTTAGATTCATAACATCACCTCCTTATTCATTATTGATAATAAATAATTGGTTTTATGTTACATTGTACCTATTATGGTATAGTGCTACATGTTTATTGTCAATATAGTTTTTTTTGTGCGATAATGAATCATGTTCTTATCTGAA
>Ga0006574J49614_1005757_pt1 | contig 9156 bp, 9 predicted proteins | sample HigsolmetaAR204R_FD_49614 | JGI IMG/M metagenome (IMG submission 49614) | reverse complement strand
CCGGCCTCGACACGCTTGATGGCCTCGATGATCTGACTGTCCGTGAATCTCGACTTCTTCATGCTGTAGAACTCCTCAATGAGAAAATTCTACTTCTGACTACTTCGCTTTTTCGGGAGGATTACCCTACGACTTCGTCGAGGACCGCACTCATGACGGAAGGAAGTACCGCATGCTTAACGTGATCGACGAGTTCACGCATGAGGCGCTGGCGATCCGCATCGATCGCAAGCTCAACTCCACCGACGTCATCGACGTCCTGTCCGACCTGTTCATCCTGCGCGGCGTGCCTGAGCACATCCGTTCCGACAACGGCCCGGAGTTCATCGCCACGGCCGTGCAGGACTGGATCACCGCCGTCGGGGCGAAGACTGCCTACATCGCACCCGGAAGCCCATGGGAGAATGGCTACATCGAGAGCTTCAATGCTCGCCTGCGCGACGAACTCCTCGACGGCGAGATCTTCTACACGCTCAAAGAGGCCAGGATCATCGTGGAAAGCTGGCGTCGGCATTACAACACCGTGCGTCCGCATGGATCGCTCGGCTACAAGCCGCCGGCGCCGGAGGTCTTCATCCCGGCATTCGCGCGGGCGGCCCTGCAACCCCAACCAGCGATGCCGCCCGCGCTGGCGCCACGACCATCATTGCACTAACAATCAAATTGGACCCGTCCGTGGGGGCCGATCACAGACAGGTCGATACGACGTGCCGTCTAATAATCATTTTCATAGTGTCTCAATCGTTATTCTATTGATGCCCCAGAGAGACGACATCAAGTTTTCAATTGCGCGGATCGTAAGTAAATTGCGGCACTGCATTTGGATCCAAAATATACCCACTTTGTTCACCAAGCATTGTGGTTCTATATAAGCGCCGCGGTTCATTAAAGTCATAATCGGCCAGCGCCAAATGTAGAGTACACCGATTGTCCCAGCCGATCAAATCACCTACTTTCCATTGGTGGCGATATGTAAACTCAGGTTGCACGCAGTGCTCGAATAGAAACTTCAATATCGGTTGTGATTCGCTATGGCTCATTCCTACGATACCCGCCGTAGTCATTTCGCTGACATATAGCGCCTTCTTCCCAGTATGTGGATGCACCCGAACCAACGGCTGTGCAACGGGTGGGGTACGCTTGAGAATCTCGGCAGGATCTTGACCACGATTGTGCTTAGCAACGCGGAGATCATGTATTGCGTACAGACCATCCAGCATCTTTTTCATCGTATCCGACAGGGCATCGTAAGCGCGATACATATTCGCGAACATGGTATCGCCACCGATCGGTGGAATCTCTTCACAGCGCAGCAGTGACCCTGCGGGCGGATATAGCGAACACTGCATATCCGAATGCCACTGTCTACCCACAACGAGGTCCCGCCCGCCTTCTTTCTGTTTCATCACCGGTAAAATTTCGTGGAAATGCGGGTCACGAAGCCGGGCAATCAAATCATGGTTGTCCAGTTCCCCAAAATTACGGCTGAATTCGACATGTTGCCGATGATCAAGTTTCTGACCTCGAATTAAAATGATGCAGTGCTCAAACCACGCATCTTTAATACGGGTCGCTGTTTCAGAGTCAAGCGGCTTACTAATATCTACCCCGCGGACCTCCACTCCGATACCAGCTGATAGCGGCTCAAACGTCAACGACATATAAGTCTCCTTACTTTTTAGATTGTCGGCTAAGCTATTTCCAATGTTATTTAGCCACAAGCGAGACAGCCGTGGCAACTTGATTAACTCTAAGCTCAATTATGTTTTTACTAATTTAGAATCGCGCACTAGGCCCGTAAGCGGAATTAGTTACGTCGCTTTAACGGAGCTGCCAATCAAGCCCTTCGGTAAGCTCGGCATTTCGAAGCATTTGCATAAAGTTAAATGCCGCGGGGCTAAGCCAGGCCTTATTGCGGTAAGCAACGCCGACGGTTCTCGTAGTCAACTTGTCGTCGATCGGAAGGCAACTAAGCCCGTCGATATTCAGTGTGGACAACAAACAAGACGGCAATACAGTAACCCCTAGACCGTTGCGTACTAAAGCTACCGCAGTAGCCAAATGCTCAACCACGAATGCAGGCGGCACACTAATATTGTTGCCACGCATTGCGTGTTCGGCGGGGCCGGTCGACATCATAATGTATGGGTATTTATTCAGCGACGTCCAGCGAACGACTTCCCTTTCTAAGGCGTGTCCCTGAGGAACCAACAACATTAAGCGATCGGAAAAGATCGTTTCGAACTCCATCAGCGTCTGCGGCTTAAGTAAAGCTGCAATACCCAGCTCCACTTTCCCTTTGGCGACCCAGTCAAAGATCCGATCGTTTCGCAATTCATGCAGCGTAATCGGTACGTCCGGGTAGGAAGCATGAAACTCACTGAGTGTCTGTGCGATGACCCCCACAGCCAGAGAGCCCAAGGTAGCAATCTGTAGGTGACCAGTTCTGCCTGCGGCAAAGTCGCTCATGCGGCGATACGACTCTTCCAACTGGTCCAGAATGTCAGGGATATCGCGCTGAAACATTCGTCCTGCTTCGGTCAGCTCGCATTTACGTGCGCTCCGCTCGAAAAGCACGACGCCGAGATGATCTTCGAGCTCTTGCATCAGCACGGAAAACGATGGCTGCGTAATGGAAAGTGCGTCAGCAGCAGCTTTAAATGACCCCAGCTTCGCAGCTAGCGCGAATCCCTTCAATTGACGATATTTAATGTTCGTGAGGAACGGACAAATCGATGCAGCTATATATGCAGCACAAGGAGAGCATCTGACCGATTAACCAATGAAGTCGCCGCCGTTCACATCTATACAAGCACCGGTGATGAATGATGCCTCATCGCTGGTCAAAAAACGGACAGTTGATGCCACTTCCTGCACTGTTCCGCTACGGCCCATTGGGATACTCGCTTGTGCGATCGAAAGAGACTCTGCGCTGGATATACCCGACATTGGCGTATGTACGCGACCTGGCGCAACACAATTGATAGTAATACCGTACGGCGCAAACTCGCCAGCTAAACGCCGCGTTAAACCTACGAGGCCCGCTTTAGACGCGGCATAGTCAATGCTCGCACGTGGCCGAAATGTACGCCCGGCGACAGAAGCAACATTCACCACTCGTCCAAAACGACGAGATTTCATTCCTGGCAGGAATTCGCGGCACAAAATAAATGGCGCAGTGAGGTTAACTTTTAGCACCTGCTCCCAAGCTTCGGTGTTGATGTCTTCCAGAGGAACTGGCCCTCCCGCCACCTTGGGTGCGACGCCGGCACAATTTACTAGCATACTGCAACCGGCAAAGCGCGATTTAACCTCTTCCACCATAGCTAGGATTTCGCGCTCTATAGTCAGGTCCACCGTGTAGGAATACGCGTCACATCCCTCACGCCGCAATTCAAGGGCGGTCTCTTCCACGTTCTCGTTGCGATCAAGAAGTATCAACGTGCATTCCAAATTCGAGAACTGCTGAGCGATTTCACGCCCTATTCCACTGGCCGCCCCAGTGATCAAAGCTGTGCGCCTTATATTCATGAAACACCCTCAAACAGCACATAGAGCCAGCCGAAGCGAGCCGACCCACGTTCAATTAGCACTTAGCGTTGTTCAACCACTCCGGCAGCGATTAATGCTTCCACTTCCGCCTCTGAGTAACCCAATTCGGTGAGAATATGGCGAGAATGCTCGCCAGGAACAGGAGGGTGTCGCTTTATACCGGGAGCCGTTCGGCTAAAACGAGGCGCAGGCCGGGGCTGTACTACCCCTTCGTAGTCGACAAAGATATCCCTTGCTGCCAAATGCTGATGCCCAGGTGCTTCCCAGGGGTCCAATACGGGCGAAAAACAGGCGTCAGTACCTTCGAGAATAGAACACCATTCTGCTCGCGTCTTCGTGATAAACACATCCGCTAAGGCTTTACGAAGAACGGCCCATCCAGAGCGATCATCCCGCGATGGCAAACTCTGTTGGTCTAACCCGAGGCGTTCCAGTAGCTCTCGATAGAATCGTTCCTCAACAGATCCGATTGAAACGTACTTACCATCCTTGGTTTCGTATACACCGTACCAAGGCGCTCCTCCGTCCAGTAGATTGCTTCCCCGGGCGTTTTTCCAGTCGCCTCGAGCGATGGCGGAAAACAATGACGCCATCAGTGAAGAGACACCATCTATCATAGCTGCATCGATAATTTGCCCCTTGCCTGACGAGCTGCGTTCCACCAGCGCACAAACAATGCCGAATGCTAGATACAGCGCACCCCCGCCGAAATCTCCAATCAGATTTAGTGGGGGCACGGGAGCTGAGTCTTTGTACCCGATACAGTGCAGCAATCCGCTAAGCGAAATAAAGTTGATGTCATGGCCAGCGGTTGAGGATAGCGGACCGTCTTGGCCCCAACCTGTCATGCGACCATAGATGAGCCGCGGATTGATATCGTCACAGTCGACCGGACCGAGACCAAGGCGTTCCATGACGCCTGGACGAAAGCCTTCTACTAGTACGTCCGCGCCGCAAATCAGCCGTTTGACCAATTCACGGCCTTCCTTTGACTTTAAGTCGACAGCAATAGAGCGGCGGTTACGGCCGAGCACGTAAGACCGTGCATCTCCATCTGTCTGATCCGAGCTGTCCGTCATGCGATCGATGCGGATAACCTCAGCCCCCATATCGGAAAGCAACATGCAACAGAATGGCACCGGCCCTAGGCCCGCAAACTCAACTACTTTGATGCCGGTTAATGGTCCCATGTGGTGTTCACGCAGACTTTTCTATCGGGTCAATCGAAGCCGCCGCTTTGGCTTTCGCACGGTAGCCTGAGGTAAGTACTTCTCTAATTTTTTCCTTATGCACTTTGCCTGTCAGTGTAAGCGGCACATTTTCACTACCCACGATTTCGATATATCGAGGAACTTTGTATGAAGCTGCTCTGCTCTTGCAATAGGCAACGATATCCGCTGGCGTCAACGTAGCACCTCGTTTTAGGGCCACCATTGCCGCCACAATTTCGTCCCGAACCGGATCGGGCACCCCCACCACCACAGCTTGCTCAACGCCGGCAATTTGAAGTAATAGGGTCTCTACGTCGGCCGGGGTTACACTAATGCCGCCGGTCTTAATCATCTCTTTAATCCGGCCTTTAATTTCTAAGCCTCCGGTCTCATCAAGACAGCCAAGGTCGCCCGTATAGAACCAACCGTCCTCGTCGCGTACCTCGTCCATCAAGGACGGATTCTTGCAATAACCGCGGGTGATGTAACCGCGAATACGAATTTCACCGACCGCACCCGACGCGAGTACGCGCCGCGTTTCCGGATCGACGATCTGCACCTCCGTGTTCGGCAGAGGGTGTCCGGATATACGGCGGCGGACCTCCAAGGGCAGTTTTCCGTCCGTTACGGTAGAGTTTGCATACCCTTCTGTCATTCCGTACATGGTGCAAACTTCGTGGGCACCCATTTCATGCAAAAGGTGGACTACGCTACTGCGGGCTTGGCCAGTACGCAAGGAACTGAGATCCCGATGTTGACGATCCGGGTGATCGTACAAGGCATGAACCAAGTTCGGCGTTGCATAGATTGCCGTACAGCGATGCGCCTCAATTAAGCGCAAGGTTTCCGCCGGGTCATGATGAGGCTGCAAAACGATGGACGCTCCATGTGAAATAAACGCCAATGACGCATTGAGCCCGAATCCCCAGAAGAGCGATACAACCAAGAGGAGCCGATCTTCCTCGGTGAGGTGCATCCGCTCGCCAATGGAATACATATTCTCCACTAAGCCCTCATGGCTTAGAGGTACACCCTTGGACTTGGCTGTCGAACCAGAAGTGAACAAGATCATGGCATCATCCTGGGGCGATATCAACGGCATTGTTGTGTCCGTTATATCGGCTGCGCTTTCGCTCGCCAGAGCTCGAAAGCCGTCCCAAGACAACGCGTCACTGAGTCGTGCTTCTCCTAAACAGATGATATTCAACGATGGCGCCACACACGAAAGGTCGCCCAATTTTTTCAACGTCTCTACGTAGTCGTTGCCAAGATAGTGGTCCACCATCACCAATACTTTTGGTTCTGTAAGCTCCAGTGCATGCCTAAGTTCGTCTTGCCGCCACCACGTATTGAGCGCAACAAGCACGCCTCCAAGCATAGATACCGCGAACTGCGTCAAAAGCCATTCAACCTGATTTCCCATCAGAATGGCCACAGCGTCCCCTTTCCGAACACCCAGCGTATGAAAACTTCGCGCTAGCAGCTTGGCTTCGTTTAGGAATTCGGAGTACGTGACGTGCCGCTCCCCATCGATAAGGAACGGTCGATTTGGATACCGTCCAGCTATCTCGAGCAATAAACTAGGGAGTGTGCGAGCTGTAAGAGAGCAGAACATAAAACATCCGTAAAGAAAACAATGCATCAGCGAACAAGCTATGCACCAACAGAAAGTGGACCGGCCCTTGCGCAGCACTAGCCCAATCTTGAGAAACCTTATGGGCGACGCTGCAGACGTCATTCAATACTGACGTTTCCAGCTTTGATGGCAGCAGCCCATTTCTCCCTCTCGTCTTGGATGAACGATGAAAATTCATCCGGAGTGCTTCCGATTGGAATAACACCCCACTCGGCAAGTTGCGTCCGCACTTTTTCTGAATTCAGGACCTCCCGAAGCTCCATATTTAGCGTGTTGACCACGTCAGCGGGTATATTGGCAGGCCCGATTACCCCATACCACACAGGAACACGGTAGCCATCCAAACCGGATTCCGCCATGGTCGGTAAATCCGGGAATGCAGTTGACCGCCGCTCTGCCGTGACGGCAAGTGGCTTCACTCGACCACTTTGAATATGCGGCGCAATTTGCGAAACGTCGGCAAACATCATCGCCACTCGCCCCGCAATTAGATCGGTCATTGCGGAAGCAGCACCTTTATACGGGACATGTAGTAATTCGATCCCTGCGAGCTGTTCGAATAACACCGCTGCCAGGTGCGGCGTACCGCCCGCACCCCCAGACGCGTAGGTCAGCGGATTGGCCTCCTTTTTGGCAAGCTCGATCAACTCTGGCACCGAATTGGCTGCAATTGAATTATTGACGACCAGAATCAACGACCCTTCCGTCAGCTGCGTAACCCAAGTGAAGTCCTTGGAAGTGTCATAAGGCAGGTTGGAGTAGAGACTGGGGTTCGTTGTGATGGGTGTCGGGACCACACCGAGCGTATACCCGTCGGGCGCCGCTTTTGCCACCGCGTCGGTAGCAATGACGGTTTGTGCTCCAGGCCGGTTATCAACGACCACTGGCTGCCCCAATCGCTCAGCGAGCTCTGAACCGATTAAACGGGCGATTAAGTCGGTACCACCACCAGCAGAATACCCAACGAGTATATGTATGGGCTTTTCGGGATAGCTATTTGCTATGGCATTAGTATGAATGCAAGGCAGCATAAAGGCTGCAATTGCGCTTAGCGTAATACGCTTACAGGTAGTGAACATAAATGTTGTCTCCTCAAGAACAGCTGTTCAAGCTGGATGGATAACGAAATTTTTTATTTGGTATAAACCCGTGTTGAAACCCGGGAATAAAGACGTAGGAAGCCGAATAGTCATCACGACACTGAGGTCGTAAGTATAGGTTAAGCGTAGTCGCGCGGCAATTGGATTTTGAAGAACTAGGATTAGCCTTAAACTAATTTGAAAAAGGAAAGGTTTGGGCCGTATAATTGGCACACAATCTTTACGACAATTCTCGCCGTCCGCTCCGGAATGCGGAGGAGATAACCAGGAAAAACATTATGGTTCCATCCGACAATAGAGAACTTGCAAGGACAGCGGAACGCACCGCCACCCATACTCGCACCACCACGTGTACCAGCTATCATCGCCCAGATGGGCTCTGGGATATCGAAATCAAGGTGGAAGACGTCAAGCACTATGACCACACTATGCTGGAAAGAGGCAGGCTTTCAGCGGGCACTCCTTATCACTCTATTGGTGTGCAGCTCGTGGTGGACGATAAGCTAGAAATTAAAGCGGCGACCGGAACCATGGACTCTACGCCGTTTGGAGAATGCCTAGCGGCGACACAACCTCTGCGAAACCTAGTGGGCGCGACCCTAGGCCGGGGCTGGAGAAAATCAGTCGATCAAGCCTTGGAGCGCAGCCATAGCTGCACGCATATGCGTGAAATGCTCTATACCGTTGCATCGGCCGCAATACAAGCCATCCCTGGGTACCTTCCCCAAATTAGCGGTAAGCGCTGGCCGCCGGAATTTGCCGAAGGCACCACTGCTCCTGCCTTCATTGATGGTTGTGTATCTTGGCGCCAAGATGGCGAAGTGGTGCTTCGACACTATCCGCAGTTTTACAAACGGATGCCCTAGCGGCGCCATCTACCTTCAACGTATTTCGTTATACCAATGCCCTGACCGAACTTTAGCGTCAGTAAGGAGAGCCGTGCGCGGAAAAAATCGTGTCTCTAAATCGCCGCAGACCATCCCGACAATCCATTGTCATCTCCTCTCGTAGAAAGAGTTTGCGCATATGCTATGCGGAAATCGAGGCTAGCAAAGTCGTCGGCAAGTTGAATGTGATCGATCTATCCTTAGGAAATACCAAAGACCAGTTAATAACTGCAGCGCGCAGCACGTGATGAAGTTGCCGTGGCAGTTGCGGATATCACGCATGAGCTGGCCGAGCTGCGCTGGATCAGTGATAGCCGCGTAATGGCGGCCACGGGGCGAAGGCAGCCCGCCCGTGTACCTGTTTACGAAGTTCTTTGTCGGTTCCAATGTGCCAAGGTCCACGGCGTACTGATAAATGTGCTGAATGACCTCACGTATCCGCTGAGCAGTTTCAAGGTTGCCGCGCTCTTTAGGACGGTGCAGGCATGACACAATTTCCGTAGGCAGAATCGTGTCGATGGGCTTGTCTCCCACCCAAGGGAATACATGAAGTTCCAGGTGCCGGATGATTCTGTGCGAGTACGCATCAGACCAATGTCTGTCTTTGGTAGCGCTCTTGTGCCACGCACGAGCCATGGTAATCCTCCCGAAAAAGCGAAGTAGTCAGAAGTAGAATTTTCTCATTGAGGAGTTCTACAGCATGAAGAAGTCGAGATTCACGGACAGTCAGATCATCGAGGCCATCAAGCGTGTCGAGGCCGGTTTGGCCG
>Ga0006574J49614_1007464_pt1 | contig 9165 bp, 7 predicted proteins | sample HigsolmetaAR204R_FD_49614 | JGI IMG/M metagenome (IMG submission 49614) | reverse complement strand
CGAATCCTTGTGAATTTTTGGCCCCGATGCCGACGTCATACATAAATTTCAAATAAGAAGGCGGAGCTTGAATTTCGTAAGTTCCATTCCATGCATTGATACGAAACTCTTTAAACACTGTAACAACTTTATCTTTTTCCGTTACTTTTATCGGCTTAATAGTTACTCTCTCTGTTGGCTGTTCTTGAAAATAGGCTTGAAACTTATTGCAAAAATTTTTCTCTACCATATCTGAAAAAACAAGATCAAACGGCGAGAAAAAATGCGTTCGCTTTTCACCGTATCGGTTTTCATAAGTGCTATAAACCGTAAGTGGCGATAGCATACGAATTTGATAAGTATGTTTTTCCGCGATCTTTAATGGTTTTACCACTGTCTCCTCGATATGAATCGGCTGTCCGTTTAACATGAATTGTTCTTTCAATAAATAGTTTCTCGCTAAATCCACAATAAGCGAATCTAACATAGAAGAAACATACCATGTTACTTGGTCAAAAAACTCGATTTTTTTCTCATGACGATGAATGCGGTATGTTCCATACAAACGGCTAAATGTAAACATTTTAAACCGCCGCTTTTCCTTCTTATATCCAACGTTATGCAAAAAATCCGCAAGGTCAAAATCTTGAATGGAGCGGTATAAAAATCCTTGCAACACTTCTTCATAGTTGATAGGTAATATAAGGGTTCCATTTTTTGGTCTAAATCGAATCGTAAGCCTCATCTGTTCCTCCTATAAAATGTTGTCTTCTCCACCTTTGCGTAATCCCATCTCTTCCCGCTTCGAATATTTTTGCGTGCGAAACGTATAAAACACTACAGAATCTGTATCGGGATCCATGATGTTCGCCAGCTCCATTTTTAACTTTACATAGTTTGCTTCGGAAATTTCCCCTTCCAACACCGAGTTTTGCACCCAATATAAATATTTCCTTGCGATCTTTAACGCTTTCGCGACACGTTTTTTATCAAAATCATAGACTAGTATCACAAACATAGCAACACCTACCATAACGAGCGATACGGCTCATATTCTTTTTCGCCGAGAAGATGCTTTTGAATTTTATAAAGCTCGAGACGAATGAGACGACGGTATGAGACAGACTTACCAAGATGCCTGTGATTGACTGTTGTTTTCATGCGCTTGTCCAATTCCTCGATAAATTTTCTCCGCCCCTCCTCCGATAACAAAATTCCTTCCATATGTTTGTCAAAATCTTTTTTCGTAATCATCTTTTTATTTACAAGAGTAAAAATGAGGCGATCGACCATAATCGGTTTAAAAATTTCCGCAACATCTAGGTTTAAAGAAAATCTTCTAAAATTAGTCGCGTGCAAAAACCCGATACGCGGGTCTAAATACGTTTTGTAGATTTCACTTAGCACCGTTGCATAGCAAATCTGATTCCCGAAACTAATCATTGCGTTTAAACGATTGAGCGGCGGCCGCTTCGAGCGCTTTTCAAACAAAAAGTCTCGGTTATGATTTAAAATATCATCAAACATGCTGTAATATTTCTCGCGTACATGCCCTTCTGTTGACATCATTTCCTCGACGCTTGTCCATTGTTCCAGTTTCGCCCGGCTTGATTGGAAATCCAAAATCATCTCCTTAAACTTCTCGTTATTGGTTTTAACACGGTTTTGATAATATTTCAGCACTTGTATCATTTGCCCGATCGAACCTTCAATGAATTTTCGCGCTAAAGCAAGACGTTTTTCTGGATTCAAATACGCTTCGGCCTGTTTTAAAATGACGTGACCCGCATTTAAATGCTCGCGCGGATAAAACGTTCCCGTGTAATAGCCGTAATGATTAAAATAGTGAATGCAGATATTTTTTTGTGCCATCAGTTCTAAAAACTTCTTCGTTGCATTCACTTCTCCAAAAATATAAATATCATTGATATCTTCAACAGGAAGCTTCCGTTTACGCTCAGTTGTCTCAAAACAAATACTGTTGTCTTCGCGACTTAGTTCGCCGCTTTGAAAAATATAGAGCGTCTTTTTCATCATGATTCCTCCGCAAAACAATATTCACGATAGGCACAGCTTCGGCAAAATCCCATTTTCTTTGGCTCTGGCGGTACAGGCAAACGGGCGATGCGGCGAATTTCAGCTATCGCCTCTTCCAATACCCGTTTTCCTTCTTCTGTCCATTCCACTTTCGTTACTTTCTTTTCTTTTGGAAATAAAAGCTCCCCTTTTGCCTCAATTCCCATTTTTCGCAATGTGTCAAGATAAAACAATAATTGGTAATAGGCACTTTTTTTGTATGTGGATGATTTTTTTACTTCACCGACAACAAGCGTATCCCCTTCGCGGCGAATGCGGTCCACTTTAATATTGCCGATCAGCATTTCTTTCTTCTGACGCTGATAGCTTGTTTCCGAGATAAAACGGCCAATTTCGAGGTTATCATCCTCTTGGTCGGCGGCGATCTGATGTGTAATCAGCCAAACCTCGCGCTTGCAGATGAAGTAGTACCAAATATGTGTTCCATTTACATCCATTACATAGTCCATGCATTCACCATCTCGCTTGAGCGAATCAGTCCATATTCGCTGTTGTAATATTGGTTTAGTATATCGTTGGATAAATGAATCATTTTCGTTTTTTCGTATAAATCCCGATCCAGATTCTTTACAAGTTTAATCGGAGCGGAAATGACATATTGGCGCACGTCTTTTTTCAAACGCAAATAGTTTTCAAACCGAGTTTCTAAGTCTTTCTCCTCAATCACCTGCTGAATATATTGCTGCCAAATGTCCATCGCTTGGTCATCTACTTCGACAAACACATCCACTGCTTGATGCGCGTTTTCAATCAATTGAAATTCCGATACATATTTGGGCTTATTTTTGCTTCCCGACTTATCTTTTGCATCAAATTTTAGTTCTTCAATCGCACTTATAATCCCATCGGAAGCATCGAACGATTTTTTGCCGCGCACTTCAGTAAAATATTGCATAATGATATCAAAAAATTGATGCTCAGATACCGGTGTTTTCGGTAGCACTTCCTTCGCTATATTTGTATGAACACCCTTATACACATATTGTGATTCTAACTTTCCATCTCGCTCAATTGGCGTTATATAAACCTTGCCAAGTCCATGTAACTTTCCGTTACGATTGCAGCGTCCCGCCGCTTGGACAATGGAATCAATAGGTCCTAAGTCGCGATACACCACGTCAAAATCAACATCGACTCCTGCTTCGACAACTTGCGTTGAAATAACAACAACTTTCTTCTTCTCTTTTAAAAGCTGTCTTATTTGTTCAATGCGGCATTTCCGCTCACAAGGCACAATATTTGTAGAAAGGTAGATTACGTCATAACTGCGTTCTTTTAGCCATTCTTTTATCCCTTCATAAATTTCAATCGATGTTTTAATTGTGTTAAAAATCGCCAAATAAGTTTTTCCATCTTCAAAACGGTTTTGAAACAGTTCCATCCATTCTGCGGGACTGTATGCGCCTTTATCCCCTCCTAGCCAATGAAGCTCGACCCGTTCCATTTCTTTAAAAAAGTCAATTGGCTTTACCATTACCGATTCCAAAAGTTCAACCGTTTCACCTTTGGGGAAAATAAGCGGCTGCGTTGCTGTTAACAACAAAATTTTACAGGAAAACAATTCTGCCATTTTGTACAACACGGAACGCAACAAAGGCCAATACTCAATCGGCACGTTTTGAATTTCGTCGAGAATGATAATGCTTCCGGCAATTTGATGGAATTTTTTTAACGCGCGGTTTTCATAGCCAATCAGTGTATGAAACAATTGTACAAATGTCGTGACAATCAGCTCTGCCTCCCAGCTTTCCGTCAGCAACAATGCTTTGCGGAGAGGCAGTTCGTCATTTTCAGTTTTGTATTGAAACGCAGATAAGTGGTGATGCTTAACTAAATACCGCTGTTCATTTGCATGAAAATCATCCAACTGGCTTAACAAATCACGGATTACTTTTTCATTTTGATCGATAACGCTTGTAAACGGCAGAGCGTAAATAATTTTTGGTGAATAGCCATACTGCCTTTCTGCTTGCTCACGCCATTTTAAAGCAACCGAAAGCGATAGCAACGTTTTTCCCGCTCCAGTCGGCGCCGTTAATGTGAATAATCGCTGTTCTGGTTTTGTTTTAAAAAGCCCCTCTATTCGTTCCATCACTACGTTGTACATCCGATTGCGCCACCCGTTCGTCCCTTCTGTCACGTTCACATCAAAATTCGCTTCTCGATACCGGTCAACAAGATGAGCTGGAATATAAACACGCGGCTTTCGCTCAATATTTGCGGCCGATAGTTTATCGGCATCAATAAGCACGGAATATAACAACAACACATAATAGTAAAGTTCCCTCGTCAATTCCTGTTTTCTTCGTTTATCGATCAAATAATATTGGCGGTATACCTCATCGAACGTTTTTTCATAGTCTTGAAGGAAATTGTGCAGTTCTTCAGAAAGGGACAATGGAATGGACAGTTCATCCCATAAAGGAGATAAATCTTCCAAAATCGCAGAAGCATGGTTCTTTATATCATCGATTTGCTGTTTTAATGTAATGACTCGGTAATATAATGAATCTTGTACGGTATTTTCTGCAATATGGCGCGATTTTGTTACATCTAAAGAAATATCGCGCAAATTCCCATGATGGTGCATAACGACGAAGTAGCCTAATAGCGGGGCAAATTCAAACCAAGAAGCATTTAAGTTCACCGGATGGCGCAAAAGATGGGCGGCAAACACGGCAGAAATAAAGGAATGATGATGTAAATCTCCCCTTGCTTCACCTGTTTGCAAATAATCCTGAAAGTATGATAAATATTTACCGAAATCGTGTGACACCGCAACAATTTTGCCTATATATTCAAGCGTCGCCCGATCTCCCTTAGACAACGGCACATGCTTAAGCATATCTTGCAAATATTCGTATACTTCCTTTAAATGTACAGTCAATTTTTTCTCTGGATGATTATGAGACAAATACATATGCTTCTCCCCTAGAAATAAAGCAGCGATGAGGTCACCGCTGCCTTACATCCATAAAATGTTTTCTTTTTCTCCCCCATAAGCAACGGATACATATGGTACAGCCGGAATCGCGATGAATTGCCGTGATTGTTCAAACAAGTAATAGTCTGTTTCTTGAATCATCCGCTCATTTGTAAACTGGCGTGTCATAAATTCTTTTAAAAAGCGAGTTTCCTTTGAAAATTGGATCGATCGCTCACGCAAATTAGGAATTCGCACAACAGAATGGATCGGCACCGCATCACGACTTTCCATTACCGTTCCCTCTGCTTCGGCAACCCAGTTTAACTGTCCAAGTAATTCAGAAAGCCCTAAATACGGCGGATAAACACATCGGCTTGATTGGATTCTTCCCCTCACGCTTTCATAGATAGATCGGTCAGAGTGGGAAAAATAAATGCGGTACCGCACATTGGCTTCTTCTCCCCCGGGAAGCACTAACTCAAGGGGAATTTGCGTATGTCCTCCGCTATTGTTTAAATGGGCTTTTGACTTTACAAACATATAATTGACTGTTTGCATCACTTTGCGAATCGGCGTGCGAACAGATAGCGCAATTTGGCATTGATTCGGTGAAAACACTTCATAATAACTGTCGCGCTCCATTCCTAAAATACCAGCGAGTATGCCAACAATCGTTGTTCGCGGCGGAAAGGAGTACGAAAGCGAAGATGAGTTCGTATCGATTTTTCGGAAATGTCCCATCTTCCCGATAAGGTCAAAAATAAGTATCTTCATAAACGTCACCCTTTTTCACAATACAGGAACGAGTTTATCCGCCAACTCGGATGGAAGAAGAGCTGTTAGCATCCCTTTTTGTCCTTCATAATTCAACAATAAATTAGAATCTTGCCAGTAATGGATGCGGGCAATTTCACCATTTACTTCCAAAAGTTTATTCACAAGTGCATCAACATGCAAATTAACTTCGGAAATGCTGCGCAGCCCTTCTGTTTCCTCTAAACTCACCAAATCTCGCAAATCTCCGGCAATAAATTCAGGAGAATGATATTCTACACGTAAGTAAAGACGAGGGTATTGTCCGACTTTGCTTCGTGTTGCGCTCAATGGAATCGCTTTAACAACCGCTTGATCAAATAAACGGACATCTTCTTCGGTCAATCTCGTATGCACCGCGCGATGACCGCTTATGATGCCATGAAACGCCAAAAATGAATAATAGACACGATAGTCTTTGCCGATAGTACCGCCGTCATTTTTATCATCGGAACCGAAATGTGAGGTAATACTTGCCGATTCGACAAGCGTGACTTTATTTAACGAGTAGCCCCAGTTAAACTGAATCGGACCAGTAAACGTCATGGAGCTTCCTTTATCCTCCGATTTAATCGGCATTGTCGCACCGAACATGCGGACATCAGTAAATTGCTCAAGCATCCAGTTTTGTTCCTCTTTTGATAGTTTATTAAGGTTCACTTTTCCATCATACTTTTTCTCAAATAAACGCTTAATGCGTTCTGTCGCATTGACCGTTTCTCCATCGACTTTGCCTACAAAAATTTCGTTTCCGAGCTGTTCCAAATAATCGCGAATATATCGTTTTAAACGCACATCACTCACTAAGTTTAATGAACGTTCATAATCCATGCGCGGGCGGTTTTCTTCATCAATATCGCCGTTTGGATTTGTTAATTTCGCATCGTAAAGGAATAAAATATCGCTATTATTCATTTTTTTCATTCCTCCTCGTGTATAATTAATGTTAGAAATGATTTTTTAAGAGATTTTGCAGTTTATCCAAATGCCTTGACCAATTGTTTACTATTTGGAAGGAAGAACTCCCCTCATCTTATACAGGATTGGACTTTTCGCAGTATTTGGGGAATCTCTTCTTCCTTTCCATTCGTAATACTTTATTTTTCATTTTCAAAAACAGGGTCGGAATTATCCTTTTTGCTGCTGTTTAAAATCCGCTTTGTACCATATGCGTAGCCTGAAAGCAAATAAAAAACGTTTTCGCGATCACTTAAATTCCATTTTCCCTGCAATGCTGAATCAAAGAGACGTTTATGTTCCACATAAACAGCTTCATTTTGTAAGGAAGCGATTTTAAGTTGTCTCAGCTTTTCAAATACTTCGCTTGAAAGCATCATCAGTTTTTGCTTGTTCATGCCATGATAATTAATCTTCGATAAAATCGGCTTGTTTGCTGTTCTGCCACCCCGGGCTTGTCCGAGCGCTTCTGCTCGTTCATTTGCTTTGCCGACTTGCGCAGAACCAATTCTCGCGATTAAATAGCCAAGCAAAAATAAAGAACTTTGCGCGACATTATAATTCATGGTTTCCATATACTCGACCATATCGGCATCAGGCAAATCATATGTAATCTTTGTCATCTCCCTTTCCTCCTTAATTAAGTTAAGGTTTTGCAGCATTTTTAAGAACAATTGCGCTCGCACCATCGCATTCACTAATCGAAAATCATTGGATTCTTCCTTGTCGTTACTATATTGATAAAGGTTATAGTTAGCATACATATGCACTTTGGCAAGCTGCACAAATTGCGTGATCAACCATTGGTATGAAAGCGTTTTATTTGTTAATAGCGACTCATATACTTGTAAAATTTTACGTTTTTCAAAGTTTTCCCTGCGTTGAACACGCATCGGAACTAAGTAGTATATTGGTTCCAAGCCGAGATTGAATTTTTCATTGCCAAAAAAGTGTTGTCCTATTTCCCCTGCTTTTCGCATCTCGTAACCTAGTCGGCGCAAATGAGTGAGAGGAACATCGGATAACAGTTTATTCACCTTTAAAGCTGACTGCGCTTTTGTGTAAAAAAGAAAATGTAACGAAATATGGTTGTCCATTTGATTATTGAATTCTTTGTAATCTTCTATTTCCCGATGCAAATCTTCCGCTGTTTCAACCGTTTTGACAGTGCGGACAAACTGATGAATGTGCTCACTAATATCTTGAAGCGGGACATTTTCAAACGGCACATCATATAAAAAGTCTGGGATGATATAACAAGGAAGGTCACTGAAACGAGTATTAAAGTTGCGGAGAATGTACGCTTCCCCTGCCATAATTGCCTGATAAGCATCTTTGCTGATGGATAAGTTTTTGACAAATGATTTTTTCTCTAGATCGCTCGCAAAGCTGATTTTATCGTTTATGTAGTAGTTAAATTTCAGTTTTGTCGTTTCTCCTGTCACAAAGTCTTCTTTGTTTGTAAGGGCGCATACTCCCTTTTTCGCCTCTTCAAATACACTTAGTTTCTCAGCGATAACGAGTCGTTCATATTCTGGTTGCGATACGACGAGCTGTCCGTCAATGGCAAGAGAATACAAGAGGACATCTTTGATGCTAACATTGGCTTCTTTTTCAATAAAAGCTTGAAACTGCTTCGCTGCTTCCTTAACCGCTTTTTTCGCCTCTTTTTCCGTCAATTCGCCGCCAACATATGCTGGATTAAAAACATAGCGGTATCGTTCGTCTGATTTTTTTGCCACGCCAAGATCCAAGAAAAAAACATCTTGTGCTTTCTTTAAAAGAGAATAGTAGGAATCCTCTTGATTCCAACGTTCGAGAAGATTTGTAATTGTTTGACTAAGCAAATATTCGACATTGCTCACCGTTCCAAACCATTGTGGGCTCGCTGCTCCATCCGCTGTACCAATCCATAGCAACTCTAATGAGGTAGATTCGCTTATTTCTTTTGGCGTTATTTTGACTTTTTTATCTTTAATAGAAAAGTCGACAATGATTACATATTTAGTTGAATCATATGATCTTGCAATAGGCAGCGTTATTGCTTGAATAACAGCTGGTTTTTCTTCGATTAAATACTTATTTCCAAGGGTGTAAATCGTTTTTATCACCGTCTGCACCTCCTTTAAAGAGGAATATAAATTTTTACAATCCATTTAAATTCTACCAATGCTATCTTTTATTTCAATATTTTTTGTATAATTTAACATTTTGTTCAAAAATACAAATAATTTCCTAAACTGGCTTAATGTCTTCTAAATATCCAATCATCCTTTTTTATTTCTTCATGTAAGTAAATTTTTTCGATATTTTCCTTACACCATTTCCCTCTTCTATAATTGATATAGTCGACACAGTAACAATTGTTCTTTCAAATATTTTTACACCTCCTC
>Ga0006574J49614_1001698_pt1 | contig 9269 bp, 10 predicted proteins | sample HigsolmetaAR204R_FD_49614 | JGI IMG/M metagenome (IMG submission 49614) | reverse complement strand
GCACGATCAGCATGGAGAGCATGGGCGTCACCATTTGTTTGGCGAAAAAAATCCCCCCTTTGGCCTTATCAGAGCCGAGGGGGGATTTTTCACGGCCGCCTGCCGAGAAACGCCTGCAGCATCCAGACGTGTTTTTGCAGGCTGGTGCTGATCTCAAGGAACATGTCGCTGGTCGCCTGGTCATTTGCCTGTTCGGCGATGGACATGCCCTCCTCCAACTCGCGGATGAGCTGCCGGAAGTCGGCGACTACCGCCTGAACCATTTGTTCCGCAGTCTCCCCTCCCGCCGCTTCGCGCAGGGTCGACTGCTCCAGACAGGCTTTCATCGTCGAGACCGGCTGTCCGCCGATTGCCAGCAGCCGTTCCGCCAGTTCATCCACGTAGCCGGCCGCCTCGTTGTACAGTTCCTCAAACTTTTGGTGGAGCGTGTAAAAGTGGGGTCCTGTCACATACCAGTGGTAGTGGTGCAATTTTATGTACAGGACGCTCCAGTTGGCAACCTGTTTGTTCAACACGTCCGTCAGGGAAGGGCTTTTCACTCCTGTCACAGCAGTGCTCATTCGGCGTCACTTCATCCTTTCCTCGCATGAAGATGCTACAGAACGATGTTAGTATTACGCTGGGAACTGCTGTTTATTCCGCCGGTGATGCTGCGGCCTGACGCCGCCAACATCTCCCCGTCCCTGACAGCAATCCGGCCTTCCGCAAGTACGCCTGATTGGCCCCTTTACCGGACGACCGCCTCTTCGACGATCAGCCGGCAGCCTGTCGCGTCAAGATACGCCTGCACGCCAAACGGCAGGGCGGCGTTGTTTTCGCCGTGGCCCGCCTGCAGGTTCCAGATCATCGGCTTTTGATACGGCGCGATCATGTTGGAAATGACGTCGAGGACGGTGAAGCTGTCCTGTTTTTTCGACGTGCAGTTGTTCCACGTGCCGAGGATGATCCCGGCGCACTCCGCAAACGTGCCGACCAGCGCCAACTGGGTCAGCATGCGGTCCACCCGGTACGGCTCCTCGTCCACATCCTCCAGGAAGAGCAGCTTGCCTTTTGCATCCACCTGGTAGGGCGTGCCCGCCAGCGCCGCCACCAGCGAGAGATTGCCGCCGACGATCTCGCCGCACGCTTCTCCTTCCACCAGGCAGACGATCTCCTCCCCCGGCGGGTTGACGATCTCGCCCAGCGGCTCGGTGCTGGTCATGGCGCGCAGCAGACATTCCCGCGTATACGCGTTGGTCCCGCTGAGCAGTCCGGGCGATGCGTTGGGACCGTGCAGAGTCGCCAATCCCGCCTCCTGCCGGAGCGCCGTGTGCAGCGCGGTGATGTCGCTGTACCCGATGAACAGTTTCGGGTTTTGCGCAATCATGTCGTAATCGAGAAGATGCAGGATTTGCGGCGAACCGTAGCCACCGCGCAAAGCCATCACGGCGTCGACGTCGGGATCGGCAAACATCTCGTTCAGTTCGGCTGCCCGTTGTTCGGGCGTTCCCGCCATATAGCCGCCATAGCTTTCATAGCAGGTTCTTCCCAGTACCACCTTGAATCCCAACGCTTCCAGCTCAGCTTTGGCCTTGTGTACGCTGTCGATTGTTTTCGGAGGACTTGCCGGGGCGATGATCCCGATCGTATCCCCTGGTTTCAGTGCGTGTCCCTTGTTCATCCGGAATTCTCCTCACTGATTGATACTTTTGGTCCGCCCTGCCGTACCCCTGACCGCCATTTTTTGAAAAGTGCGTCACACCAGCACGTACCGGTTGGTCGGCCGGCCGACGCCGCCGTATGCCACGTCCCGTTTCACCCGTCCGCTCTTTTCCAGGTATTCAAGGTAGCGGCGCGCCGTCACGCGGGCGATACCGACCCGCTCTGCCACCTCTTCCGCCGACAGCGGCTGCTTTTCCTGGCGCAGATGGCGGACAATCTGCTCCAGCGTGTGCATGTGCAGCCCTTTCGGCAGCGTCTCCAGCTCCCGGGGGCTTTTCGCGGCGGAGCGGAACAACAGCTGGTCCACCTCCGCCTGGGAGACGGTGCCCTCCTGCTCCAACTGCTGGCGAAACGCCCGGTAGTTTTCCAACGCCTGCTGAATGCGCTCAAACTTGAACGGCTTGATGATGTAATCCATCACGCCGTTGCGGAGCATCGCCTGGATCGTCGGTTTGTCCTTGGCCGCCGTGATCACGATCACGTCCACCGCCTGATTGGCTGTGCGCAGTTTCTGCAGGGTGCGCACGCCGTCCAGCACAGGCATGAAAATGTCCATGATCACCAGGTCAGGCTTCAATTGTTCCACCAAGGCGAGTCCTTCCGCTCCGTTGGAGGCCGCGCCGACCACGCGGAAAGACGGCACCCGTTCGATAAACTGCCTGTTCACTTCCTGCACCATCGGGTCGTCCTCGATGACGACCACGCGAAATGGGTCGCCCATCTACGCTTCCGCCTCCTTCATCGGAAAGGTAATCAAAAAGCTCGTGCCTTCGCCTGGCTGCGACTGGCAGCTCAGTTCGCCCCGCCCCTTCGCCACCAGCTGCTGCACCAGGTAGAGGCCCAGGCCGCGGTTCTTCCCCGCCTTGGTGGAGAAGCCGCGCTCCAGCATCCGCCGCCGTGTCTCGTCATCCATGCCGATGCCGTTGTCTTCCACCAGGATGGAGCAGATGTCATCATCCTGTTCGATGCTGACGTAGACTTCCTTGTCGTGTTTGTCCGTCTGCTCCAGAGCGTCAAACGCGTTTTCGATCAGATTGCCGAGGATCAGCACGAAATTGTGGTGATCCATGTACGGCGGGAAGCGCTCCAGATTGCTGCGCCGGTCGATGACGAGGCGAATGCCCAGTTCCTTGCCCCTGCTCACCTTGCCCAAAAGCAGGCCGGAAACGCTTTCATCCGTGATTTTGGCCGAGAGAAATGCAGTCAGCTCTTCCTGCTGTTCGCTGATTTCAAACAGGTACTGCAGCGCCTTCTCTTTTTGATTCAACTGCAAAAGTCCTGCGATTGTGTGCAGCTTGTTCATGTACTCGTGGTTTTGCACGCGGAGCGCGTCGACGAATGCCTTTACGCCGGTCAGCTCTTCCGCCATCCGTGCCACTTCGGTCCGGTCCTGGAAAATGGCCAGCGCTCCGACGACTTTCCCGTCGGTCCTGATCAGAAAGCGGTTGGACCAGATCAGCGCCCCTCCGACGTGCAGTTCGTGGTCGTAAAAGTTTTGCTGCTTCTCCAGCACTTCCGGCAGCGCGGTATCGGGAATCACCTCGCGGATCGGTCTGCCCAGCACGTCGTCTTCGATGTTGAAAATCTGTTTGGCCTTGTCGTTGACGATCGTGATCCGCTCCTGCGTGTCGATCGCGATCACGCCCTCGCGCATGGCGTGAAACGTGGCGGTGCGCTCCACCAGCATGCGGGCCAGTTCTTCCGGCTCCAGGTTGAGCATCTGCCGTTTCATGTGACGGGCGAGCCGGTACGAACCCCAGATGCCAAACAGCAGGGAGAGAAAAAACGTGATCGCGATGTTTTCCCGCTGGTCGTAGAGGATCTGCGGGATGCTCGGCAGCAGATGGCCCACCATGACCACGCCCACCTGCTGGTGATCGGTGTTCATGATCGGCACGTAGGCCCGCAGCGCCGTTCCCAACTCCCCCCGCACCTTGCGGATGTAGGTGTGCTCGGCAAACGCCTCCTCCGCGTCTTTGCCGAGAAAGACGGTGCCGATGCGCTCGTCCAGCGGATCGGAATAGCGGACCCTGTTCATGTCCATGACCACCACGTACGTCACGTCGTTGACGATGCGAATCCGCCGTGCGGTCGGAGCGATGGTCCGCCAGCCGTCCGGTTCCTGGATGCTTTTCTGGATGAGCGGGATTTCCGCCACTGTCCGCGCCGTGGTCATCAGCCGCTGTCCCAACTCCGCCTCGGTCAGGCGAATGATGCTGCCCACGATGATGATGCCGCCGATCAAGAGGGAAAAAAGCACGATGCCGACTGACAGCAGCATGATTTTCCACTTAATTTTCAGACGCTTGAACAGGAGTGTTCTTCCTTTCCGGTAGGTTTGCCTGCTACCATATATTTTGGTACAGTACGTGAAGCAAATCAACCGATGGTAAAGCAGGTGTCAGCCCGTGAGATCAATCGCAAGCATTGTCGCGTTCGTCCTGTTGGGCCTGCTCAGCGCCGTGATTATCGGCTTTCGCAGCGACCTGCCGTTTGCATCGCTGGGATACGACGAGGAGCAGGAAGGGCTGAGCGAGCGCATTATCATCAAGTTCAGCCATGTGGTGGCGGAAAATACGCCGAAGGGTCTGGCCGTGGATCGTTTTTCCCAACTGGTCAAGGAAAAGTCCAATGGCCGGGTGGAAGTGCAGGTATTTCCCAACGGTATCCTCCACTCCGACCAGACGGAGATGGATGCGCTGCGGCGCGGCGACATCCAGATGATTGCTCCCGCCTTTTCCAATCTGGCCAACCGGATTCCGGCGTGGTCGGTGCTGGACCTGCCCTACGTGTTTCGCGATCAGCAGGATGTTGAGCAGGCGTTTCACGGGAAGATCGGCGGGATGCTGTTTGAGACGCTGGAGCCGCTGAACATGAAGGGACTGGCCTTTTGGAGCAACGGCTTCAAGCAGATGACCAGCAACAAACCGATTCGCACGCCGCAGGACTTCGCCGGCCAGCGCTTCCGGATCATTCAAAGCCCCGTGCTGGAAGCGCAGTTTCGCACGCTGGGGGCGACAGCCCAGGGGGCTCCGTTCAATGACGTCTACCGCAAGCTGGCGAACAACGAGGTGGACGGCCAGGAAAACACCATCTCCAACATCTACAGCAAGCGTCTCTACCAGGTGCAGAAATACATGACGGTCAGCAACCACGGCTATCTGGGATATGCCGTGATCATCAACAAATCGTTCTGGGAGAAGCTTCCCCCCGACGTACAGCGCGTGCTGACCGAGGCGTTGGAGGAGGCGACGGCCTACAGCGACCAAATCGCCGTCTCCATGAACGAGCAGCAGTGGAAGCAGTTGACCAAAGAGAGCAGCATGGAAATCCACGTGCTGACACCACAGGAGCAGGCCGTCTGGAGGGAGGCGCTGCAGCCGGTGTACAAATCATTTGCCCCGATGATCGGTTCGGCGTTAATGGACGAGATCAGCAAACTGCACAGGCAGCAGTAAACACGTTCGTTCCATCTCCCTGGCCCCGAGGAAATGCGTCTTCCCCGACAAAAAAGACAGGCCAAAACGGGGAAAGCACCGTCTTGGACTGTCTTCATGCACTCTCTTCACAGCGTCAGGCCAGGCGGCAGCTGGCTGCGCGGTTATTCCTGTTTCGTCGGCTGGAGGGCGACAGGCTCAACGCCGTCCGTTTCGCCGGACTCCACGTAGTGTTTGAGCATCGCCAGCTTGTTCTCCCAAAACCGCTCGTAATACGCAAGCCACTGCTTCACTGCGAGCAGCGGTTCCGGATCAAGCCGGTAGCGCGTCTCCCTGCCGACTTTCCTCCCTTTGACCAGGCCGGCTTCGGCCAAAATGCGCAGGTGTTTGGAAACGGCCGTCCGGCTCATCGGAAAGTGTCCGCTGATCACGGTGACCGGCAATTCCTGATCCCCCAGCAATTTCAGCAGCTGGCGGCGCGTGGGATCGGCAATTGCCTGAAAGACGTCATGTCTGGACGGCGCCGCAGCCATGTCAGCCCTCGACATACTTACCCAGTTTTTGGATAATGCCGGTCCAGCCCTGATTCATGCGGTCGCGCACGATCGTGTGCGGTTCGCCGAATTCCGTGACAGTATCGGGATTCCAGCCGGAGTGGATCAGCGTAAACTCCGTTTTCCCGCCGAGGTCTTTCAGTTCAAACGTAATGATCCAGTCTTTCCCCCAGTGAAACGACAGACGGTTGGGAGGGTCCACTTCCGTCACCTTGCAGGGGGACATGCCGAACGGACCGGCATTTATGTGAAACTCGTGACCGACCACTGGTTGAAAGTCGTTTGGCATGAACCATGCGGCCAGACCTTCCGCCGTGGCAACGGCTTCCCACACTTTCTGGATCGGTGCATGGAACACCTGGGTGTGTCGAATGTCCGGAATGGTTTGCGGGGTTTTGTTCTCCATCGTCGTACCTCCTGATATGTGTGCTTCCCTTTTTCCTGGGGCAAACCCGAGCGGAACTCTTGTACGCAATACGAAACCAAATGGTTTCCTTTTTGATTTTATGACACCTTTTGGTTTCATGTCAATCATAGGACCGAGATGGCTCCGATTGGTTGTTTCGCCCCGTTCACTTATATCTTGCTCGTTCCCCCGCTTTTACAGTCCCCGATTCGACAGCGCAGCGGCCCGGAGTTCAGTAGAGCAAAAGAGACGCTCTGCAGCGACCAGTCCACCTAGTTGTACGACTTCTCAAAAATCATAGTATTCCTGTATACTTAATCGTATATATGTTGGACGCGGCCCGATTGTTAATGGTCGGTGAATGACGCAATTTTGAGAGAGGTGACAGCCACGATGTATGAACTGTTAAAAGAAGTGGGACGCGGCAAACGCGGCGCAAAAGACCTGACGTACGAACAGGCAACGATAGCGGCGGAACTGTTTCTCAACGGCAGCGCGACACCCGCACAGATGGGCGCGTTTCTGATGGCGGAGCGGATCAAATCGGAGTCGCTGGACGAATTGGCGGCGTTTGTGGAGGTGTTACGCCGGACCATGTCGCCCGTCTCGTTTCCGGACAGTCTCGATTGCGCCGGCCCCTACGACGGGCGGCGAAAATCGTTTATGGCCACGCTGCCTGCCGCCTTTGTACTGGCCGCTTGCGGGCAGCGGGTCACTCTGCACGGCAGTCCATCGCTGCCGCCCAAGTGGGGCATCACGCTGACGGACGTGTTAAAGACCGCAGGCGTATCCGTGGATGCCGCCGACAGGCAGGCGCTTTTGTCGGCTGCCGAGCGCAGCGGCGTCCTGATTGTCCCCACGGAAACGTGGTGTCCCGCGCTGCACAAGCTGCGCCCCCTGCGGCTGGAGTTCGGCGTCCGCACCCTGTTCAACACGGTGGAAAAGCTGCTGCGGCCAGCCGACTCTCCGTCCATGGCCATCGGCATCTTCCACGGCACGGTATTTGAAAAAGTGGCGGAACTGCTGCTCCGTCTCGGAGTGGAACGGGGAATCGTCGTGCAGGGCATGGAAGGCTCCGAAGACGTGTCCGCCGCCAAACCGAGCCGCGCCTTGATCGTGGAAAACGGCAGCTGTCGTCCCTTCGTCGTCGATCCGGCCTCGCTCGGCTTGCAGGCGGAAGCGCCGGATACCGACTGGACGCCGGAACTGCAGCGGCAGACGGCGGAAGCGGTGCTGAACGGAACAGCCGAACCTGCCTACCGCAACATGGTGCTCCTAAACAGTGCCCTGCGGCTGTGGATCACCGGGCGCGTCCCGAACTTGGATGAAGGTGTGGCCGCGGCCCGCCAGGCGCTAGATTCCCGAGAGGCTTGGGACCGGTACAGACAGTGGCTGGATGCAGCCGCACCATCCGCAGCACCCGCCGCTTCCGCTCGCGATGCAGGCCATATCGGCACCTGATGTCGAAAAAATTCCCCGCACCCATACAGCCCTTGGCTTGCCGGATTGGCGGGCCAAGGGCATTTTTCTTGTCTCCGCTCCCCGCATGCTCTGTGACCAAAAAGACCAAAACAACCAATATGACCGTATCATTTCCAATATTCCAGCAATTCTTTAGAATGCAAGTACAGAGAATGTAAAGCGCTTTCATTGTGCGTAAAAGGGAGGGGACTTATGCGTATTTTTAAAAACCTGACCGTGCAGGTCGTGATCGCCATTATCCTCGGTATTCTCGTCGGCCAGTTTGCGCCCAAGTTCGGGGCTGAACTGAAAGTGTTGGCAGACGTATTCGTCAAGTTGATCAAAATGGTCATCCCGCCGATCGTCTTCTTCACCGTCGTCAACGGCATCGCCGGCATGGGCGACATGAAGAAGGTGGGAAAAATCGGCGGCAAGGCGCTGATTTATTTTGAAATCGTTACCACAATCGCGCTGGCCATCGGCCTGGTCGTGGTCAACATCATCAAGCCGGGCGTCGGCTTTGACAAGACCGGCCTTAGCGGCGCTGACATCTCCAAGTACACGAAAGCGGCTGAGGAGACCAGCCACGGCTTTATCGACTTCCTCGTCGGAATCATTCCGGACAACGTGGTCAACGCCATGGCCAAAGGCGAACTGCTGCCCATCCTGTTCTTCGCCGTCCTGTTCGGCCTGTCGCTCGCAGCCATGGGCTCCGCCGCCCAGCCGGTGATCAACCTGTTTGACAAGCTGGCGCACGGATTCTTCGGCGTCGTCAACATGATCATGAGAGTCTCCCCGCTCGCCGCATTCGGAGCGATGGCCTACACCATCGGCACCTTTGGCCTCGACTCCCTGAAACGACTGGGCCTCTTGATGGGGTCGGTCTACATCACGATGTTTTTGTTCATCGTCGTGGTGCTGGGGCTGATTGCCCGCTTCTTCAACTTTAACATTTTCTCGTTTATCAAATACATTCGCGAAGAAATCCTGCTGGTGTTGGGCACTTCGTCGTCCGAATCGGCGCTGCCCCGCATGATGGAGCGTCTGGAAAAATACGGCTGTTCCAAATCGGTTGTCGGTCTGGTCGTGCCCACCGGATATTCGTTCAACCTGGACGGCACGTCCATTTACCTCTCCATGGCCGCTCTGTTCATCGCGCAGGCATACGGCGTCGACCTGTCCGTCTGGCAGCAGCTGACCCTGCTCGGCATTTTGATGCTCACGTCCAAAGGGGCAGCCGGCGTCACCGGCTCCGGTTTCATCACCCTGGCGGCAACGCTGGCCGCGTTCCCGATGATCCCGGTCGAGGGCATCGCGCTCCTGCTCGGTGTCGACCGCTTTATGTCGGAAGCCCGTGCCATCACCAACCTGATCGGCAACGGCGTGGCTGCGGTGGTCATCGCCAAGCACGAGAACGAGTTTCATCCGCCTGCCCTGTCGGACGAAAAATCGCCGGCCATTTCGGCATAACGGGCGCCGCTGCGTTCAATCAGCACTGAAACCTCCCGTTTTCGGGAGGTTTCAGACTGAAGACAAACGGTTCATTGAGTTAGCGTCCACAAAAAATGATTTCCAGGCCGAAAGGCGTGCCTATTCATCAACCAAAGCGAAAAGACAATGGGCATCGCATGGCGGGATGGGCCAAGCGAGCTCCTTTGACGACCGACTCAGCGAAAAAACGAAGACGCGGGAATCAACAGGGGACACAAG
>Ga0006574J49614_1001290_pt1 | contig 9376 bp, 9 predicted proteins | sample HigsolmetaAR204R_FD_49614 | JGI IMG/M metagenome (IMG submission 49614) | reverse complement strand
GTAAAATTTGATAATTATTATATTTTTAAGTAGATTTACTTACATACAAAAAAATCATTAAAATCTAATTAAGTGAAACGCTATTCAGTGGGAGTCCACTGAAAAAATTGGTATATAGAAAAGTAGAAGCCAATTACCTATTATATGTAGACAATTGACTTTTTTGATTTACGATATATCGATAAATGTGCTCATTAATTACGAAAAGCAAATACTTTTTCAGTGGTCTCATTTAGTGGGGCTTCCTTTCCTTCCCCACTAAAATAGTAACCCACCAGAATCAGGCAGCTGAGTACCCCGCTCAAAATTTCTCGTTAAGGGTCTTACTGCCCGTTAAGGCGGGATAAAAGTTTAGGTAATCCGGACACTAGAACTAGTTTTCAATTAGATGAAGTTTTAAATTATTTAGAAATTTTGACTTACCCTTGTTTCTATCTTTTCTGGTTTTCTTTTCTTGAACCAGGCAATCACTGCTGCAATCATTAAAGCGAATCCTAAATACCCCATTGTTGCATATACTTTTCCTACAAGTGTTGTAAAACCAACTAGACTTAAAACATACCCAAGTAAACCGATAATCACTACGCTAGGTTTATACATCTTACTATCAGGTGCAATGAATCGTACAATAAAGGAATAGAGCATCCCGACAGCTGTATTATAGATCATGCCTAGTAAAGCTATAGCCATTAATATTCCAACGACTGGATGAATTTGTTCCGCAAGTGCCAATGTCGGCATATCTGCTCCCGCTATAACATCTATTTTCGCAAACATTCCAATATGGATAAGGATAATTAATCCTCCCAACATCACACCACCAAGAATACCACCCATCCCAGCAACTTTTCTGTCTTTAACTCCGCCGCTCATCACGATGAGTAATGCGGCACCTGCAGCTAAATTATAAGATACATAGAGAAAGGCACCTATAATCCAGTTGGGTGCTGCAGAAGCTTGAACTTTTGCCATTGTATCTGCCTCAGGAAATGATAGATCCATAGTAAAAATCGAATAGATTAAAATGATAAAAATAATCGTCAACAAATATGGTGTTATCATCGCAATAATATTAATAATTTTTGTCGTATTTAATAATAGCGTTAGAATAGTGAGGACAATCATTATTATACTACCAACCCTTGTATCAATACCGAAGATTTGCTGAAAGGTAGACCCAGATCCAGCAAACATAACAACGGCTACACCAAATAAGAAAAATGTAATTAAAATATCAAGAATAGGACCAAGATAGCGACCGCCAATATGATAAATGACACTTTTATGTGAAGTTGCTTGTAAATCTGTTCCCAGCTGAGCAAATGTATACCCTAAAAAAATGAAAAGGAGGGTGGCAAGTAAACCACCAACAGTCCCCCAAATACCAAAACTTGTGAAATATTGCATGACTTCTTGTCCAGAGGCAAATCCAGCCCCAACGATTAATCCGACAAAGGCACTACCAATTTGAAAGCTTTTTTTCATACGGTGGTTCCTCCTGATCTATATTCTTTTTTTGCTACGGTATAGGCTTCAACCGTTTCGCGGTCTACTTCATAACCGATACCTGGTGTTTGTGGAACATCAATATACCCATCTGTTGCAACAACTTCAGGGCGAATGATATCTTTTTCCCAATAGCGGTTAGAACCAGCTGTATCCCCCGGTAGGATAAAGTTTGACAAAGTTGTTAAAGCAATATTATGGCTACGCCCAATACCTGATTCAAGCATACCACCGCACCAAACGGGAACACCCTTTTCTTCACAATAATCATGAATTTTCTTCGCTTCTGTGAGTCCTCCAACTCGTCCAATTTTAATATTAATTATTTTTGTACTTCCCAGCTCTATAGCCTTTCGCGCATCTTCCAAAGAATGGATGCTTTCATCTAAACAAATTGGAGTTTTCAATTCCTTTTGCAACTGTGCATGGTCGATAATATCGTCTGATGCTAACGGTTGTTCAATCATCATTAAGTCAAATTCATCCAGCTGTTTTAAAAGGTCGATGTCTTTTAAACGATAAGCAGAGTTTGCATCAGCCATAATTGGTACATTTGGGAAGTGTTCACGTAAGGAACGTATCACGTCTACATCCCAACCTGGCTTAATCTTTACTTTAATCCGTTTATAACCTTCCTTTAAAAAACCATCGACAACACGCAGTAATTCATCAATCGAGTTTTGAATACCAATACTGATCCCAACTTCAATTTTATCTTTCGTTCCTCCCAGGGCTTGTGCAAGGGATTGGTTCGTTTGTTGAGCGTATATATCCCATATGGCACCTTCAATTGTGGACTTTGCCATGTTATTTTTGCGAATCGGAGCAAACATTTGATTCACTTCATCTGGATGTTTTATTTCCTTATTTAAGATCAGTGGTATTAAAAAATCCTCCAACATATGCCAGTTTGTTTTTAAGGTTTCTTCGTTATACCAAGGGGCATTAAATGCAACAGATTCCCCCCAGCCAACGGTTCCATCTTCATTTTTTGCTTCCAGCAGTAAGAATTCCTTATCCTTAAATGTTCCAAAGCTAGTCGTAAAAGGGCTTTTCATCGTCATTTTTAAATGACGAATCGTGATATCTGTAATTTTCACAGTTATTCTCCTCCAAGTTCTAATGTGTCTTTTTTAATAAAAATATATTTACCATTTGTATCATGCTTTTCTAATTGTACCGCTGCATAGCCAGCATGGAAAAGTTTTTGAAAAAGTCTGCGTGTCTTTAGTCGCCAATCCAGCGCAAGATCCTCGCTGACTGCTTTTAAACCCTGAAAATCCTTTGGGACAGTTATGGAATATGCTTGGCCTGTTAATTCGTTTTCTTGCTCTGTAATACAGACAGGTTGTCCCTTTTCATTAAATGCTAGTGTATTCAGAGGTAAGATACTTTGTATGTTTGGAACATGTTTTTCAACTACATGCGGGCTTTTTACATACCAATGAACTTCAAAGCGATCGGATGGGAGACCTTGGTTAAGGTTATCATTCATTTCTCCATAGCAATTTTCAATATATGTATTGCATATACCATTTAATTTCGTTAGATTGAGAAAAGCATTTCTTGTCTCAAGTGGGTCATAAGTCCACTTTATCAAGGAATAGCCCTTTTCTATAGCAACTTTGCATTGACTTCGCTTCAGCATTTCACCAATGCCTTGTGAACGATATGCTTCATCAATCCCAAGCATGTGAGAACATAGATAACTCTTCCCATTTTGAAATCCGGAAAATCCATAGCTAAAACCAACTAATTTCTCTCCGTCAAAGGCACCAATGATTATACCGCCGTTTTTTACTGCTGTCAGTGTTTGATGCGTTGGTAAAACGGGGTCCATTCCCCAAACCTTTCGTTCGAGTTCCTGAACTTGTTCCATTTCATTCATTGTTTTTAGTTCGCAAATGTTAATCACAACTTTTCACCCTTTTCTAAATATTCTAGTGTTAACACAAGTGCCCGCGTTATAATTACTGAACTTGTTGATAGTCTATCTTGGTTAAACACCATGTTTGGATGATGTAGTCCTGGTGTAACACCGCAGCCAATCCCTAGCATCGTCGTTTTTAGTTGTGGCTTCAAGAAGGTATAAAAGTGAAAATCTTCTCCACCAGGTGTAATTACTTCTTGTGCACAGTTTTCCTCCCCTATTACATCGATAATGGCTTCCTTTAAAATCATTTTTGCTGTGTCATCGACCTGAGCTGCAGCAACATGTGCGTCAACTTGATAAGGAATGGATACATCATACATCATGCTTACTGCAGTAATAACCTTTTCGAAGCCGCTTGTTAATACCTCCATGGTGGCATTGGTTTGTGCACGTGCATCAATGCTGAATGTGGCATTTGCTGGGATAATGTTTGTCGCGGTGCCACCAGCGTGTAGCTGAGTCATTTTGATGGAGGCTTGCTCTGTAGGACTAATCCAAATACGCTTTAGCCCATCAATGATTGCAGATGCTATTTCAATCGCATTTTTCCCCTCTTCCGGCCGTGCCCCATGCGCTTCTACACCTTGAATTTTACCTGAGAAAAGCTTAGCTGCTCCGTGATGTAAGGCTGGTGCAAACGTTCCATCCTTAAGTTCAACAAGAGGACGGACATGTGCACCATATAAAAATTGCAACGAGTCAACAACACCTTGTTCGACCATTGCTTTTGCTCCTTGCGCTTTTTCCTCAGCAGGTTGGAAAATGATACGGACTGCCCCTGGAAGTGTTGGCGCCAAATCTTTTAATAAAAGAACTACGCCAAGTGCCACCGTCATATGTCCATCATGACCACAAGAATGGTTTGCTTGAAATTTTCCATCGACTTCTTGCCAAAGTGCATCCATATCTGTTCTGAATCCAACTCGAGGTGTTCCTTTACCAATATCCACATATAATCCAGTCATATTTTCAAAGGTTTTTGGTTTTAAGTTTTCCGATTTGAGAAAACTCTTAATGTATTTTGTTGTTTCTACTTCATTCCAACTGATTTCTGGGTTTTCATGTAAATGGTTAAAAATAGGTTGTAACCTTTCCGCTAATTTTTGTACCAACATTTTTTTCAACTCCATTATTCTGCGATAAAACTGTTGTTAGGATCATCATAATGTAATCGTTGTTCGTTATAATATTCAGGATCAAATGACATCATCCCTGTTACTAATAAATTGAGGAAGGATATTAGTGCAGGCATCAAGTCAATGGTTGATTTTTCTGTCTGTTCTAATACGAAAGCTTGTGAACAATGCTCATGAATCGGTGCTAACTTTGAATCAGTAATCCCAATAACCGGAATCCCCCGTTTGTGTAAAACTTCAGCTATTTGAAGCGGTTCTTTAAAATAACGATGTAGTGAGATCACGATGACAGTCGATTCGTCCGTTATTTCCTGCATGATTCGAATAAATTCAGGTGTTTTAGCTTGGATTATCGATACATTTGGCCGAAGAATACTCATTGTAAAATGCAACCATTCTGCAGCGAATCGTGAAGCACCAACTCCCATCACATAAATATTTTTTGCTTCATGTAATTGCTTGGTTACTTTAAAAAACATTTGTTTATCGACTTGTTCGGATATTCTGTTAATTCTAACTATATCTTTCCCTATTGCCTTTTCGATTAGTTGTTGGTCATTAAAAAGTTCTTTTTTGGATGAAAAGTAATTACCAAGCGTACTAGCCGTTGTTTGATTAAAAACAAATAAGGTAATTTCCCTTTGTAATTGAGCATAACCTGTCAATCCAAGTGCGTAACAAAAACGGATAACGGTTGTTTCACTTGTCTCCGCCTTCATACCAACCTCAGCTGCTGAGTGTGTAGCAACATATGTCGGATTATTTAGTACAAAACTTGCAACCTTTTGCTGCTTTTTTGATAGTGAATGAAAACACATTTCAATCGTTTCTTTTATTGTTTGTGTATTCCCCAAAAGAAGTCTCCCCTTTAAACTTAGTCAAAAAGAAGTTTAAACTTTTTTAAAGTTTAACATAACCTCAATAGTAAAACAAGTGGAAAAGATATTGCTATTGTATTAATAGTATTATGTTAGAAATACACACTTTCTTTTGGAAAGAGATCTCCCTTGTATTTAGGAGTTCATAGGATACATGAAACTTTCCTCCCTTTTCCCCGTATGATATAGACAGAAAGGGATTTTACCATGAAAAAGTTAATGGCATGTTTTCTATTTTTTATTAGCATTAGCCTATCATCGGCAATGGGGTATTTAAGCAAAATTCTTGGGTTTTAATTTCAGCCTGGGCATTAATTTGAAAAATTATTGCCACTTATCCAGGAGAGCAAGCGAAGCGAAGTAGCCGAAAAGCGTACAAAAAAGAGTGTCTTGAAAAACCCAATATTTAAATACTATCGAGAAAAACTTGCCACATACCTATTTTATGACTCTGTTGTAAATTACTTTGTATGAATGTATAATATAATTAAGAATGGCCCTATACTATACCACTACATTATTTTGAGAAGTGGTGAGGTTTATGGAAAATGATAAGGAGGAAAATGAAATGGCTGTTTTAGCTCTTACTGAACAGTATATATTGGATGAACAAGCAGCTAAAAGAATTATTTCCGCCTCTCCAATAAAATTACCCAAAAGTAATGAGTTTAATGATCTTTATTTAAGTGATAAAGACAGAATTGCTCATGCTTCAAACGTACTTAAAAGCAGAAAATGCAAGTAATAAGTTTATTAAGTCTTATAGAAGCTGGTGAGGAGAGCGAGGTACGAGATTATCTCTCCTCTTTTTCGTGTTCATTAAACTCTGGGGTGGAAAACTTCTTAAAGAATCAATCTATTGAAAATGAAAAAAGGGGAATGACTCGAACATTCATTATAATTGATGAAGAGAATAACAACGACATAATTGGTTATTTTACTTTGATGAATAAGCAGTTTGAATTTGCAGAAGGTGTTTCGAAATCTGTAAGACAAGATTGCCTTTAATAAACACGCTTTATCAGTCAGTACCATTTTAATTGCACAACTAGGTAGGGCAGATCAGTATAAAGGTATTATTCCAGGATCTGAAATTTTAAGATTAGCATTAGAAAATTGCAAGATCGTTTATAGAACAATAGGCATGAGAATTGTATGTGTAGAGTATGAACCTATTGATAAAATAGAAAAATTCTATTTAAATAATTCTTTCAAGTTTTTACAGAAAAACCCAAATGGTCTTCGGTTAGCATTCTTAAGATTATCCTAATTTAATATAAATATTGAAATACTATTATTTGAAAAATGACTTCTCATATTTGAGATGTCTATTTTTTTCTTCGTTTAGAATGACGTTTATACTTACCATTACTTTTACTTTGATTTGGTGCCATTTCAATTTTTTTTATCCTTTCGAATTCATTTAATCCAACAGCAAGATTTTCAAAAGGATTGTCGCCTTTAAGCATTTGAGTAAAGATTTCTTTTACAATATCAGATTGAGCATTTTTTTCATAAAGTTCCGCTTGCTTTTCTAATTCCATTTTTAATTTTTTTATTTCGGCATCAAATCAGCTTTAATTTTCCGCATTTCAAAATTATGTTGTTCTTTTATTTTTTTAATTTCTGCTATTTATTTGCTTGATATCTTGCGGAATAAAATGAAATTATTGCAGGTACTAACCCAACTAATAAAGGTACTACAATTGTTGTAATAATATCCCAATTCACAGATATCCCTCTCTTTGTTCAATATAATGGTTATCACCCAAAAAGCCCATTTTTCAAAAACATTCACGCTCAAATGACAATATATTGTGTCTTGATAAAAATTGTTAGTACTATATTTGGCGCAAATCTTTCCTTAAAACCTTTTTGGGTGCTAATCATATAATAAATTTTATCATGGTTTTTGAAAAAGAGAAATATTATGTCACATAATTAATATTGCTTTTAATTAGGGAATTTAATGGGACATTTTGTTGAATTCAACTATTTTAATATTTTTAAAACAGCTAAGATAGAGTCTACCTGCTTATTTTTGATCATTTTACGCAAATTTTACGCATAGATTTTATAAACCCTTATATTATAAATGTTTTGACTTCTTTTTCGACACCGACCACCGGTATTTGCAATGGACTACTCAATGCATATTTGCAGCAAAATAGCAATGTGGAGGTAACGGAGACACACATTTCTCGAAAAAAAATTACTCAAACAAAAAGTCCTTCACCAAATCTTTAAGTATAGATGAAGGACAAGTATTGAGGAACACAGCACATATCGTATTAATTTCTACACCCATTTTTGCTGGAATTTGGTTATTTCGTCGTATTCACTTTCCAACAAACGGGATACTCGGATAAAAATCGGGATAAGATCCTCATAGATTTCAACATTCTCTTCCTTTGGTTGGTGGGCATGGGTGGTTCCGATCCATTCAGAAATAATCGAGAAGTCGTCGATTTTACCTAAAGCATACATACCGAGAACAATGGCCCCTAAACAAGAGCTTTCAAAGCTTTCCGGAATAATTACTTCATGGTTGAAAATATCAGCCAACATTTGCCGCCACAAATCCGATCTGGCAAAACCGCCTGTCGCATGAATTTTATTGGGTACCCCAATTAATTCTTGCAGTGCCAGCATCACTGTGTAAAGATTAAAAATAACTCCTTCCAAGACAGCCCTTATCATATGTTCCTTTTTATGGTGAAGTCCGAGGCCAAAAAACGACCCTTTGGCATTGGCGTTCCACAGTGGTGCACGCTCGCCGGCCAAATAAGGATGAAAGAGAAGTCCGTCCGCACCCGGTTTGACCCGTGAGGCAATTTTGGTCAGGACATCATACGGGTCGATACCCAGTCGTTTCGCAGTTTCCACTTCACTGGAGGCAAGTTCATCACGAACCCACCGGAAAGTCATCCCGCCGTTATTGACCGGTCCACCAACGACCCAGTGGTTTTCCGTCAGTGCATAACAGAAAATTCGGCCTTTCGGATCTGTCACCGGCCTATTCGTAACTGTCCGAATGGCACCGCTCGTCCCGATTGTAACAGCAACAACACCCGGATCAATCGCACCAACACCGAGATTGGATAGAACACCATCACTTGCTCCAATGATAAATGGCGTGTCAGGAGATAAGCCCAGTTCAGCTGCCAGTTCTTGTTTAAGTCCCCGTTTCACAAAAGTGGTAGGTACCGGTTTGGATAATTGTGCTTCTGAAATGCCGGCGACCTGTAACGCTTCTTTATCCCAAGCCAGTTGTTCCAAGTTAAAAAGACCGGTCGCAGAAGCAATTGAGTAATCAATGATATATTCATGAAAAAGTTTATAAAAAACGTATTCCTTGATTCCGATAAATTTACTTGCCTTTGCAAAAAGTTCATGATGGTCAGATTTGAGCCAGGTAATTTTTGCGAGCGGAGACATCGGATGGATTGGCGTACCTGTCCTTTTATAGATTTCAAGCCCGTTCAGCTCTTTTTTGATTTTATCAGCCCATTTGGTTGCCCGGCTATCTGCCCAGGTAATGCAACGGGTTAATGGTTTTCCTTTGTCATCAACTAAAATTAAACTGTGCATGGCGGAACTAAAGGAAACTAGTTGGATTTTTGCAGAATCGATTGCAGCTTGACGAATAACTTCTCTAATCGAATGGAGAACCGCCTGAAAAATCTCATCCGGATCTTGTTCGGCAATCGACGGGGCTGGACTATAGAGCGGATATTCTACATGTTGCATTTGGATTACCTTGCCATGATCACCGAATAAAACTGCTTTTGTACTTGTTGTACCAATATCGACACCTACATAATAATTTGTGTCTGTCATGTGTTTTCGATCTCCTTTACGAACATATATATCAGTAGTTTATCCAAAATCTTGTGAAAAAAAATTACTTTTTATAATAAAAT
>Ga0006574J49614_1006727_pt1 | contig 9412 bp, 10 predicted proteins | sample HigsolmetaAR204R_FD_49614 | JGI IMG/M metagenome (IMG submission 49614) | reverse complement strand
TATAATTGTACGGGTATCATTAATAAGTTCTCCGATAATTCTCTGCCTTTCTTTTTTATCGGCCGGAAGAAAAGCTTCAAATGCAAATCTTCTTGTTGAAAGTCCCGATAGAGTCAGTCCGGTTATTAAAGCACAGGGACCGGGTAGAGAAGTAACCTCAATCCCTGCTTCGTAAGCCATTTTTACCAGATCCTCACCTGGATCTGAAATAGCAGGGGTCCCTGCATCGGTTATCAGTGCAATGTTTTTTCCGGATAATAACAGCTCTATAAGATACCTGGCTTTTTCCTTTTTATTATGTTCATGATAGCTTGTTACAGGTGTATCTATTTCATAATAATTAAGAAGCTTCCGACTGTGTCTTGTATCTTCGGCAGCAATCAGATCTACTTCCTTTAATGTTTTAACTACCCTAAAGGTAATGTCATCCAGATTGCCGATTGGGGTCGCACAAATATATAATTTCCCGGCCATATTTACCATACCTTCCCATCCGCTACAGTAATACCTGTCATAATTTAGTTGTTTACTTTTTATTGTACCCGTATATTTCCAGGATTTCTTCCGTATAACATCCCGGTTCTTTGTATACAATTAAGGGGGCCTCTACCAAAAGGTTTCTTCCGCCGCCTTTCACAAATTCCAGCAGCACCATATTGGGTTCTTTATTTATATAAGGATAAACCAATCTCATGCGTTTAGGCTCCAATTTATACAAACAGCATGTATTAATAATATCAACCAGCCGAAAGGGTCTGTGAACCATATAAAATCTTCCGTTAGGCTTAAGAACCCCGGCGGCTTCCCGTACCACATCTTCCAGAGTACATAAAATCTCATGTCTTGCTATGGCTTTTGCCGAATTCGGATTTACAAGACCATGGCTGTGGTTCATATATGGAGGATTGCTGGTAACAACATCAAAGGAAGCCATACCAAATATTTTAGAGGCCTCCTTGATATCACCATACACAATATCAATTTTATCTTCCAGTTTGTTTAGAATGACGCTTCTTTTTGCCATATCGACGCTTTCTTCCTGAATTTCCAGCCCTGTAAAATGTCTGCCCGGTGTTTTAGCCTCCAAAAGGATGGGAATTATACCGGTTCCCGTTCCTAAATCAAGCACGGTTTCGCCGGATAGAACTTTGGCGAAACCGGACAGAAGTACGGCATCCATTCCAAAACAAAACTGATTTGTACTTTGAATTATTTTATAATCATTTCTGTGAAGCTCGTCCAATCTCTCGCCGGGCTTCAAAATTATATTTAAATTATCCATATTATTCATCATCAAGAAGGGATTTACCTTCTTCTTTCTCCAACAGTTCCAGTTCTCTTAATTCTTCGTCTTCAATGTTATTATTATTTTTCTCCTTTTTCTTTTTCGGAGTAAATATAAGGTCTTCCGCCTTGTATTCCCGAACTTCCTTTTCGTCATTTTCCAAAGTTACAATCACTTTTACCAACTGTTTTAATACGCTGACGCTTTGAACCTCACCCTGCAGGTTATCATTGGTAGTAACAATATCACCTACGTCAGGAAGTTTAGCATTCAGTTCCTCATAAGCTTCCTGCTCATTTTTTAAGCAGCACATAAGCCTTCCGCATACACCTGATATTTTAGTCGGGTTAAGGGAAAGATTTTGCTCTTTGGCCATTTTAATTGAAACCGGCGTAAATTCCGACAGATGAGAGTTGCAGCAAAGGGTCCTTCCGCATATGCCAATACCTCCCATAATTTTGGTTTCATCTCTCACCCCGATTTGTCTAAGTTCAATTCTGGTCTTAAAGACCGATGCCAAATCCTTGACCAGTTCCCTGAAGTCAATTCTTCCGTCAGCAGTAAAGTAAAACAATATTTTATTGTTATCAAATGTATACTCAGTATCTATAAGCTTCATTTCCAAACCGTGTTTTTTTATCTTTTCAAGGCAAATCTTAAATGCCTCTTTTTCCTTTTCTTTATTTCTTCTTTCTATTTCATCATCTTCAGGAGTAGCTTTTCTTATCACTGGTTTAAGAGTCTGAATAATTTTTTCATCTTCTATTTCCCTTAATCCCAAAACCACTTTGCCGTATTCTATTCCTCTGGCTGTTTCAACAATTACATTATCGCCGACATTTATATCAAAACCTGCAGGATCAAAATAATATATTTTTCCTGCTTTCCTGAATCTTACTCCTATAACTTTAGCCATTGTAATTCTCCTTTATATGAAGTAACATCAATTCTATTGTTATATCTAAATTAACATTGGCTGTTAATTTAGCTTTTGCCTCATCCATAGACTTGATGATATTTTCAATTTGGTCATAGCTTCTGGTATTAGCCTGTTTCTTAATAATCTGATATTCATCTTTAAAAAGCATTAAATTCGGATCATTACTTGCCTTCAGAATTAAAACATCTCTGAACCAAAGCAGCATGATATCGATGTATTCAAAAACAGTCTCTTTATTCTCAGATATCGTCTTTATACCGGATATAATCTCATGAAGTTCCATATCATCCAAATATCTAAGTATATGGAATATGTCTTCCTTTTTCTTTTCAAAATCCTCCGAAGATGCATACTTTATAGCCTTGCCCACATTTCCGCCCGAAAAATTTGCTGCTATTTCCGCCTTATAATCAGGTATCTGATATTTTAACATTAAAAGTTCTTTGATTAATTCTTTATTTACAGGCTTTAGATCCAAAATAACACATCGGGACAGAATAGTAGGTAAAAGCGTATTGATATTGCAGCAAAGTAAAATAATTATCGCATATTCAGGCGGTTCTTCTATTGTTTTTAGCAGGGCATTCTGGGCATTTTCCGTCATTTTATCTGCTTCTTCAATAATATATATTTTATAGCGGCTTTGATACGGTTTAACCATAATGTCCGCATTTATCCTAGTCCGGATTTCATCCACACCAATGCTGCTTTTTTCATTGTTTATCCACAAAATATCCGGATGATTTCTGCTGTCTGCCTGTATGCATGACTTGCATTTATTGCAGGAATTTAAGCCCTCTTCTGTACATTGCAGTGTTTTTGCAAATGACAAGGCCAAAGTTTTTTTGCCCATGCCTTCTTCTCCGTGTAAGATATATGCATGGGAAACTTTTTTTAACCTAATGGCGTTTTGCAAATGTTTTATAATCCTCTTATGTCCTATTATTTGATTAAAATCCTGCATTTAAACACTCCTATAAAATTTAAGTCAACAAATCTATTAACATCCCTCTTATTTCATCAATTTTATTTAATATCAGAATATGGTCTTTTTCGTCTTTTATAAGTTCAGCCGCCAGCTCGTCCAGTTCTTTGTTGACTAATTTTATCATGGTATATACTCTGTGCCTGCCTTTTCTGTCAAGGAAGTTTTCTCTTGTAAACTTATGTGACCGGCTTACAATCTCGTTTAAAAAACCCCTGATCAGTTCCCTGTAATGCTTCATATCCCTTATGTCCATACGTTTTCCAAGTTTTTTGCCCTGGGCGGTTATTTCTTCAAGCATAAGATTAAGTCTGGCCTGAAGATTTTGATCTTCTATCTGAGAAATCAAAGTAAACTTAAAAGAACCGTCTGATTGCTGAACCGTCGGCTTATTTGTAGGTTGATACACCTGTTGCAATTGATTTACTTTTATATCCATAAGCTGCTCCTTTGTAATATTGGGTAAGCTGATCCGTGTATTGTGATTATACCACAATTCACCTAGGGTTTACAGTATGTTTATATAATAACCTTTCTTCCGATGTAATATTTTATATCGTTTGTTATTTCCTGAATACACTTATCGATATCTGTGTTTTGGTATCTCTTTTTTATACCATAGGCAGCTATATTTTCTTCCGAAAAATCTATGCTGTCTGCAAGAAATCTTCTGCACAGTTCAGTGTATTTTGGATTTTCCTGTTTTTGCTCTCTTAGTAAAGCCCTCATAAGCCTTGTGCCGTCATCTACTTCAATATAGATGGGAATGACTTTATCATGGCCGAAATAGTCTCTGATTTGCCCGTAGCTTTCTAAAGTCCCCATCATCAGATAATCATTCTTATCAAGGTCTATTTGTCCGTCATTGACCGTAAAGTAACGCCATATACCGTGTACGGTATTATACGAACGATGTTCAATTATTTTATTTTGATTTTTAAGTTCTTCAAACTTTTTTTCATCTACAAAATGGTACTCCACTCCGTCAGTTTCCGAGACCCTTATGGGTCTGGTTGTATACATAACAACCGTCTTTAAGCCTAATTCCTTATTTTCCAAAAGTTTTTTATATATGGTATCCTTACCGGATGCGCTTTTCCCTATAATAATAAAAATTTTTGGCATAATATTCGGTCCTTTCTTATGTCTTGCCTTTTATTGTCCGAAATTCAATAATTATATTATACCCTAATTGAATACTTCTTTGGTAAAATTATTATGATCTCATCTTTTTACATTTCATAAATATTGAAAAAGTCTCAACCTAATATAATATCCGGCCGAGACTTTTTGTCAATTTTATTACAAAATGTTTCCTTTTATATTTAAAGCCTTTTTCTCATGTTTTTGCTTGTACATATTTACATCAGCTTCTACCAAGCATTCTTCGACAGTAGTATTTTCATCAGGCTGAATAAGGCTCCATCCATAGCTTACATAAACATTGAAATTATATTTGCCGCTTTGATTAAATTTTTCAAGCTCTTCTATAAACCTTTTTATAAACCTTTTTCCCTTATTTTCATTATATTCCAGCCCTATTATTATAAATTCGTCACCGCCAAAACGTATACATATTTCATCGTCGTCAGCCGCATATGCCAAAGCATCAGCCACTGTCTTTAATGCAATATCTCCTCCTGCGTGGCCAAAATTATCATTTATCATTTTTAATTTATCCAAATCGACGGTCATAACCATAAGTTTAACCTTTTTTTCAACCGCCTGCTTTAAATATTTTTCGCCCAGGGTTTCAAGTCCTCTCCTGTTATAAAGACCTGTCAGTTCATCCCTGATATACATATCTTCCAGCTTATAGACAAGCCTTTTCAATTCGTTATGTACCCTGATATTCTCCAAAGCATTGCTTACATTTATCATCCATGCCTGGAATGTAATCATGTATGTCTGAATTTTTTCAAATGCTATAGCCACATATCCAAAGTCTATGTCACGATGATGAAGCATGGTAAAGAAATATATTAAAGGTTTATCATCAACAAACTGTGGGGGAATTAAATATTTTCTTTGAAATTTTATTTTGCTGTAGTCCACACGGTTTTTTATCCCCACTTCCATAATCATTTCTTCATCCCGGCTTCTTTCAATATCCGCTTCATCTTCTTTTATACTCAGCCAATCCTTGTAAAGACACATATAAAAATCTGTAAAACCTATATTTTCGTATACATAATATCTGAGCCTGCTGTCTATTTCTTCTAATTTTGTAATTCCGGTTAGATCGGCTGACATATATGCATTTCTGGTTACTTCCCTTTGCAAAGCCTCATTTCTAGTATACAGCCTTCTGTTACGGCCTTTCTTTTCGGATTCTGCCTTGTATTTACACCCGCAGGATTCTCTGAATATTGTTTTCGTTTCTATGTATGAATCTTTTTTTTCCTTAATCCCGCGGTTAATACGGTCAATCTTGTCTACCGCTTCCATGCCCATCAAATCAACCGGAACCAAAGCTGTTGTTATAGAGGGATAGAATTCGGATGCATCTATTGTATTATCGCATCCTGAGACTGCAATGTCTTTCGGTACCGATAAGCCATGTCTTTCCAATGCCTGTATAACGGTGATAGCCATATAGTCGTTGGCGCATATAATGGCTTGTGGCAGTTCCATGGAAGAAGACAGCCAATAATCAACGGCCTCATTAGGCTTTCTCTTCCAAAAATCCCCGTAATATATTCTTTCTTCTTCAACGGGTATATTGTATTCTGCCAGTATCCTTTTATAACATTCAAGCCTTTTTTCAGAATCAGGAAAACCTTTAGGCCCTGCCAAAAAGTTCAGCCTTGTCATTCCGTGGTCTACGATAAAATGCCTGATTATTTGCTCCAGAACCTTATAATCGTCAACTAAAACATTATAATACTCATCTATTCTTCTTCTTACACTAACAACAGGGCAATGGCTTCTTTTGCGAATATTCTCCCTTATTTTTTTGTTCCAATCCTTCTATGGCCATAGTATCAGGAGCTAAAATGATACCGTCAAGGTCCTCGTAGCTTGGCAAATCAGCTATCTTCATTTCCCCTTTGTCGTATTCATTTTTACCGTAACTTTCAAAATTGGTAAAAAAAGCAACATTATAATCAAGCTCCCGAGCCCGTAAAGAAATGCCCCTGCTTAGGCGCTCCTGAAACTCACCGTTAATTTGAGAGATAAATACACCTATTGTTTTTCGTCCGTTGAAAAACACCTATCATTCTCCTTGTTCATAGCATCATTCGAACGTGGCTAAAAAAATAATTCCTTCTTACTATAATATTAATATATTTCATATTAAAAAACAATAGAATTCTCTCAATTAGATAAACTGTTTAAATCTGTCGAATTATTATGATAAAATCATCCTGTCGTTTGCGAACTCACCTTTGCTGACACTTTCAAATTTCTGCAAAAGATCCGCCACTTTAAGCTTGCTCTTTTCTTCTCCGCTTACATCATAAATTATATTTCCTTCATACATCATAATTAAACGGTTTCCGTACTGAATGGCATGCTTCATATTATGGGTTACCATTAAGGTTGTCAAGGAATTGGCGGTTACAATCTGTTGTGTAAGCTCCAGGACCCTCTCGGCAGTCTTAGGGTCCAGTGCAGCCGTATGTTCGTCAAGTAACAGAAGTTTTGGTTGCTGTAATGTAGCCATAAGAAGAGTTAATGCCTGTCTTTGCCCTCCGGAAAGTAGTCCTACCTTGGTACTCATTCTGCTTTCCAGGCCCAAATCAAGGTTTTTTAACATTTCCATATAAAGTTGTTTTTCTTCTTTTGTTATTCCCCATTTAAGTCCTCGGCGTTTTCCTCTCCGGTAGGCCAAAGCCAAATTTTCCTGTATTTCCATATTTGCTGCGGTACCCATCATAGGATCTTGAAATACCCTGCCCAAATATTTGGCCCTTTTGTATTCCGGAAGATTTGTTATGGGTTCGCCGTCAAGCAGTATCTTACCGCTGTCCGGAGGATAAACACCGGCAATAAGGTTAAGCATAGTGGATTTTCCTGCTCCGTTGCCGCCGATAACCGTAACAAAATCCCCTTTTTTAAGATGTAATGACAGGCCGTTTATTGCCAATTTTTCATTGACTGTATTTTTGTTAAATGTTTTATATATATTTTCTAGTTTAAGCATTATTTATGTACCTCCTTACGTACAGATACCCTTTTTTTATCCAGGAAATTAGGGATAGACAAGGCTATGGCGACCACAACAGCGGTAAACAGCTTCATATCATTTGTATCAAAGCCCAGGCGAAGAACCATGGAAATAATTATCCTGTAAAGCATAGAACCGCACATAATTGCAGTCATCTTTACGGCAAAATTTTTAGCCTTGAAAAACAGGACTTCTCCCAAAACTATAGATGCCAGGCCTATAACAATAGCTCCCTGACCCATTGATACGTCAGCATAACCTTGGGTTTGAGTAACCAGTGCTCCGGATAAAGCGATAAAGCCGTTACTGATTGCAAGGCCTATTATTTTTGTCATATCCGTATTAACTCCCTGCGCCCTTACCATGGTTTCATTATTTCCCGTAGCCCTGACACAACAACCGATTTCAGTACCGAAGAGCCAATAAAGAAATGCTATGGTTGCTACCGAAAAAATTATGCTTACCACAAAAACAACTGAGGTTTGAAGCGTATAATCCCTGATACCCAATTCGGTTGCTGATGGCAACATATCCTTTATAACGGAAATCATAGTCGGCTTACCTATAAGCGAAACATTGGGTTGTCCCATTATTTTTAAATTTATTGAATATAAGCCGAACATAGTGAGAATACCGGACAAAATGGAAGGAATTTTAAGTTTAGTGTGTAAAAGACCGGTAACAGTTCCGGCAGCCATACCGGCAAGCAAAGAAACTAATAAGCTTATGTAAGGATTCCAGTCAAAGACAACAACCAGGACCGAACTGATACTTCCTCCCAGGGCAAAACTTCCTTCGCAGGTAAGATCTGCTATATTTAAAATTCTAAATGTAATAAAAACTCCGAGAGCAAATGTAGTCCATGTCAAGCCCTGAGCCACGGCACCAAATAAAGACAGGAGTAAATTCATAATATCCATTCCCTTCGTCAAAAATGTTTAGATTAAGTAAATTATACTTCAAAAGGAGGGGTATTAAAATCCCCCTCCCATACGATATGGTAAATTTAGGACTTTTACTGTTCCAATAATTCCTCCGGAATTTCAATTCCCAATTGTTTAGCCACTTCTTCGTTTACGGTCAGAGTATATTCATCATCCGGAAGATATGCTATAGGCATAGTTGCCGTATCTGCTTCTTTTCTTAATATTTTTACAGCCTGTTCACCGGTTAACCATCCGAGCCTGTAATAGTCGATTCCGTATGTGGCAAGGCCTCCGTTATTTACCATACCTTCTTCCCCACAGAAAACAGGTAACTTGTTGGAATTTGCCACCATGGCTACCGTCGGCATACCTGTTGCTATAGTATTATCCGTAGGAGCATAAATAGCATCTACTTTTCCAACCAATGACTGGACTACCTGCTCGATTTCATTGGTATTGGAAACCGTAGCTTCAATCATTTCAAGATTAAACTCTTTTGCGGCTTCTTTAGCCATTTCCACCTGAATCTTGGAATTGCTTTCGGCAGAACAATATAATACCGCTACTTTTTTGGCATCCGGAAGAAACTTGGTAATAAGTTCTATCTGCTTTCTTACCGGAGTTAAATCCGAAGTTCCTGATACGTTTCCTCCGGGTTTTTCATTGGACTCAACAAGACCTGATCCTGCCGGATCTGTTACGGCAGTTACCAGAATCGGAATATCTTTTGTTGCATTGGCAACAGCCTGAGCGGCAGGAGTGGCGATTGCCAGTATAAGATCACATCCGTCGTTTACAAGCTTTGTTGCTATGGTATTTGCGGTTGCCTGATCATTTTGGGCAATCTGATAATCTATTTCGATATTTTCTCCTTCTATGTACCCCGCTTCTTTTAAAGCATCAACAAAACCCTTATAGCTGGCATCCAGTGCATCATGTCTAACCAATTGGTTTACACCGATTTTTATTACCTTCTCTTTTTTTGAACATCCGGCAAGAATGCTTCCTGCCATTGCGACAACCAGAAGGGCAATTATTGTTCTCCTCATTTCCTACCTCCTTATATTATATAACCACATTCCTCTGCTTTATCACTTTGACGCTT
>Ga0006574J49614_1005367_pt1 | contig 9590 bp, 9 predicted proteins | sample HigsolmetaAR204R_FD_49614 | JGI IMG/M metagenome (IMG submission 49614) | reverse complement strand
ATTCCTTTTTATATGCTCTTGAATTGTACGATTTCCAATTATGTGCCGTAATGAGGAGGATTGTGCGTGAAATCGTTGGCGATTTTCTTGTTAAATACAAAGGCCCGCCTATTGGTCAGGCGAGGCCTTGTTGCATTCAAGCTATTGATCTATCGTCGGTCATACATGCTTCCTAACTTCTTCATAGACGACATGCAAGGGGACTCCATGCTGGCGGGCTGCGGCTGCCGCATCTTCATATTCCGGTGACGACCGGATGACAGTTCCATTCCTTAACGCTTGCTTCACGCGGATCTTGCCGTAAGCCGTCTCAACCTTTAGCCATCTGCGGCCCAGTGCCTTGCGCGACCATACGCTCCGTCTCACGCCGAAGGTCGAGGTTTCCGCGAACAACACCGCTTCACATGCTTCCGCTTGCTCCGGCCGAACGAGCAAGGTGATGAGGGTTCCGGGTCGGTTTTTCTTCATATAAACAGGCGTATAGTAGACATCCAACGCACCGGCCGCAAACAACTGCTCCATCGCGTAACCAAGCGCCTCTCCGCTGGTGTCGTCCAGTTGTGCTTCGAGGATGATGATCGTTTCCTCCAATTCCTGTTCTCCATGCGCGGAAGAACCGCTCTTCTCCCCCGACTCCTCTAGCAGAATCGCCCGAATCACGTTCGGATGCGGGAAGTCCTTGAACCCGGCCCCATACCCGATGCGTTCAATCTGCATCGCAGGCAATGGACCAAATCCGCTGGCCAGCGCACGCAGGATGCCTGCGCCGGTTGGCGTCGTCAACTCCCCTTCGGCAGTTAAGCCTGACAGCGGAATTCCTCGCATGATCTCCAGCGTTGCTGGCGCTGGGATCGGGTACAGGCCATGAGCCATCTTCATCCGTCCGTGGCCTACAGGCACCGGCGACGCGAAGATCCTGTCGATGCCAAGGTTCTCTAAGGCGAGGCATACGCCGATAATATCGATGATCGAATCCATCGCACCGACCTCATGGAAATGCACCTCTTCCGGAGGCATCCCATGGATCTTGCCCTCCGCTTCGGCGATCACCTGGAAGATCGCTGTGCTTCGCTCGATAACACGCGGCGGAAGCGGACTGTTCCTGATCATGGCGATGATGTCAGCAGCTTTGCGATGCGCATGATCATGAGGTCCATCCCCGTGATGATGGTGGGTATGGTCATGGTCATGGACATGGTGGGGATCATGTTGATGACTATGCTCATGAGCATGAACATGATGGTGTTCATGCGAATGTTCATGAACATGACTATGCCCGTGCTCATGCCCATGATGGTGTTCATGCGTATGTTCATGAACATGACTGTGCCCGTGCTCATGCCCATGATGATGTTCATGAACGTGGTCATGGCTGTGTTGCATATGATCATGCCCATCTGGCCGGTGAATGTTCAGCTTCAGGTACTTGGCTGATATTCCCCGCTTCACAACTGGCACGATCTCCATCACGAACGGGTCGATCGGCAGCTTCCGAAGCTCACTCGCGATGTAATCCGGATCCGCGCCGAGATCGATCAGAGCAGCCAGCGTCATATCTCCGGCGATGCCGGAGAAGCAATCAAGATATAACGTCTTCGCCATGATGTGCCTCCCATACGAGCTGTTGGATCGATGCCGCATAGTATCCGGCTCCGAAGCCGTTGTCGATATTGACCACGCTCACACCTGCCGCGCAAGAGGTGAGCATCGCGAGCAGCGGCGTAACACCTTGCAGATGGGCGCCGTAACCTACGGATGTTGGGACCGCGATGACCGGTCGGCGAACCATCCCGCCAACAACGCTCGGCAGTGCTCCCTCCATGCCGGCAACGGCAATGACCACGTTCGCCTGGCGGATGCGTTCGCGCTGGGCAAGCAAGCGATCGATGCCAGCCACACCCACATCATAGATGCGGTCCACGGTACAGCCCAGCCACTCTGCCGTCTCCGCCGCCTCTTCCGCGACGGGAATATCCGAAGTGCCGCCGCTGAGCACGGCAACCACACCCGGATATCGTCTGGGCGGTTCCCCGCATCGGATGATGCGGGATACGGGATTATAGACGGCCTCAGGGAAATCTCCGCAGATTGCTTCTGCCATCTGCGCATCGGCACGCGTAACGAACGCTCTGCCGTGATTGGCCATCAGGCTGGCGAAGATCGCCTTCGCCTGTTCCGCCGTTTTGCCCATGCCGAAGATCACTTCCGGCGCGCCCGTACGCGCTTCGCGGCCAATATCCACCTTGCTGAATCCGAGGTCTTCATAACTCATGTGCGTTTCTCCGTTCATCATTACTTATGCTGGATTTGAAGTCGATGAGGCATTGCATCCGATCACCGCCATGATCACGGTGAGTTTCGGTGTCCTGATGCCTGTGCGGCCGGCTGAAGTCGATACAAGGCTGATACGCCACTTCAGCATCCTCACAAGTAAGTCGCGTAACGGAACGTGGTTCCGATATTATGCCATTGTACGAAAAATCGTACCAGTCAACAGACTGCCTCCAAATCAACGAGCCAGCGATTCCGTCTCTCGTCTGTCCAGCATCTTGTTCAGATTGCCGCTCTTGTAACCGCCGAGATCGATCGTCACGAACGTATAGCCATAGGAAGTCAAAGCCTCGACGATCGCCTCCCGATGCTCCAGCAGCTTCGCCATATCCGCGGGCTCCACCTCGATCCTCGCGATCGTATCATGAGTGCGGACGCGCACTTGGCGGATACCCAGCGACATGATGAAGCTCTCTGCACGATCAACGCGTGTCAGCTTCGCCTGTGTGATCATCTCGCCGTAAGCAATGCGAGAAGACAGACAGGCGAAGGACGGCTTATCCCAAGTGGGCAGTCCGAACATTTTGGACAGCTCACGAATCTGCTGCTTATACAGACCCGCCTCCTGCAGAGGACCGCGCACACCCTGTTCTACCGCCGCTTTGTAACCGGGACGATGCTCGCCCATATCGTCTGCGATCAGGCCATAGACGATATGCTCGTAGCCTTCCTGCTGAAGAAACTGCTGCAGGTGTTGGAACAGGTTCTGCTTGCAGAAATAGCAGCGGTTCGGCGTATTTTCCTTATAGCCAGGTATATTGAGCTCGGAAGTGTGAATGATGCGGTGCCGCGCGCCAAGCAGTCCGGCGATACGCACCGCTTCCTCCATCTCACGTGTTGGATAAGTCTCCGAGTCGGCTGTGACGGCAAGCACGCGTTCGCTTCCCAGCGCATCGAGCGCAGCCTTGAGCAGCAAGGTGCTGTCCACCCCGCCGGAGAACGCGACAACAACGCTGTTCATCGAGCGCAATATGTCCTTGACCTGTTCGTATTTCGAGAGTAGCAACAGCTTCATCCCCTTTGTGATGTTCGTGATCGCAACAGGCTTAAGACTTGGGTAGGTAGCCGTCCGCGTCAAACTCCCATTCATAAGGCTCGGTCAGAATCTCGATCTGCGGATGTTGTTTCGCTTCTTCCAGCAGATTCACCGAGATCTCGATCTCGCCCAGATGCAGCGTGTCACGGATGCGGACAAGCTTGCAGGTATGGTAGTCGAGAATGTTGCACGTCTTGATCGCTGCCTTGATGCAGTCGCGGTCGTTCGCCAGTGTCGTTGCTTGCTTCGTCGGCGAGCAGACGGTAGAGGTGAGGCCGTTCGCATAGGTTGCTGGCCAATCCGTCTTGTCCACGAGCCGTTGCGTAGTGAAGTCAGCCGTGCCGACACCGTTTGCGTTGCCCTTAGACTCGTCGGTCAGATCAAGAACCGCGATCTTCGTTACCTCCGGACCGCCATAAGCATATGGGGTCGGATAGCGGCCGACCACGTTCGGATCGAAGCCGTCGCCGCTGATATTCTTGCCGATGTAATCGATGACCAGCACGTCGATCTGCGGGAACAGGATCTTCGGCAGCCGGTTCTTCGCTTCTACCAACAGCACTTTCTCCCGCTCCTCCATGTCCTCCGGTCCGATGACCTCGATATGGAAGATCTGATCATAGGCATTCTCGACGATCGCCACGCCGAAGATAATCGGCAGCTTGGCCATCATCCGTTTCGCCATGGCTGGCACGTTCTCGGCCATGTACTTGAACCCGAGCTGATGGCAGGCTTCCGCACCTTTCTGCTTGCCGAGGCCAATGGCGATCATCTTCATCAGGCCGCTCTCGATGGGTCCGCGGAAGGCTGTATGCGGCTTGACCCGATTGATGACAACGATGGCATCCGCTTCTTCCGCTGCGATCTTGTCGCAGTAGACCGGCAAACCGTTCGGCAAGCGGTCGAGCAGCACGACCTCCATCGAGGACCGCACCGGCACGCCCATGGTTTCTTCGGAGATGCCGAGATGCTCAAGCACCTTCGCCTGACCTTCAGCCGTCGCACCGCCATGGCTGCCCATGCACGGCACGATGAACGGTTCTGCTCCTTTGGCGATAAGCGCATCAATCGTCGCCTTGGTAATCTCATTGATCCGCGATATGCCGCGGCTGCCAACGGCTACGGCGATCTTCTGGCCGGGCTTGATCGCTTGATACTTATCATGGTTGTGGAGTCTTAAAGTCAGCTCGCCGATCGGGTCCTCCAGCTTCGTTGAGTCGAATTTCTGCCGGATGCGAACCATCTTCGGGATCGGGATATGCTTGACCATTTCATGCAGCAGATCGCTCATATCGTCATCGCCCCAAATCCTCCGTCCACACGCAAGAGTGAGCCGGTGACGAAACCGGATGCCTTAGCGGAAGCGAGGTATACGACCGCTCCTTGCAATTCTTCCGGCTCGCCGAAACGACCCATCGGCGTATGGCGCATAATCGATTCGATGCGCGAAGCATCGAGGATCTTGCGATTCTGTTCAGCCGGGAAGAAGCCCGGGATAATCGCATTGACGCGCACCTTATACGGAGCAAATTCACGTGCCAGGAACTTTGTGACGCTGTTCACACCGGCCTTCGACGCAGAATACGTGAAGACGCGGGACAGCGGCGGATCGGATGAAACGGAGGAGATGTTGATGATCGAGCCTCCTTCGCCTTGTTCAATCATCTGCTTGCCGAAGATCTGGCAGGCCAGAACCACACTCTTCAGATTCGTATCCATGATTCTGTCCCATTCTTCCATATCCAGCTCGAAGAACGGGGTCGAGCTGTTGATGCCGGAAGCGTTTACGAGTGTATCAACCCGTCCCGACCAGCGAAGCACTTCCTCCAGCACATTCTGCATATCTTGCTTGCTAGCAGCATCGGCCTTCAGGCAGATCACCTCGCCGCCTTCCTGTTCGATCTTCTGCTTCACCGCTTCGGCCTTCTCCATGTTTCGGCCAACGATCGCCACCTTCGAACCGTACGCTGCGAGAGCGGAAGCCATCGCGCTCCCCAGCACGCCATTGCCGCCGACGACGACCGAAGTTGTCCCCTTGAGATTGAACAAATCCATGTGATCCATTCCTTTCGCTGCTTGTAGTATTACGTTATCATGCCGACCTTCCCTATGCAAATGCACCGATGCTACGCTGCATTTCAACGCTTCCAGAACAAGGGAAAATCAGAATACCAACGTTGTTATTTTCTATTATAGAACATTTCTCTGAAAAAGTCTGTTGTTATTTTCCCCAAACTGCAGTCAAGAAGAGGAACCAGGATGGATGACCATCCCGGCTCTCGCGCAATCAACGATTTGGACGCGCATGCTGCTCTTCGGTTTAATCAACGCCCCTGCAGATAAGGCGCTGCCGCTTCCATGTAACTTCTGGCTTTGCCTTGGATCAGCTCATAGTTACCCGTCTTCTCCGCTTCGCTCGTCAGATCGGAGCCGATGCCAACCGCGAAGGCGCCGGACTTAAACCATTCACCGATGTTGTTCAGATTCACTCCGCCCGTTGGCATGATGTTGAGCTGAGGCAGCGGTCCCTTCAGCGTCTTGATGATGCCCGGTGTAAACATGCTTCCCGGGAACAGCTTGACGACGTCCGCTCCGCTCTCCAGCGCTTGCTGTGCTTCGGCGATCGTGACCACGCCTGGCATGACCGGCACGCGATAGCGGTGGCACATCTTCACCACATCAGGCTGGAAGGCCGGGCTGACGACGAACTCCGCTTCCTCGAGTATAGCGAGTCTGGCGGTTACCTCATCCAGCACGGTGCCGACACCGATGATTGGTCTATCCGGACTCTTGTCTTGCTTGTACTTGCTGGTCAGGATGCGAATCGCCTGCAGAGCGCCAGGTGTCGTCATCGTCACTTCGATGATGCGCACGCCGCCGGCGATCGACTGCTCCGCCATCGCCACAACATCCTCTGTTGACTTGCCTCGCAGAACCGCGACCACTCCAGCTTGATGGATCTGCTTTAGGGTTTCGTATTTTCTCATGGCCAATCTCACCTTTCTATGATCGATTCATTTCTCATCATCTGCTCCAACTGTTGCCAAGTCGGGATCAGCTCCCAGTCGCCATGCCCCTGGATAACAAATGAGGCGGACAGATTGCCCATCTGCACAGCCTGCTCGGGCGCATACCCCTTGACGATACCGGTCAGGAACCCGGCAGCGAAAGCGTCCCCCGCACCGATCGTATCGACGACATGCTCCAGCTTTCGATAAGGAACGGCTATTCGCTGGCCTTGATGGACGATGACATTGCTCGACCCGACGCCCTTGACGACCGCAAGCGCTGACAACTGTTGCACACGGCTCAGCACCTTCTCCTCGTTCTGCTCATCGTACAGCAGCTTCAGCTCATCCATGCCCGGCAGGAAATAATCGGCCTGTTCCGCGAGCGGCAAGAGCACCTTGCGTGCCTCCTCGATCGACCACAGCTTCAGCCGGAGATTCGGATCGAAGCTGACCTTGACGCCCTGCCTCTTCGCCATCTCCACCGCCGCCTGTACCGTGGCGCGGCAATTGTCGCTTAGCGCAGGAGTGATGCCCGTAATATGCAGGATCGACGCCTGGCCGATGAACGCCTCATCCAGATCCTCCGGCCGCATCTGGCTGGCCGCCGAGTTCTTGCGATAATAGAACACTTCCTCGCGCCCCGCGACCTTATGCCGCATCATCAGGCCGGTATTGGCCGAGGCAAGGAGCTTGGCATGGCTGACGTCCACATTCTCTCCGCGAATGCGCTTTAGAATATATCTTCCTTGCGGCTCATCGCCCAGTTGGCCGAACCAGCTTACGCGTACGCCCATCCTGGCCAGTCCGATCGCCACGTTGCTCTCGGCGCCGCCGAACGAACGGTTCACCAGGTCCGAGAACTCCAGGGACTGCTCGCGCAGCGGAGTGAACAAGGTCATCGACTCGCCGAACGTGATCACATCAAACGCTTTCATGGTTCCTTTCCCCCTAACGTATTCACTAGCGACTATTGTAGTTCATCTGATCGGTCAAGTCTATAACGGAAATTATAACGTTGTTATTTTACTGAAAGGCTGCTTCATTCTGGTAGAGAGCGCTGAGTGAAGATCCCATGCAACACAAAAGCGTTATTCGCCGCAATCCGGATCAGGACACACCCGGAATGACAGCAAATAACGCTTCAACCATCAGCTACGTTCCCTCGCCGTCGACAAACATATCGATATTGTTCCGCCAAGCCTTACGGTCCTCAGGGTCACATCTCGCGCACCCAGACCGCCATCTCGCCCTCGCCGCGATTGCCCCACAGATAATACGGAATGAAGGCCAGCTTCGCCCGCTGTCTCTTCTTCGCCGCTGTGCGGTACAGCTCATTGCCCCAAGTCTCGCTCTCGTCGCGCCAGCCATCCGCCTCGATGACTGTACAGCCTCCAAGCAGTTGGCCATCAAACCGGGGCCGAAGCTCCGCATCGGAAGGCAGCATCAGGGAAGTGATCGGCCCGCCGTTATCCGCCTCCTCCAAGCAATAGACAAGCGGCCCGCGTTGCAGGGCGACCTTGCCGGCATTGGCCCGCACCGACGGATGCGCATAGACGCGCCGTGCGCTCATGTCGAGCTCCAGCACAGCCTCATCTCCATCCTTCCACTCCCGATCGAGATACGCATATCCGTCTGCAACCAGCTCATCCAGTGCCAGCTCTTGTCCATTTAACTTTAGCCGCGACTGATTAGACCAGCCGGGCACACGTACGGCCAGCTTGAATCGTTGTCCTTCGACGCCCTTCACCTTGATCGAGATCTTGCCATCCCAAGGATAGCCAGAGGCCACCTGCAACCGCACGTCTTGTCCGGCAACCCGGACATTCGCTTCCCCGCCCACATACAGATGGATATATGCCGTATCCTCCGATGCCCCATACGCATACTGGCCAAGAGAAGCGATCAGCCGTGCGACGTTCGGCGGACAGCATGCACAACCGAACCACCCTGGGCGAACCGGACGCACATGATGCTTGCCCGGATTGCGCCGTGAAGCCTCAGGCCATACCTCGAGCGGATTCACGTAGAAGTAATGCCTGCCGTCCTGTGCCATGCCGGCCAGCACCGTGTTGTACAGGGCGCGTTCCATCACATCGGCATACTCTCCTCTGGCACGCAGTTGCAGCATGCGGCTGGCGAAGAAGATGAGTCCGATGGAAGCACAGGTTTCCGCATATACCGTATCGTTCGGCAGATCGTAATCGAAGGTGAAGGCTTCCCCGTGATGGGTCGAGCCGATGCCGCCGGTGATGTACATCTGCCTAGTGACGATGTTGTTCCACAACTTGTCGCAGGCAGCGAGCAGCGACTCGTCGCGGGTCAGTCTGGCCAGATCCGCCATCGCTGTGTACATGTAGACCGCACGCACGGCATGGCCCACCGCCACATCCTGATCGCGTACCGGCTTGTGCGCCTGATGATATTCGAGGTTCACCGGGCGCTTGACCTTACCCCAGTGGGAAATGCCGCCACGCCGTTCCCATTCCTGCAGGAAAAAATGCGGCTCCGTCCCCCTCTTGTCGATAAAATACTTCGCCAGGCGCAGATGTTTCTCATCGCCCGTCACGCCATACAGCTTCACCAGAGCCAGTTCGATCTCCTGATGCCCGTCATATCCCGGAAGCTTGCCTTCCCCGTCGCCAAACACCGTATCAATGTGATCGACGAACTTGCAGACCACCTCCAGCAGCTTACGCTTGCCTGTGGCCAGATAATAGGCGACGGCTGCTTCGATCATATGCCCGGCGCAGTACAGTTCATGGCAATCCAGCAAGTTCGTCCAGCGCTTGCCTGGTTCCTTGACAGTGAAATATGTATTGAGATAGCCGTCGGGATGCTGCGCCATGGCAACGAGATCGATCACCTCATCCGCCCGCCACTCCAGCTCAGGGTCAGGATGCGCCATGAGCGAGTAGCCGACAGCTTCCAGCCATTTGGCCACGTCGCTGTCCTGAAACACCATGCCGCCGAATTCGCCTTCCTCCAGTCCAGCAGCGATACGGAAGTTGCGGATCGCATAGCTCGGCTCAACATTCGGGATTCGGTCATGCAGCGCTTCATATTGATAGGGAATAACCACCTCGCGTACCAGATGCTCCACTCTGGACCACAGAGGGTCCTCGATGCGGACCTGTGAAGGTTGCAACGGTTTAACCGTTTGCCCCAATGTTCCCATCGATTGCACCACCTTATCGAATTATCACTTTTTCAAC
>Ga0006574J49614_1008086_pt1 | contig 9603 bp, 4 predicted proteins | sample HigsolmetaAR204R_FD_49614 | JGI IMG/M metagenome (IMG submission 49614) | reverse complement strand
GTCTATGACTTTACTCTTATTATGCTATATCAGATCGAACAATACCAGCATGATGTGCTAGATCAGCTCGGAGCGCTCCAGCAATTGATGCACCATTTTCGCAACTTCCGACCTGGTCAGATAAGCCTGGGGCGCAAGAGTGACGGGCGTTCTGCCTGACACGATGCCCGAGCGCACGGTGAGCGCCACGGCGTCCTTCGCCCATGCGGACACTTCACCGGCATCTTCAAACGGCCTGAGCGCTTCCTCCGCCGCCCCTTCGCCGAGCTTGAGATCCAGTCCGGTCAACCTCATCGCTCTGGCGATGATCACCATCGCCTGTTCACGCGTGATCAATTCGCGGGGACGGAAGGTTCCGTCCGTGAATCCTTCGATCAATCCGTAAGCGTAAGCGGCCCGAACATCTTCATAGAACCAGTCTGACGGTTTCACATCCGTGAACGATGCGGCGACGGAAGCGTCGGCTCTCAGTCCCAGCGCCCTCGTCACAATCCCGGCAAATTCGGCTCGGGTGATGACGGCTCCCGGCGCGAACCGATCGTCTCCGATGCCGTTTACAATTTTCCGCTTGCCCAGATCAAGAATGTATGCTTCGGCCCAATGTCCGGCTATATCGCGGAAGAACGGCGAATAATGCACAAGCGCATAGATGCTGTTCGTCACGCTGCTCACTTTCGCGTACTTCCGTCCGTCGATCTCCACGATCTGCGTCGGAACATGATGCACCTTGCCGTCTTCTCCGATGACGACGGCGGTCGTCACCCGCGCGGCATCCGCGTCGTCCGGGATCGCGATATAGCGCTCGACGTAAGAACCGAACGACGTCAGTTCGAATGTCTGACCGTTGCGGATAACCCGCACTTTGAATTCAAGAGGCGGAAGGATAAGCTGCATTTGCTCGTTTTCGAGAATGTCCGCCACTTCGTTCATCCGTTCTTCGCTGATCGTGCCGAATTCGATCTCGAATGCCAGCTCATCGGGCGAAACCGTTCCGAGCAACTCCCGCGCGGCGTTGACCAACTGTTCAGCCGTAATCGAATACATTCCGAGTCCGGTGAGCAATTCAATCACTCCGCCCTGCAAGTCGGTCAGATTGCCGCCCTCGATGCGCGCGATGACCGAATCGGCTTCATCCAGATACGGTATGGTCAAGATCGGATTTTCTCCTGCGAGGGAAAGTTCGAACTGCAAACGGTCTTTGTCCAAAAGGATTTTTGCCGTCTTGCGCCCGTTCGCGATCGATGTTTCCAGTCTGCCGACGGACACGGACTTCCCGCCGATCGTGATACTATGAGCGGGAGGAACAACCGGTGTAACAGCGGGAGGTTGATGATCGTCTCCACCGCCTGGTTGCTCATCGTCTCCGCCGCCAGGTTGCTCATCGTCTCCTCCGCCCGGCTGTTCATCGTCTCCACCGCCCGGCTGTTCGTCATCTCCGCCGCCCGGCTGTTCGTCACGTTCCTTGAACACCCAGTAATCGATCTGGAACAAGTCGTTTCCTTCCCCGCGGAACACGAAGAAGATCGTATGAACGCCGGTCACGCGGTTCAGTTCCGTTTTGACCGTCATCCATTGATCGGAACCCTCCGACTCCGGCACTTCCATCTTGCCGATCAATTCGCCGTCCGGATGACCCAACCGCACTTCGATGAAGCCGCCCCGCTTCGGCAACACGGACGCTTCCAGCGCAGCGGCGCCCCGCGTTCCGAAGTCGACGTTCGCGATGGCGATCCAGTCTCCGTCGTCGATATCCTTCACATACAGATTCGGCCGTTCGACCGCCGGGAACATCTGCGTCGAAATTCCCGCCTGCCAGGCGATCGTCTCCGCTTCGATCCGCGTGTACGGATACAGATTCGCGACGCTTTCCACGCCTTCCCGATCGGCCTGGATCGGTCGGATATAGCCGTTTTCATAGAACGTGACTTCATTCAGATGCGTCGAACGGTAGCCTTTCACCATGCCGAGCGCCTGCCCGACCGTCTGCGCATGATATGCGATATACCAGCGGCCGTTGAACTCGAAGATCGCATGGTGGTTGTTGCCGCCCACACCGAAGAACACGTACGGATTGCGCAGGATCGTTCCGATGTGGGTAAACGGGCCGAGCGGATGATCGCTGACCATATAATCGATCACGCCGTGTTCGGATGCGCCCGGCGGCCTCGTGCCCGCAAAATTCGTGCTGTACGAGTAATAATAGCGGCCCCCGTACTTGTGAATGCCGGAATTCTCGAACATATACGGCGCATCGATCATCACCGCTTCCCCGACGGTGCTGACCATATCGTCGCCGAGTTTGATGACTCTCGCCGTCTTCGGACTGAGGATCAGATCCGGATCGGTATTGCTCGGAAGTCCTCCGCCGAAGTAAAGGTATGCGGAGCCGTCGTCATCGACGAGCACGGCCGGATCGAACATCCATACGACGCCCGAAGTGCCTGGAACGCTTCTGTCGATCAGCGCCCTTCCTCTCGGGTCCCGCCAAGGTCCGATCGGGCTGTCGCCTTCCAGCACGCCGATTCCGCTCGCATTGTTCGCGAAGTACAGATAAAATTTGTCCTGACCGTTCACCCGCTTGTGCGCGATGGCCGGCGCCCAGGAATTGCTCGCCCATTTCGCGATTCCGTTCGGTCCTGCGACCGGGATCTCGCCATGATCCGTCCAGTTGATCAGATCCGCGGACGAGATGACGGTGATCGAGCGAATCTGTCCGTAGTTGTTGTCGACGACATTGCCGTTCTGGTCGTACACATAAGCGTCCGCCGTCATGTAGAGATACACGCGCCCGTCATAGACGAGGGCATACGGGTCGGCGCCGTATTTGTGCGTGACAAGCGGATTCGCGTATCCGGGTACTTTCGCGACCGCTTTCGTGTCCAATGCCCGAATCTTAATGTTGGAGACGGCTTTGTGAACGTTGAACACGACATCTTCATCGGACACGCGGATATAATCTGTTCTCAGCTCCAAGGTGCGGTCGGCCGGCACGTAGTCTTTCACGGCAAGCCTGATCGTTGCGAACACGCGCGAATTTTTGTGAACAAATCCCGTATTCTCTCCCATAACCCGAACGATAAGCTGATGATCCGTGATCGTGTATCCGACATCTCCCGTCACCTGTTCGCTGTTGACCTGCACCTGCTTGACGTACAGCCCCTCCGGAATATGGAAGGACGCTTCGATCCAATCGTAATGTCCGCTCGGCAGTTCATCGAGTTCGACCGGTACGACGAGTTCCTCATTCGGAACGCCGAGCACATTCTCCGCATCACCCAACGATGCGTTCAATACGGCTTTCGGTTGGGAAGTTCCCGTCAATCGGTGCTGAATGCGGAAATAGTCAAAGTCCACATAGCCCCCGGCCGAAATCGTGGCATAGTTGAACAGGGCGAAGCGGTATCCCATGAAATGCTCGAGGTTGTACACCATCTGCAGCGTATTGCCGATCGCATGCCAGGTGACGCCGTCCAGGCTGTAGTAGAAATATCCTTTATCCGTCCGGTTTTTGTAATCGAGTTCGACCTTCAGATATACACGGTTTTGCTGGATCTCCACACTCTCAACTTCCTGTGGAGTTCCGGTGCTGTTGTTGACCATCACGATATAGTTCCGATTGTCCTTACGTTTGACCGCGACATACCCGTACCGGGAAGAAAATGCCGCCAGGCCCGCCACATCGCCGTTTTTCATATTGGATACGTCCATCGCGACGACGGCGCCGCTTTCAGGCCCGAACGTACGCTGCGTCAAGGTGTTGCGCGCATCGTAGATGTCGGTGCTGACCCGGCCTGTGCGCAATCTCAGATATCCCGGTCTTTCAAGCAGCGACCAGTTGTTATGATCGGGATTATGATTCCATTGCCATACGGGCGACAAAGACGAACCGTTCGATTCAAACTCGCCGATCTTCGGCTTGTCGAGCACCTGCAGTTCCACGATCACGACATCGTCAATGTAAAAATTCATCAAATCGTTTTGCTGATTCGGCGGATAAACCCACGGCGTCTCGATAAAGATCCGGACGCTCGAAGTATCCGCATCATTCGGCACGACATACGTTCCGCTGATCGTCGTCCACACGCCTCTTTGCGCCGTTCCGCCGACCATATTCCGCAAATCCCATGTATCGCCGTAGTGCGCTGTCAGGATAAAGTTTTTCGTCGCCGGTCCCTCGGTATACTTGACTTTATACGAAATCTGGTACATGCGGCCCGCCTTGATCTTGCCGGTCATATCCTGCTCCGGTCCGGAAGATGTCCGCGTGCGGCTGGTGACGTACAGGCTGTAATTGCCGTTGGCCGCCTCCTTATCCGTCACCTGAATGACGGCGTCTTCCCTTCCATACCAGGGCGACTCCGATCCGTCCTCGAAACTCCAGTTCACGATCAGATTGTTGGCCGGTTCGGGATCAGGCTCCGGCTCCGGTACTTCTTCTTTGCCGATCCGGACCATCGACACGTCGTCGATATAGAAATCCATCCAGTCCTCTTCGGCATTTTGCGCCGATCGCCACGGGGTTTCGAAGAAAAGCGTCACCTTCGACATAGTCTTGTCTGCGGGAATCGTGTATGTCCCCTTCATCGTTCCCCAGGTGCCGCGCTGCACTTCAACAGAAGCGATATTGAAAATATCGCGGTAATCGTCGCCGAATTGGATCGATACGATGAATCGCTTGACCTCAGGTCCTTCCGTATATTTCACTCTCGCCGAAACTTCATAGATTTCCCCGATTTCCACACGGTCTGTAATATCCTGCAGCGCGCCGTCCCCGGACGCGTCCCGGTTCGTCACCTTCAATATATGGTTTCCGTCCTCATCTTCCACGACCGAGACCATGGCGCCTTCCCGGCCAACCCACGGATGAACGCCGGATTCAATATCGCCGTTGATGATGATATCCGGCTGAGAATCGGATTCCGACGCCTTCACGGCCGCCAACGTTTCCACCGCCGCATACGGTCCGGACTGCTCCGATAACGGGAACGGGAAAATCTGCGAGCCCCCGCCCGTTGCCGACATAGAGGCCGTATTCGGATAAAACTCATCGCTCGAAACGATTCCGGGCAAAGTCCGATCGTTCGAAGGAAGCGGAATTGAAGCGGGCAGCTTCCCGTTCTCTCCGAACACGGGCCAACCATCTTCCCACGTGACAGGAACCAGGTAAGGGATGCGTCCGACGGCCCCGTGATCCTGGAACAGCATCGCATACCAGTCGCCCTTCGGCGTATCGAAAATCCCGCCTTGAGCCACTCCCGCGTCATTCAGCACGACCCGCCCTTCATAAGGACCCTCGATATTTTTGGAACGGTACACGATCTGTTGACGCCCTTGTCCCTGCGGCCAGGCGATCAGGAAAATGTAGTAGTATCCGTTCACTTTATGGATGTGCGAACCTTCGGCAAGCGTCCCGGACCTGCCCGTTACACTGATAGCGTTTTCAATGATGACCTTATCGATTCCGCCCGGTTTGATTGCGTTCGCGTCCGCCGTCAGCTCGGTCAGGCGAATGTTCATATTGCCGCTGACCATGTACACCCTTCCATCCTCGTCGAACAAAAGCGACATGTCATGGAAGTAAGGAAGCTCATACCGTTGCCAAGGTCCTTTTTCGATGTCGTCCGTTTGATAAATGTACGTTTTCCCCGATGTGATGGAACTGAACGCCACATAAAATTTTCCGTCATGGTAGCGCAGGCTGCTCGCCCAGGAGCCTCTGCCGTATTCGGATTTGCCGTTGCGCAGCGACTGGGCATCATCCTGTTCAAGGTGGTCGTACACATAGCCGACGATTTCCCAATTGGCCAGATCGTACGATTTCATGATCGGCACTCCGGGATTCATGTGCATCGTCGTGCTCGTCATGTAGTAGACATCTCCGACCCTGATCACGCTCGGGTCCGGAACATCGGCCCAGATGAGCGGATTCTGATACGTCGATTCCGGCCCGATGGCCGCAAATGCCGGCGCGTACGGCGCAAACGAGCCGAAAACCAGCGAAAGCGCTGCCGCGATCAGAAACAGTTTTCTTCTCACCTTGGTTCTTCACTCCCTTTGCAAAAAGTTTGAAAAAGACGGACTCGGTACCGAACGTCTATTCATCATCATACAACGTCTTCCTCCGTCAACCTTTGCTTAACTTATCAACTTTTTGGTTTATCTTATCCATTCGCGGATCCGGAATCATTGCGGCAGCCAAAAAAGAACAATCCCCCGTTCCCATGACTGGCCTTCCGCCGCAAACCGTTGCTTCGCCAAAAATTCTCGATACCAGTATGCCCCCAATAAAACGGCTGGGTTGAAAACAAACCGGACTCCGCAATACACACGGAGTCCGGTCTGCTTTATGCCAATTGAGGAGTTATTACAGCCTGATTCAGATCAACCTAAATTTCGAAAGCCCGTAATATCAAACACTGAATATAGTGGATCTGCCTCGCGGACTGTAAAATAGTGGAGGTTTCCCAGTCCATTCGATTCAGATCAACGTTATGCAGATGCACTTTCCCCCTCCCCACTGAAGAGGCTGCGATTTCTTCCATGTTAAATTTAGGGTTTTCTCATTCCAAAAGTGCGATCCTGGCTTCTATTCGTTGCCATGCATACCGGTTTGCAAAGTCTTTCGCCAGCTTGAGAATGATGTTGCGGCTATGCCGAATAATCGTTGCTGCGCAATGGAAGAACTCTAATCGGAACCGTGCGATTGTGTAACCTTGATGTACCGGTTCGCAGCAGCTTCGCTTGAATCGCTCGAACAAATTGTAGGCGAGTAATTTGATCAACAAGTCGAGTTCATTCGCCTCAAATTCGCTCGTCGCAATTCTATCAATGGAGAAGCCGTTCTTCGCTTCCTTGATATAGTTCTCCATGCAACAGCGTTGGTTGTAGAAGCGCCACAGATCAAGCGGCTCCCATTCGAGGTTGGTGACGATCGCTTCGTATTGCCAGTCCGAATCGAACACCATGCGGGTCTGGCCATCATCAACGATGTGTGCCTTGCGAATAATGGCTACGCGGCGCGGCTTCTCCCAAGATGTCGCTTTGTAGATGATCGTAATCCCTTCGATGATCCAGTCTTCATCGACGAATCGTTTCCAGTACCGGCAGGCTGCGACTTGTTCTGCAAGGCGCTTTGTCCATTTCAACTTTCCGACGTAACCGATTCCTTTGCCTTCCCACAGGCCGTAGAAATCTTCACCGCCGAAGCCCTTATCGAACCTCGCGTACTTCACCGGGTGCTCCCTCAGCAGTTCGAAGGTTTGGTGAAGAAAAGCTGACGCATCCGTGGAGGAGTGCGTATTGCCCGAACGTAGAACGGCATTCAAACATAGACGAGACTGTCCTTCGAAGGCCAGCAAAGGATGATAACTCTTACGGCCGGGCTTATGCGGGTTCGTGCCTTTAGCCGCTCCGCCCTGATCGCCATATACGGTTTCAACGGTGGAGTCAATGTCCAGAATGAGAGCCTCTGGTAAACAAGGTCCAATGATTTCCTGATTGAGCGACCGCAATTCGGGCAACAGTTTCGGGTGCGATTTGCTAAGACGCGACAACTCTTTGTATAACAGCGAATGGTGCGGACAGCGTCCACCGAGAAACCGCTTTAGAAGCGAGTCTTGCTGTAGCTTGCGGAAATGGAAGAGGCGTTCGCAGCCGAGCATCCAGCCGACGACGAGATAAAGCAGAATACGGTAGACGGGGAACAGCGAGTTGTTTGCTTTCATGCATGACAGCCTTTGTAAAGCAGCGGCAAACTTGATTTTTTCGAGGTATTCCAGGAAGATTTTGATGCCGCCGAAACTGGTCGCGTTTTGTAAGGAAAATTCGGTCTTGATTTTGCTGATGGGTGTGGTAGACTTCACCTAAAAGGTGCTCCTCTCTTTGGGTGTAGTGTTCTCGACAAACACCATTCTACCAAAGATTTGGGCACTTTTTTATGTTTTCAATGAACGGTACTTTCGAAATTTAGGTTAAATATACAGCGATTAACGAAAATTTGGAAGCGGGTTGTCGAATGATGCGAAAACGACAAGAGTTCGCCGGGTTCATGGTGCTCACCTGGGAATTCGCTGTCGGGACAGGCCGCCGCGTTCTGCGCGATGAGGGTCTGAACACATCCCGGCGGTATCGAAGGAAGGGAGTAGGCGGGAATCTGATGCAGCATGCCGTTGATCTGGCCGTCGCCAATCATGCTTCACGGTTGCAGCTTGAGACCGACGATGAAAATATGCCGGCCCGCACTTTATACAGCCAGCTCGGCTTTGAATGCATACCAGGGAAAGGCGTGTATATGTTATTTCTTTGACCTCGGCCGAAAAAACCGAAGGGGGAGCCGTTCATCAACGGGCATCGGAAATGGCGGCGGTGCGGCTTCTTCAACCGCTCCCGCCGTCAAAGAAGAGACTAGGCCTTCTTCACGCCGATGCGCATGCGGTAGCAAAACTCGCCCGTCATGGTTTTTCCGTCCAGAAGCCGGTGAATTTGCCGCTCCGTTTCCTTCATCTTCTCTTCAACCAGTTCGGGATGCCTCTTCTTGATCGCCTGATAATTTCCCTGGCTTTTCAAGAGCAGGATCAGCCGTTTCGCATCAAATGTTTCTTCGTTCGAGAAGACGATTTCTCTTGCGTAGCGGAAATACCCGCTACCCGCGATATGTTCCAGATGCTTCTCTTTCGGATAAAGGGTAAAGCTGTTTCGCACGTCCTCCAATTCATTGGCCAACTGCCGGCAATGCCGGTCAAACTCGCCGTACACCTGTTCAATATCCGGCGTCAGCACCGGCGGCCAGTCGCAGTCGACGGCGGCGAAAATCCCGCTGGGCGTCAACACCCTGGCGATCTCTCTTAAGGAAGCCTTCGGTTCCATCCAGTGAAACGATTGGGAACAGATGATCACATCCGCGCTATCCACTCCGATCTCGTATGACGATCCTTGCAGAAAAGAGACATTGTCCTTTTCTTTGGTTCGCGCCACCTTCAGCATATCTTCGCTGGGTTCTATTCCGATCACCCGCGTGCTGTAATCTTTCCACACCATGGTGGACAAGCCCGTGCCGCATCCAAGATCAATGACCGTTTCCGGCTTTCTTCCGAGATACCGCAGGATGATCTCAACCATATGCAGAGGGACTTTAGGCCTGGCCTGATCATAAATATCCGAGAATCCGGTGAATCGTTCCGCATTTTTCATAAGAATGCCTCCAATAAGGGTTCAGATTTGTCTCATGACCATCATACCGTATTTAGAGAAAGGAAATGGAGATTAAAGTTTCATATGATAGCTACCCTCAATAGTGTCATTCAGTTGATCCCGATCCCTGATTCATTTTAGTATTGGTCTCTAGTTTTGCATAGACAACTAAAATGTATAAGGTAGATACTTTCTAAACGTTGGCTTACAATGGAAATGAATGATGGTTTTTTATAAATTATCTATGACTTTCATTGATTGAATGTTTTATATCTTAACTAAAGAATCATGCGAAAGAGGATGATAGTATGATCCAAAATCCTATCAATATCATTATCATGTAAACATTAATGTCCATTGTTACTGCTAACGCATAATGTCCGAAGATTGACGGCGTAAGTTGTCCTGCTATTG
>Ga0006574J49614_1007125_pt1 | contig 9657 bp, 8 predicted proteins | sample HigsolmetaAR204R_FD_49614 | JGI IMG/M metagenome (IMG submission 49614) | reverse complement strand
CTCCTTCTTCAAGGTCTATGCTTCAACGTTGCCACTGGTTCCATCCGGCATTAATCCAGATCCCAATCCAGCTCGATCTCGCGGCCGAGCTGTGAGGAACGGTAGATCGCATCGAGGATCAGGTTCGTCGTATAACCCGACATCACGGGGATAAGCGGTTCACGTCCATCCCGGATGCACTCAAGGAAATGCCGGCTCATGCGAAGTCTCGCACCTTCATCATCTGCAGGAATTTCAAGCGGGATGTCAATCAACTGATCGTCCTTCTCTGTCAGCAGCTTGCCCGCATTGCCGCGCAAACTTACGCCGCCTTCGCTGCCCATCAGGTGGATGTACGGCGCGCTGTCGGTCTCCATATGTGCGGCCCAACTGACATCGAGCGTAAGCGTGCTGCCATCCTCCATGCGGATCATCGCAGTCGCCAGATCCTCCACATCATATACGCCATCCCAGTTTGGCGTTCCCCAGGCGCCGATGCCTTTGCGCTTTGGTCCGAACTCCGCATAAGTCGCGCCGGATACAGCTACGGGCTTCGGGTTGCCCATCAGATACAGGGACAGGTCGAGCATGTGTACGCCGATATCGATGAGCGGCCCGCCACCGGATACCTCCTTTTGCGTAAACCAGGACCCCCAGCCGGGGATGCCCTTGCGGCGCATCCATCCGGCTTTGGCAGTGTAGATTCGGCCAAGTTCACCGCGCTGGGCGCGCTCCCGGATCTGCATCGCCACCGCTTCGAAACGCATCTGATGTGCGATCATGAGTATGCCAGACGAAGCCCTGCTGGCGCGCAGTATTTCCCTTGCCGCTTCCAAGCTGACGCCCATCGGTTTCTCCAGCAGCACATGCTTGCCCGCACGAAGAGCCTGCACGGCATACGGAGCGTGATAGCGGTTCGGCACACAGATGACAACCGCATCCACTTCAGGCGAAGCGATCAGCTCTTCGATCGAATCATAGACATGCGGGATGCGGTACTGCTCAGCTCTGCTCTTCGCCAGTTCACCGATCACATCCGTGATCGCAACGACAGCGCATTGTTCAGGCAAGCGCTGGAATTGTTCGATATGGACTGCTGCGATGCCACCCGCGCCGACCACACCGATCCTGATTATTCCTTCTCCCATCAGAAGCTACTCCTTCCATCCAGCGAGGTCAAATCAACGAAACGATACTTGGGAGCCTCATTCAACAACCTTGTTATCGATATCCGAACGAATCTGCGCGATCACTTGCTCCAGCGGCTGCGCCCCGAGGTCGCCCTGGCCGCGCTTGCGTACAGATGCGGCGTTCGCCTGGCGTTCATTGTCACCAACCACGAGCATGTACGGCACGCGTTCCAACTGCCCCTGGCGGATCTTGTAGCCGAGTTTCTCATTACGCAAGTCGATCTCCGCGCGGATGCCCGCTGCGATCAACTGCTCATGCACTTGCTTCGCGTAGTCGTCGAACAAGTTCGACACCGGAATGACCTTCGCTTGCACCGGCGACAGCCATACCGGCAGCGCACCGGCGAAGTTCTCCAGCAGGAACGCCGTCATCCGCTCCATCGTGCTGATGATACCGCGGTGGATGACGACCGGACGATGCTTCTGTCCGTCTTCGCCGATATATTCAAGCTCGAAGCGTTCCGGAAGCAGGAAGTCGAGCTGTGCCGTGGACAGCGTTTCTTCCTTGCCCAGCGCCGTCTTGATCTGCACGTCCAGCTTCGGTCCGTAGAAGGCCGCCTCACCTTCCGCTTCGAAGAACGGCAGGTCCAACTCTTCCACGACTTCACGCAGCATGCGTTGCGACATTTCCCACATTTCGTCGTCTTGGAAGTATTTCTCTGTGTCGTTAGGATCGCGGTAGGACAGGCGGAAGCGGTATTGCTTGATGCCGAAGTCCTCATACACCTTGCGGATCAGATTGACGACACGCGCGAATTCCTCCTTGATCTGGTCAGGACGGCAGAAGATATGCGCATCGTTCAGCGTCATCGCGCGCACTCGGTGCAGGCCCGTCAGCGCCCCTGACATCTCATAGCGGTGCATAGTTCCCAGCTCGGCGATGCGCAGAGGCAGATCGCGGTAACTGCGCATATCGCTCTTGTACACCATCATATGATGCGGACAGTTCATCGGCCTGAGCACGAGTTCCTCATTGTCCAGCTTCATCGGCGGGAACATGTCTTCCTGATAATGATCCCAGTGTCCGGAGATCTTGTACAGCTCTACGTTGGCGAGCACCGGAGTATACACATGCAAGTAACCAAGGCGCTCTTCCAGATCGACGATATAGCGCTCCAGCGTGCGGCGCAGCTTCGCACCGTTTGGCAGCCAGAGCGGCAGCCCTTGGCCAACCTCCTGCGAGAACGTGAAGATCTGATGCTCGCGGCCGAGCTTGCGGTGATCGCGCTTCTTCGCTTCTTCCAGCATGTGCAGATGCTCATCCAGTTGCGACTTCTTCGGGAACGAAGTGCCGTAGATGCGCTGCAGCATCTTGTTCTTCGAATCGCCGCGCCAGTATGCGCCAGCTACGCTGAGCAGCTTAAACGCCTTGATCTTCCCGGTCGAAGGGATATGCGGGCCACGGCACAGGTCGAAGAATTCGCCCTGCTCGTAGATGGAGATCACCGCATCATCCGGCAGATCATGGATCAACTCCAGCTTCAGTTTGTCTCCGATGTCTTCATAGACGCGGATCGCTTCCTCGCGGCTCACTTCATGTCTGCGAATCGGCAGGTTCTCCTGCACGATGCGCTCCATCTCCTTCTCGATCTTGACAAGATCTTCCGGTGTCAGTGAATGATCCATGTCGATGTCGTAATAGAAACCATCCTCGATGACCGGTCCGATGCCGAGTTTGACGTTCTTGTCGTGATACAGCCGCTTGATCGCTTGGGCCATCAGATGGGCTGTGCTGTGGCGCAGGACCTCCAGCCCTTCGGCACTGTCATAAGTGACGATCTCTACCTGCGCATCTTCATGGATTGGCGTATACAGGTCAACGACCTTGCCGTTTACCTTGCCGGCCAATGCATTCTTCTTCAGACCGGAGCTGATCGAGCCGGCGATCTCTTCGATCGTTATCCCCTGCTCGTACTCTCTGACTGCTCCGTCGGGCAGCGTTACCTTAACCATGGCTTCTCAACTTCCTTTCTGTGATTAAAAATAAAAAACGCCAGTCCGTAGGGACGAGCGTTCTCGTGGTTCCACCCTGATTCAGCATGTCCAGCGCTCTGCAACGCACCGGAATCATGCCCTCATTGCCATCCGGTATCGGGGATGAATCGGCGAACGTTTCACCCGGCAAGGGCTCCCCGCTCGCTGCTGGGAAGTGGTAAACGATCCGTGCATTCCGGAGGAAATTTCAGCCTGGTTTCCTCTCTCTGGGCGGCGCCTCGTGACCGTTCATGTCTTCCGTCATTGCCACTGACCTTGTATTCATGCTACTTGCAAAGCTATGGTACATATTATAAAACTGCGTCTTACAACGGTCAAGTGTGCATGAGCATAAATGATCAACCTTATCGATAATAGTGATCATGCCGCTTGTAGTCGCCGAGCAGCGGGATACAGCGGGGGCATGTCGTACACACCGTAGCACGTTCTTCGAAGATCTGCTTAATCGTTTTGATCACTTGCATTTCTGGATTGCGCGTGTGGATGTATACGTTCTGCGGAGATACCGTGATAAGCGTGCTGACGATCATATCTTCGTAATTGATTTCCTTGTCGATCATTTCCACGACGAACTGATCCAACTGCTTCGTCTCGATCGGCTCCATCTTCTCATTCAAGAGAATGAATTCATGGGCGCCTTTGTGGATCAGATGTGCAACCGGAATCTTCGCTTCTTGGATGTAGACGAAGTATTTAAGCAGCGAGATGAATTCCTCATATTGCTTCTCGGCCGTATACTCATCGATCGCATATTCCACGATCTCGCGCAGATGCTCGATATACCTTCGCAGCCGGAAACGGATGAACCCTTCGATATGCAACAACTGATGTTGCTCCAAATATTGCGTGACCTCATCCTCGATGAGGCCGAGCCTCTTCCTCGCGCCGAGATCCGACTCCTGCTCGCTGGCCGGATCGGGATTATGCCAGCAATACGCCTCGATGGCAGTCAGCTCATCCGCTTCATCATAACCGTAGTCGTCAGCGATCAGGCTGCGAATGAGCTCCTTCTCATGAATCTCCATTATATATTGAGCCGTTGCTGACGCAATGGTCTCCACTAGCGGTTTGCGGTCTTTCGCATAGGCGGTAATTTCCGTGATCGGCCCGATGAGCGTCACATTCCACTGGATCTCAACAGGTGTATGTAATCGCTCTATCGCTTCCGTAAACAACTGTTCATAACGTCGTCCGATAGCCGCGGGAGATCCGCCCGCTCGTACCCGTATAACCTCCATCCCACCTTCACACCCTTCCATTTTATAACCAACCACTCAAATCAGGTTTCAAATCGCTTTTAAATTATATGGCGGGTGAAGTTGAGATATACGACGAAACAAATGGAAACGGTTCAATCAGGCCGGTTGTCCTCTCCATGTGCTTCATTCAGGCGAATCATCCACTCATCGACTTCGTCGCGTATGACCGGTTCGTTGTCGCGGAATGAACGTTCAAGGTAACGGTCCTTGACGATCTTGATCCACGGCTTGCCGGTTAAGCTGTGCTGTTTGTCCAAGATGATCCCCCCGTTTCAGGTCATGCATGAACTTAGCATGAGTCATCTTGAAGTTGATTTATACACCTAAAACAAAAGCACGTGACAGAAGGGCTCAGCCATGTCACATGCTAGTTGCATAGTTCTTGGATCAACATTCTACTGATGCAGCCTACAGCTTGCTGATCTCCGCCTGCGCCTGGTCAAACGCCTGAGCCAGATCGGCGATCAGGTCATCCGGATGTTCGATGCCCACCGAATAGCGCAGCAGACGGTCATCGACGCCGATCCTGTTGCGAATCTCGACCGGAATATCCGCATGCGTCTGAACGGACGGATAAGTGAGCAGCGATTCCACGCCGCCGAGGCTCTCCGCGAACGCGATCAGCTTCAGATGGCGCAAGATCGGCGGGATAAGCCTGGCATCCTTCAGCCGGAACGAGAAGATGCCCGTGTTGCCGGAGGTTTGCGCCTTCTGAATCTCATAGCCCGGATGACGCGGCAACCCCGGGTAATACACCTCTTCCACGAGCGGATGGTTGCTTAACCAATTGCAGATCGCAAGGGCGTTGCTCTGGTGACGCTCCATGCGCAGCGCCAATGTCTTCATACCGCGCATAAGCAGCCACGAATCCTGCGGCCCGAGCACGGCGCCGATCGCATTGTGCAGCATGGCCACCTCTTCAGATAGCTCCTTGCCCTTGGTCACGATCACGCCAGCGAGCACATCATTGTGTCCGCCGAGGTACTTAGTTGCGCTGTGGATGACGATATCTGCGCCAAGCTCGATCGGACGCTGGAAGTACGGGGTGAGAAGCGTATTGTCCACGATCGTGATGATTCCTTTGCTCTTCGCCCACGCGCTTACTTTGGCAATATTGGTGACCATCATCAGCGGATTCGTCGGAGTCTCGATCAGCAGCGCCTTAGTCTGAGGTGTACAGGCTTCCTCCAGTTGACCGAGGTCATTGGTATCCACGTAGCTGGCCGTGATGCCGAATTTCGACATGACCCTCTCCAGCAAGCGGTAGGTACCCCCGTACAGATCCAGGGAAACGATCAAGTGATCGCCTTGCTTGAACAAGGCGAAGATGGTCTGCAGCGCAGCCATGCCCGAGCTGCAAGCGAATCCGGCATCGCCGCATTCCAGTTCGGCGATCGCCTGCTCCAACACAGCTCTTGTTGGGTTCTTGGTCCGTGAGTAATCGAAGCCGGTGCTCCTCCCCAGCTCAGGATGGCGAAATGCCGTTGATTGATAGATCGGATAACTAACCGCACCGGTAGCCGGGTCAGATGTGGATCCGATCTGCGCAAGACGTGTATCTATTCTCATATGACGTAATCTCCCTCCCCTCCGAGCGTCCACTCGTAAGGCGTTGTTTGGTACACATAGTAGTTCAGCCAGTTGTAGAACAGCAGATTGGCATGCGCACGCCATTTGGAACGCGGCTTCAGCTCCGGATTGTCGTTCGGATAGTAGTTCTTCGGAATCGCAATCTTCATGCCTTTGTTGATGTCGCGAACATATTCGAGATGCAACGTTTCCGGATCATATTCCGAATGGCCGGTTACGAAGATCTGCTTGCCGTCCTTGGTCGCCACGATATAGACGCCGGCTTCCTCCGATTCGGACAAGATCTCCAGCTCACGGATCTTCTCGATGTCCTCCTTGCGCACCTCGGTATGCCTGGACTGCGGAACGAGGAACTCCTCGTCGAAGCCGCGGAGCAGGTTGGTGTTGGCTTTGGTCACCGTATGGGTGAAGACGCCGAACAGTTTCTCATCCAGGCGATATTTTGGAATTCCGTAGTGAAAGTACAATCCAGCTTGCGCTGCCCAGCATATATGGAAAGTAGACGTCACATGATCAACTGACCATGCCATGATCTGCTTTAACTCATCCCAATAATCGACCGATTCGAAGTCCAAATGTTCAACCGGAGCTCCGGTGATGATCATCCCGTCAAACTTGCGTCCTTTGATGTCGTCGAACGTTTTATAGAATGTCTGAAGATGCTCGATCGACGTGTTTTTCGACTGATGCGACTTTGTATGAAGCAGGACGCATTCTACCTGAAGCGGCGTATTGCCAATCAAGCGCATGAGCTGCGTCTCCGTCGTTTCCTTCGTCGGCATGAGATTGAGGATGACGATGTGAAGCGGACGAATATCCTGATGATAGGCTCTGCTCTCATCCATGACGAAGATGTTCTCACTCTGCAATATTTCCTTAGCTGGCAACTGATCTGGGATCTTGATAGGCATACTGCTCAACTCCTTTTACGGTTAGTGGGATCGATCAAGGATAAAAAAAACACCTTTCATGAGAAAGGTGTCGTTATTGCTATCCTCTCTCATCTCTCAGAAGCATGCGCTCCTGCAAGAATTAGCACCGTGCATCCGCCGGTTGCCGGGTTTCATAGGGCTAGTCCCTCCACCTGCTCTTGATAAGAGTGTTGCTTATTCAGTTGTTCACAGCGGAACCCTTAGGTTTCCATCCTGTTTCCATTCCTTATGAAGATACTTTAACCGATAAAGTGACCCTAGTCAAGGTACTTGGAACATGGCGATGCTTAAATTCAAACTTGTGCAAATGAGTCGACAAGGTTTATACTTTTTTTGGTCTGATTGAATATATCCGTTCTCTGTTTCTTTGGTCCTCAACATGATGATCTACGCATGATTTAACAATCAGAGCACCCGAACTTGGTGCAATCACCAAACGGGATGAGCTGCAAGCAATCATCGATTCATTCTAGGAGGTGGCGTTCTTGGACGGGGATCGACCCAAACCCAATATGAACAGCAACACCAGCAGTGTCGGAGATCATGAGTCGCCCCGCTGGCGCTTACCTTAGGCCAATGATCGAACGTACATGAACCGCTCCGACCCTGGATGTTGCACAAACTTCATATGGAAGGAGTGCGTTTACATGAAAGTACGTTTGGTGCAGAATGGCATTTTTACCGTTATCGATGATGAAGATATTGCAATTGTGAAAGAGGCGCCGGAGGACGGATTCTACTGGATCGATCTGAGACTTGAGGAACTCGGCCTGATGCAGCCGCTATTCAATCTGCACGAACTGGCGATCGAAGACAGCATGCACGATGAAGAGCAGCGCCCGAAGCTGGAGATTTACGGAGACCATTATTTCCTCGTTGTTAACAGCATACGCTTCGATGATGAGGAGATATTCCTGCGTCCGCTTAACATCTTCCTCGGGAAGCATTGGATCATCACCGCGACGAAACAGAAGATCAACGAGATCAGACTCGTCAAGCCCAAACTGCTCGAGGAGAAAGTCCATTCGCCAGACCGTCTGCTCTATCATCTGGTGGACACCGTGGTGGACAGCTACTTCGCTGTCGCCGACCGAGTCGAGGAGAAGATCGAGCGACTCGAGGAAGATATCCTGGTCAGCACGAAGAAGTCGCACCTGACCGAGATCATCGGGCTGCGCGGCGAGATCCTGTGGCTGAAGAAGGCGCTCGGACCGCAGAAGGATCTGCTCGCCAAGCTGAACAAAAAAGAACTCGACCTGATCACCCCAGAACTCAGGCAATACTTCGGAGACATCTATGAGAATGCGGTCAAAATCGTGGAAACGTTCGAAACCTACCGCGACCTGACTGGCAACTTGCGTGAAGCTTACCAGTCCAGCCTGACCAGCAGGACGAACGACATCATGCGTGTGTTTACCGCGATGACCGTCATCATGATGCCGCTCACCGTCATCACCGGCATATTCGGCATGAACTTCACCCACATGCCCGAGCTTGAGTGGGAGTACGGTTATTATGCTGTGCTTGGCCTGATGGCGCTGATCGGGATCAGCATTTTCTTCTTCTTCAAGAAAAAAGATTGGTTGTGAATCGAAACTGCCCCCGTCTGCTGTCGATGTGAAAGCGGACGGGGGCTTATTGGATTCATGCCGGTACTCCTGCATCCAGCAATCGGCGATAATGGATGCGAAGGATGCGGAGCCAGGCGTAAGTCTGATTCAGATCAAGCCCTTCAGGCAGATCTTCTCCGTAAACGGCTTGCAAGATCGGCTTCAGATACTGATCTCCCAGCTTGGAGAAAGCCTTCAGCGCCGGTTCACGCAACTGATCCGGCATCAAGGACAGTTCCCTGTCCAATAGTCTGCTCAGGTCGTACCCCTCCTCATCGAGCAATTCGATCCACTGGACAACTTCGCGAAGCGTCAGCTCAAGCTGTTCGCCAATGACGGCCAGGGTCGCGCCTTGTCCGATTCGTTCGAGAATCGCCTTCCGCAATTCATGCTCGTCCAGTTCCTTCTGAAACCGGACATGCTTCTGGCGATAATACCACATCGTAAACTGCTTGCGATCTAGTCTCTCTGCCACCCAGTTAAGCGGAAACTCCGTTGTCCGTTCATATCTGGCAGTCATATGGAGGATCGCATCCCCGTAGCGTTCCATCCGATGCGCACCGAAGCCCGGGATCTGCTTCAGTTCCTCCTTGGTCTTCGGGATATAAGCGCTGATCAGTCCCAGTATGCGGTTGGTCGCGATGATGTAAGCGGCTCTGTTCTCCTTATAGGCAACCGATTTGCGCCATTCGCGCAGTTCCTGATACAGTTTCTCGTTGCGATTCAGTTCACTGTAGCAGATGATCATCTGCTGAGCCTCCTCTCTGCCCTTGGGCATGTCGAAATTCTCGGTGATCCCTTCCAGAACCGGGAGAAATCCCTGGCTAAGCTTCTCCGCGATCCTCATGCGGAAGACGCGCATCATTTCTTCCCAGCCCGTGCCCTCGTACCAGTCCTCCTGCAACGTCTTGCCGGAACGGTCCTGCTCGTTCCAGATGACCTGCCATCTGCCGTGCTGTCCGAAGATCGATATCTGCCCGCTGAGCATTTGGTCATCTGCCATCTTCTCCATGCTGTTCACAAACACCAGGTTCAATCTCTGCACCTCCAAATTGGAAAAATAAAAACACCTCTCCTACTGGTTTCAGTAGAAGAGGTGCTT
>Ga0006574J49614_1011852_pt1 | contig 9709 bp, 7 predicted proteins | sample HigsolmetaAR204R_FD_49614 | JGI IMG/M metagenome (IMG submission 49614) | reverse complement strand
CGCAATCAAATCGAGCGGCACATGCTCCACATTGCCGTAAGGCGGCGCGGCGACAGCGGCGCAGCCGATTTCCGCCAGCATCCGCATTTCTTTTTTCGCTTGCCGAAAAGCATGCTCCCGCACTTCCCCGTCAGCATCCGTCCATGCAAAAAATGCGATGGCGTTCACGACGGCAATACCTGTATCAGAAAGGTAACGCCTCAAATCTTGGAGATTTCCTCCCCGATCCGCATAAGAATGCAGGTCCTTCACCCACAGCTCCAACCCGTCGTAACCCGCTTCCGCCGCAATTCGCGCCTGATCCTTGATGCCAAGATGATAAGGAAATAATGTCGATGCGTTCAACGCGGTCTTAAAAGGAAACATGTCGTTAAGGGCTCACCTCCAACGTCCGTTTTTCGTCACTGCTTTGGATCCCCAGTTCAATCAAGCGGATTGCCATCCGCGCTTGCCCGGGTTTCACCTCAAGCTCCGTTTTTCCGGTAATCGCATCATAAACATTTTGGTAGTAACCGGCATAAGAACCGGGGATCGTGCGAATGCGCCCCACATAGTGAAGCCCTTCGATTTCCGTATTCAACACTCCCCAAGAGGATTCCGGCTCTGCCCCCCAGTCCGGTTTTTCCGGCGTTTCCCCCCGTTTCAACGCTTGCTCTTGCGGATCGACACCGTATTTCACGAAAGATCCTTTCGTGCCGTGCAACACATAACGCGGGCCAGGCTCACGCACAAACTTGGAAGACTTCAGGCGGACTCGCAATCCATCTTCATATTCAAGGACGACGTGAAAATCATCGGCAGCGGCAGCGTTCTCGCGAACACACCGGATCTCTGCCCGAATCGCAGAAGGGATTCCAAATAAGGTAAGCGCCTGATCGAGAAAATGAACCCCAAGATCATAGAACACCCCGGATCCCGCCGCGCCGCTGTCCCGCCAGTTTTTCCCCGCCTTGGGCTGGTAGGTATCCCAACTAAACACGGCTTCGCGGATTTGGCCAAGGATTCCTTGTTGCACGAGTTTCCGGATGGTGAGGAAATCCCCGTCCCAGCGGCGGTTATGGAAGACACTGAGCATCTTCCCCTGCTTTTTGGCTAACGCGATTAGCCGGTCCGCTTCCTCCGTTGTAACCGTAAACGGCTTCTCAACGACGACATGTTTGCCTGCGAGGAGGGCGTCTCTTGCAAACGTGAAGTGATCGGTGCTGGGAGTGGCCACAACGACAAGATCGATTCTTTCATCCCTGTAAACATCCTGTGCATCTTTTACGACTTGCACCCATGGATACCGTTCCCTGGACGACGTGCCGTGACGCTGCACAACAGTGGTCAGCCGCAAACCCGGAACGGCGGTGATGACCGGTGCATGAAACGTCCTGCCGGCAAATCCGTATCCGATCAAACCCACATGTAATGGATTTTCCATGCAATCGCTCCCTTATCATACTAACCCTTATATGACCACTTCTTGAAGGCTGTCGATTCACTGTTGATGGTGCAAAAATATACGGCTAGAAGTGAAATGTTGCCTTCCTAAAACTCAGACATCTTGTTTTCCATTCCTTGATCCAATAAAGAAAATTTAGAGGCATGGAACGGAAAGCCCAAACTCGCCGGAAGACAATCATTTCACTTTCTACTCATTTTGCACAGTGAATCGACATCCTTCTTGCATTACTACTCGCTCTTTGCTACTCGCTCTATGGCTACTCCCATATTCCTGCATTCATACTGACACTCTGAAAATATGTCTCTTGCTTCCGCTTTGACGAATTAGCCCATGCTGACGCTTTGTCGAATCAGCTCATGTTGACGCTTGTTCATCCGGCTCATTCCAATCCTGCCGCTTTGAATACCCGGTCGAAAGCCTCCCGGGAATACCGAACAAGTTCCTCTGCCGTACCTTCCCTTGGAGTTTTGGACAACACCTCCTGTGCGATAACCCCCTTATAACCGATACGATGAAGAGCAAGCAGGAATCCTTTCAGATCGATCACCCCTTCGCCGGGATAAAGACGGCCGTTGTCAAGAGCTTCCGGTATCGGAACGCTGGGAGCATCGTTGATATGGGCATGAACGATTTGCCCGGCACGCAGACGTTCAATGTCTTCCACACCCAATTCGTTCGTATACCAATGGTACGAATCCAAAAGCAGTCCTACGTTTGGTTCTCCAATGGCATCAATCAACTCGAGCGTTTCGGAGAGCTTCCACAAAAAAGGGTTCTTGCGAACCGTTCTCAGGTGATGCGATCCGATGAATTCTAGGGCTAACCGGATCCCGTATGCGCCGAGAATTTGCGCGCAAGCGCGCAGTCGCCGGATCACGGTTACCGCATAATGCGCGGCCGGCGAATCCGTCGACGGCATGATGTAAGTGCAGCAGGCGGTACAGCCGAGAGCTGAGGCCGCCCGGGCTTCCACCGCCAATTTGGTCAAGTCTTCGCGAAACTTTGCCTCATCGGCCCTCCATTCCGTGCTCAGGCCGATTGCGCCGATGGCAATGCGCTCCCGGCCCGTTTCCCGCAACCATTCGCGGGCACCGTCCGCTCCATAATCTTCAACAAGCTTCAACAGCTCGCCGCCACTTGCGTCTATTGCGTCAAACCCGTTTTCGGCCGCCAACTTTACGAAATGTTCCAACGTTCCGACAGTCCCAATGCCGGCTCTGGTCAAACCTTTCAGCATCGTTTCATCACTCCATGCAAACCTTTTGGCATAGCGGCATGCCTCCCCTTTATATAACTCACGCTATAATGGCCGTTATAATGGCTCACGATCCAATGGCTCTCGCGCATGATGACCCTTGCGGACAAAGAGTTCTTGAATACGCTGTCCCTTGCGATGATTCTCACCTGCGGTGTTTTTGCAAACAAATCATTCTCGCGTACGGTAGTTCTTATCGAAATTAGTTCTCGATTACAACTGCTCTCCGAGGACAAAGATTTCTTCCGTACAGTTGCTCCAGCAGACAAATGGTTCACGTATACAGTGCTCTTGCGAATTAGCGGACACCGATTGTCTCTATTTTGCTTCAGAACCGGCTTGGACCAGGGATTGCGGACATGCGCATACCTTATTTTTCAAAATAATTAAAATCCGATTGAATTTTGACAAAATAAGGATAACCAATGTCCGCAATTTGGCCCTGAAATCGAAAATTGAGACATATAGAGTACACAATTGTCCTCTAAAGTCCTCTCCAGCCATATTTCTTGGGATCGATCGTACAGTTCAGCAAAACTCTTACAGATCGGAGAACTCGTACAGATCAAAGAACTAAGTACGGATCTAAGAACTTAGTACAGCTCAAAGAACTTGTACAGATCTAAGAACTTGTACAGCTCAAAGAACTTTTACAGATCTAAGAATTCGTATAGATTAGCAAAACTCGTACGGCTCTGCAGTTCCGTGAGCCAACATACTGACCGGCATCACATTGAACTACAGTCGTACCACTTGACTGCCGTTCGCCGCACTCTTCCAGGCGGCTTCGGTTAAGCGGGCGATCTGCAGGCCGCAGATGGCCGGAGCCGCGGCTTCGCGGACTTTGCCGAGGATCAGGTCGACGAAATTGCGGTCCGGGTCGCTGGAAGGCGGAAGCTCATGTTCCGGAACTTCGGCAAGTCTTCTCTCCCCTTCCCTGGCAACCAAAATTTTATTGTTGCGGTATAAAACCGTTCCCTTGTCGCCGTGAACCGACACATCTTCATGCCACCCGATCGAGGCGCTGCCTACGACATTGAAAGTTGCGATCGCTCCTCCGCGGAAGCGGACCGTGACCGCAGAATCAATATCGACCTGCGATCCGCGGTTATCAATGCAGGCCGTCACGCTTTCCGGTTCCAGTCCCGTTACCCAAAGGACCACGTCAAGCAAATGGCTTCCGGAGTCGTTCAACTGGCCGCCGCATGAAAGCGCAGGATCTTGCCGCCATTTGCCTTGTGTTCCTTTTAACCAACTTTGCGCCTGATACGCGCACACATATTGAACAGTTCCCAACTCGCCATTTTGGACAAATTCTCGCATAAACATATACGGTCCCATTAAATGCCGCTGATAAGCAACCGCAAGATGCTTATTCAGTCGTTTGGCATGTTCGATGATCCGTTCGGCGTTTTCGGAACCGGCGACAAAAGGCTTTTCCATCAACACGTGCAGACCGCCGTCCAAACAAGCCATCCCTTGTTCAAAATGCATACTGTGCGGGGATACGATCACGGCGGCGTCAGCCTGACCTAGGGAAATCGCCTCCCGGTAATCGGCATATACGGCCACATTCTCCAGTTCCGGAAAACGGTTCTTCGTTTCCCGAACCGCATCCTCGGAAGGATCCGAAAGCGCGACAATTTCCGCCTCGGGAACTTGCAGCAACCTGCGGATGTGCTCCCTCCCCATCCCTCCGGTACCGATAACCAGAAACCTCACTTTTTCCATACCTGTCCCGCCTCCATTAAGTTTTTTGTTTAACGAATGAATTTCCATATCATTCCAAATTAGAGAAAGCTATATTGTTATGTTGTTGAAGAAACTTATATTGAAAAAAGCTATGTTAAATTATTGAAGTAATGATATATTAAAAAAACCTGCATTGAAGAAACTTACATTGAAGAAACTTACATTGAAGGAATCTACATTGATGATCAAGCTATATTGATAAAAGTTTTTTAAAAACGTTTTCATTGATCAAAGTCATATGATAAAAACCATATTGATAAAAGCCATATTAATGAAAACCAAATTGATGAACCGGACAAATAGGAATCGAACAAACGCCACTTAATATCATGAACACTCTTCATGACCTATCAAAATCCTTGCTTATTTGCCACCAAGAACCTGATTCTTCCTTACTTCACTGAAAAGCTCTAACCGCCGATCCAAAAAGCTCACCTCACCATCAAAAAAACTTAACGGACCATACAAAAAACTTAACGGACCATCAAAAAAACTTATCGAACCATCAAAAAACTTATCGTACCATACAAAACGCTCTACCCGCCAAGCAAAAAAACTCCCCTCTCGAATGAAAAGCCCACTTGTTATCACCAATTACCATCACCAATCAGAAAGCTCTGTTCATCAATAACAACGAAATTCAACTCCCCCTGTTTTAATAAGTTCTATTCTTGTAATATGGCAAATCCGATTACAATAGAACTTTCGAACTCTAACTCATAGCCAACACGTAGCCAAACCATATTTTTTTCCCCCACACACTTTCTTTTTTGTTGTCATATTGCCATATACCATGATCCCTGGACTGACACCCATGGCTACGCAACAACGTTCCATCCGGGGGATCGGCTCCCGGCAGAACCTATCCCTTGACCGAACCGATCAAAGCGCCTTTCACAAAATACTTCTGAATGAAAGGGTAGACCATCAGAATGGGAAGCGTGGCCACGACGATCGAAGCCATTTTTACCGTCGATTCGGAAATTTCCTGCTGGAAGCCAAGGGATATTCCCTGACTGGACAAAGTGGTTGCCGCGTTGTTGATAATATCCCTCAGCACAGCCTGCAGCGCCCATTTGTTTTTGTCCGTAATGTACAATATGGTTGAAAAAAAGTCGTTCCAATAAGCGACAGCCAGAAACAATCCGACGGTTGCAAGAACTGCTTTGGACAAGGGGAGTACGACCCTGAAAAAAACGGTCAAATCCGAAGCGCCGTCCATTTTGGCGGCCTCTTCCAGTTCTTCCGGAATCCCGACAAAAAAGCTCCTCATCACCAATATATTCCATGCCCCGATCGCGGGAGGGAGAATTAAAGCGAGATAAGAGTCCAACAAGCCCAATTGTTTGACCAGCAAATAAGTCGGAATCATTCCCCCGTGAAACAACATGGTGAAAAGGATGAGAAAGGTGAAAAATTTCCTGGCCCGTAACCTTTTTTTGGATATGGCGTAGGCGGTGGTCGCGGTGAAAAAAGTGGCAAACATAGTGCCGCAAACCGTCACGATTGCGGAAACTTTGAAGCCGGACAAGAAAGATACATTGCCGATCATGGTTTTGTACGATTCCAGGGAAAAGCCTTTGGGCACCAGAAACAGGCCGCCTGCAGCAGCTAATTTGGAGTTGCTTAACGAATACATCACAATATACCAAAAAGGATAAATCATCAATACAATCAGCAGCGTCATGAAAATATGATTGATCATATGAAACATTTTTTCTCCCGTCGTATCCCGGATCACAGCGATTCCTCCCTACCGAATTCCTGCCGCCATCGACTTCCACTCATCGTACTCCATCTTACATCGAAATCCTCCCGGCCATATTCCGTTTTCACCATAGCCCGTCTTCGCCGAAACGTTTCACAATCCGGTTAGCCAAAACAATGATGATCAAGGCGATAACGGATTTGAACAGTCCGGCGGCGGCCCCCAAACTGTAGCTGGCGTCCACGATTCCCCTGCGGTACACGTACGTGTCGATGACATCCCCGACATTCATTACGAGCGGATTATAGAGCAAAAAGATTTGCATAAAACCGGCCTCAAGGATATTCCCCAAACTGAGAATAAACAAAATGATGACGACTGGCCGGATCGATGGCAAGGTAATGTGCCACATTTGTCTGAACTTGTTCGCCCCGTCCATGACGGCCGCTTCGTATAAAGAGGGATTCACTCCGGATATCGCAGCCAGATAAATGATCGTTCCCCATCCCGCTTCTTTGTAAATATCGGTGATAACCAAAATGGCGCGAAAATATTTGGGCTCCGTCAAGAAACTGACCGGTTCTCCGCCAAAAGTTCTGATCACGTAATTGACGAACCCGTCGACCGGATTGAGAAAAATCATGATGATTCCGGCAAAAATCACCCATGAAATAAAATGGGGCAAATAAATAATCGTTTGAGTAAACCGTTTAAAATAAATGTTTTTTAACTCATTGAGTAGCAAAGACAAAATAATGGGCGCGGGAAATCCCCATATGATCTTGTACGTGCTGATGATGATCGTATTTTTGAGAATTTGCAAAAAATCCGGACCGCGAAACAAACGTTCAAACTGAAGCAAACCTACCCAGGGACTTTTCATCACCCCCATTAAAATGTTGTAATCTTTGAATGCGATCACCAAGCCGTACATCGGAACATATCTGAAAATGATCAGGTACACCAGTCCGGGCAACAAGAGCAAATACAGATAACGGTCTCTGATTACATCTTTGACCAGCCCCGGACCGGCAACACTCCCGTTCTTCGATTTGCTCTTCCATCCGTTTGTCATCATCAGTCCACCTTTCACCGGCCGTTAAAAACCGAAAAGGGAGATTTGCATACGAAGTGGTCTTTATGGAGTTTTTGTTTTTTATGGAGTTGTCGTGATACGGTTTTGTCGTCGTGATACGTTTATAAAGTTGTTGTGATACGTTTTGTCGTGATACGTTTTATAACGTTCTCGTGATACATTGCACTCCTGACGGAATGATTGCATACTTCGGACCTTATAAAGTTTTCATTTGCATTGCGACCCTTTTAAAGATTCCGCATATGCGGCGATTTTTTTGGATGGCGATTTGGCGATTTTTTTGGAAATCGCACAATTGGCGATTCTTCATATATTGGCGATTCTTTTTGGAGATTTCGCATACATTGGCGATTGTTTTGGCGATTGTTTTAAAGATTTTGCATACGTTGCCATCCTGTTGGAGTTTTCGCATATGCCGCGATCCTTATGGAAATTTCTAATAAACCTTTTGAACATGTCGCATACGTTTTTGGGGCTCATTTGATAAAGGTGATTCCTGGTGATTCCTTATGGGGCTTATTCCCTGTAAGGCATAATCTGCTCATTGTACCACTGCTCGTATTGCGCGTATTCTTTTTGCTGATCCTGGTACAATTGATTGGCTTCCGCTTCCATCTTGTCCCCGCCCATTTGATAAAACTGGGAGACGAATTTGTCGAACTCGTCAATCGGCAATTTGCCGGATATAATTCCGTAAAACGTCTGGTCTCTTAAGGTGTTGATATCCGTCGAATATTCTTTCCACGCCGGTCTGTCCAACGATTTAAATTCAATCCGCAAATCCCTTAAAGGTTGGGACGTTATCGCCCGCTTTTCAAACAATGCGGTGACTTCCGGAGTATTTTTAATATTGGCTTCGTCCTTTCTGGACACATACCAGCCGAAATTGCCCAGCCCCAGTTTGGTCGATTCGTCCGGGGTGATCAGCGGTTTGAATATGCCGTTTTCGATGACATAATGTTCATTTTCTTTGCCGAACGTGATCAGCTTATACGTTTCGGGGGAAGCGATCCGGTTCAGGACTTTCACCACTTCATCCGGCTCTTTCGCCTGGGATGTGACCGAAATGAAGCTCCAGCCGCCCGTTTGTTCCGGATAATCCGAACTGAAGCCGTCGGGTCCCTGAATGGGGTCGATATGCATCAGTTCGCCGTCGGGATTGTTCGCCTTGAATCCCCGAATCACGTTGCCGGAAGGATTGAAATAATCCACCCAGCGGTAAAAAGAGCCGATTTTGCCTTGCTGCATCATTTCGTTAAATTTTGAACCGTCCGTATTGGAGAGCATGCGGGGATCGATCAAACCTTCTTTATACATATCCTGGAGTATTTGAAGCGCTTGTTTGGTTTGAGGCAACACGGCGCCATATTTCACCGTGCCGTCGGGTTGGATCATGAAGTGTTCGGGATCGGATTTGTAAGCGTAAAGAATTGGAGCGAAACTCCGCCATTCGGTCGGTCCGGACAAACCGTACGTGTCATCCCGGCCATTGCCGTCAGGATCATTTTTGGTAAACGCTCTTAATACTTCGATGTATTCGTCCACTGTTTTGGGAACTTCCAGCCCCAATTTTTCCATCCAGTCTTTGCGGAGAATGGTGGTCATGGATGAGGCTTCTGCCACGTCACCGGGAACGCGGAACAATCTGCCGCTCTTGTCGTACGAATAAAATAACGTTTCCTTGCTGTAATAGCTCAAAATGTTCTGACCGTACTTTTGCAGCGCAGGCAACAAATCGATCAGTACGCCGGATCTTACCCAGTTATCGTATTCTTTATCCATATTCCCCGGATACCAGATCACGTCCGGCATCGTTTTCACGTCGCTCATGAGCAGATTGATCTTCGTCTGTTGCTCCGAACTGGGCAACATGATACTCTCAATATCCACAGGCCTGCCCAATGCTGCCTGCAAATCTTCTTCCAATGCTTTCTCCACCCAGGCGTCGGGAGTTTTGGGTCCGGCCGCCAACGTCATGGAAACGTGCAAGGTGCTTTTGTCCCCCGCGACGTTTTCCGTTCCTGCGGCAGGTTCCGGGCCGCTGCCGGAGTTCGTACATGCGGTGAGTCCCAGCAGCACAACCAACAACCAAACAACAATCCGCCGTTTCATGAATTCCTTTGCCTCCTTTAGAATCATTTTCGGGAAATGAAACTCCCGTTGGAAACACTTTCAAAATCTTCGAATCAAAACGAAGGAAAGTTGCGTTGCCATATCGTATCGTTACAATATCACAATATCGCATAAAAGCTGAGATGTAATACCGTATCGTTACGATATTACACAAAAGCTGCGATATCATACCGTATGGTCACGATATCGCATAAGAGTTGCAATGAAGTTGCGTTGCTATATCGTAACCATACACGCGCCATTTTCTTGTAACGTTACATTATCACAATAATTTTCTTTACATAATTGATTACATTTTTCGTTACATTTTTGTTAAAT
>Ga0006574J49614_1002099_pt1 | contig 9858 bp, 7 predicted proteins | sample HigsolmetaAR204R_FD_49614 | JGI IMG/M metagenome (IMG submission 49614) | reverse complement strand
GTGTAGCATATTTTCACATATCGTTAACATTCAAAAATTCATATTGCGCTTCGATCAGCGCCCGGTACGTGCCGTTCTTGTTCATCAGCTGGTCGTGATTGCCCTGTTCGACGATGACGCCGTGGTCGAGCACGATAATGTTGTCCGCGTTGCGGATCGTCGACAGGCGGTGCGCGATGATGATCGACGTGCGGCCGCTGAGCAACGTCTTGAGCGCCTCCTGGATCTTCATCTCCGTCTCGGTGTCGATGCTCGCAGTCGCTTCGTCGAGAATCAAGATTTTCGGATCGGCAAGCAGCGCGCGGGCGAACGAGATCAACTGGCGTTGGCCCATTGACAGCACGTTGCCCCGTTCCTCAACCTGCGTGTCGTAACCTTGCGGCATGTTCACGATAAAATCGTGCGCGTACACGGCGCGCGCCGCCATCTCGACCTCGGCATCCGTCGCGTCGGGACGGCCGAAGCGAATGTTTTCGCGGATTGTGCCCGAGAAAATAAACGTATCCTGCAGCACGATGCTGATCTGCGAACGCAGGCTGGCGAGCGTCACGTCGCGGATATCGTGACCGTCGATCAGGATGCGGCCGCCGGACACATCGTAGAAACGGCAGAGCGCATTGATGATGCTCGTCTTGCCGGAACCCGTATGTCCGACCAGCGCGACCGATTGGCCGGGCTTGATTTCAAAACTGATATGATTCAGCGCGTTGCGCTTCGAATCGTAGGAGAACACGACGTCGTCGAATACGATATGGCCGTTGATCGGCGGCATTTCGACGGCGTTCGGCTTATCGTGAATATCCGGTCTTTCATCCATAAACTCGAATATTCTCTCGGACGAAGCCATCGCAACAAGCAGCTGTGAATACATTTGACCGAGCCGGTTGATCGGTTCCCAGAAGTTTCCGATATACGTCGCGAACATCACGAGCGTCCCGACCGTCATCTCGCCGCTTTGCGCGAGATGCGGAGCCGTACAGGAACAAAATCATGATGCCGACAGCCGACGTGATCTCGATGATCGGGCCGAACGACTGGTTGAGCGCCGAGGCGAAATTCCATGAACGGAAGTTCCGGCGGTTCATCTTATCGAAGAAGGCGATATTTTCCTCTTCCTGCACGTACGCCTGCGTCACCCGGATGCCCTGGATGCTTTCGTTCAAGTGCGAGTTGATGCGGGACTGGTTCATCCGCACATCCTGCCATGCGCGCCGTATCCGCTTGCGAAGCGCGGACGACACGACGAACATGATCGGCACGGTGATCATCACCGCTACGCCCAGCTTCAGATTGATCGCAAGCAGGATGACGATGATCCCGGCGAGCTGCAGCATGTCGATGATCAGGTTGACGATCCCGTTCGTGAACAGTTCCTGCAGCGAGTTGATGTCGTTCGTCACCCGGACGAGCACGGAACCCGCAGGCCGCTTGTCGAAAAACCGGAACGACAACCCCTGAATATGCTTGAACAGAGCGGCACGCAGATCATAGATGACTTTCTGGCCGATCATGTTCATATGCCTGATCCGGTACGAGTTCAGCGCCAATTGAACAAAATAGAGCGCGAGCATGGTTCCCGTCAATGCGAGAAGAAGACCGACTTCTTTCCCTTTGATCGCATGGTCGATCGTGAAACCGATGAGGAACGGGATGGACACCCTGGTGATCGTGCCGACGATCGTCGCCAGGATGACGGGCAAAAGTTCCTTGGAGTAAGGGAAGACGTATTGCAACAGCCTGCTCATCTGCTTCCAGTTAAACGGCTTTTCGATCGCGTTGTCGTCCTGGTAGAAAAAGCGATCCGTCTTCGCCGGTTGTCCTGCAGCCTGTTTACTCATTGACCGCTCCCCCTCTCACAAATTTCGAATAGCGAATGCTTTCCGGCAAATCGCCGAACTGGATATCGTACGTATCGCGATAACGCCCCGGCACCTGAATCAGTTCCTCGTGCTTGCCGCGCTGCACGATGCGGCCGTTGTCTAGCACGAGGATTTCGTCAGCGTGCTTCAGCGAGGAGATGCGGTGCGCGATGATGAACGTCGTGCGGCCTTTCATCGCGTTTTGCAGCGCCTGCTGGATCGCGTGTTCCGTCTTCATATCGACGGCGCTCGTCGAATCGTCGAACACGATGATTTTCGGATCGCATACGAGCGCGCGGGCAATCGCCAGACGCTGCTTCTGTCCTCCGGACAGCCCGAGTCCCCGCTCCCCGACGATCGTATCGTAGCCATCGGGCAGTTCCATGATGAAGTCGTGCGCGCACGCGATTTTCGCGGCCTGGATGATCTGTTCCATCGTCGCCCCATTGTTGCCGTAGGCGATGTTGTTGCGGATCGTGGAGGAGAACAGGAACGTCTCCTGGAAGACGAAACCGATCTGCGACCGCACGCTCTGCGGCGTATACTCCCTGATGTCCCGTCCGTCAAGCAGAATCGACCCGCTCTTGATGTCGTACGCCCGCATCAGAAGCTGTACGAGCGTCGATTTTCCGGCTCCCGTTCCGCCCAGGATGCCGATCACGGCACCGGGTTTGGCATGGAACGAGATATCGACAAGCGCCGGTTCGCTGTTCGGATAATGGAACGTGACGTTGCGGAACTCAACCTCTCCGCGGAACGTCTTTTTATCCAGCTCGACGGCGTTTGGCAGGGCCTTGATCTGGATCGGATGCTGCGTGATCTCGTTGATTCTCTCAATCGATGCTTTGGCCTGCGTAAGCATGTTGATATGGTACCCCAAGCCCCACATCGGACCGATGATATACCAGATGAGCGAGGAGAACGTGACGAGTTCGCCGATATTGATCACGTCATGGATGACGAACAGCCCGCCGATCAAATACAGGATGACGACGCTCAGGTTCGCGAGAAATTCGAGCGAAGGGAAAAATTTCGCCCACAGCCCCGAAGCCTGAATATTTTTGTCCTTGTAATCCTCGTTTACGGTTACGAACTTGTCTACTTCGAACGGTTCGCGCGAAAAAGACTTCACCGTTCTCACGCCGGTTATATTTTCCTGCACCGCCGTGTTCAGCTTGCCCATCGACACCCGGATCGCGCGGAACGCCGGATGCACCTGCTGATGAAACTGCAGCGCCCTGATGACGAGAAAAGGTATCGGGATCAGCGAGATGAGCATCAGCTTCCAGTTGATCACCGACATCGCGACGATGCCGACGCCCACCATGATGAACACGTTCAGAAATTGCGCGAAACCCATGGCCATAAAGTTGCGGATACCGTCGAGATCTCCGGTCAGCCGGGACATGAGGTCGCCGGTCTTCGCCCGGTCGTAATATTGGAACGACAAATACTGCAGCTTCTTATACAGTGTATTTCGCATATTGTAAGCGATCGTGTTGCCGAATCTTGTGCCGGTGAACCCGTGACCGTATTGAAATGCCGCTTTGGCCACAATGAAGCCGAGAACGATCAAGGCGAGCTCCGTCACACGGTCGAACCGGGCATTGTCGATGTCGTTGATCAGATTCCCCAGCATGAACGGATAGACAACCCCAAGACCTGTCGCGACGATCAAACAAAAAATCGACACATAAAGCCACCAGCGATGTTTCCAATAGTATTGTCTTAAATCCTTAAACACGTCAGCCCCTCTTCCCTTACCATGATATCGTTCTCATAAACAAAAAAACCAAAAACTCAACTACAAAGCACAAAAAGATAATTGGAAATCAAAGAGCGAAAAAACATCGTAACAGAAAAAACAAAACCGAAAACAAACACCGTGAGCAATTGCCGAAATCAGATTCAATCATCCAAAAACCCATACAAAAATCTAAAACCAACGGCAAAAACGACGCACAGCGGATAAAACAAAAAAAAGAAAAACAACTCTCACAATGAGGCGAAATGCAAAACCATACACGCAAAAAGACTGGACAATACAGCCAACACCACAACCAGCAAAAAACACAGGCTGAACATCGGCCGTCACAAAAGAAAAAACGTCACATGAAAACCCGCAAAACAACCGGCATGATCAAAACGTTAATAAGAATGTTAATAAAAATGTTATGGATCAAAGAAACATGTTATTCATTTGGCAATGGTAGCACCGTTATCTCAAATCGGCAATGTTCACATACGGGCGTTATTCCTTGGAAACGTACGATTAAGGTCAAATTCTTTCACATATCGTAACGTAATGGTATAAATACGACAAATCCCATCGAATTCTAAACGTTGCAATTTTGTCACACAATAAAAAACTGCCTCATCTCCCATCGACGATGGAAAAATGAAGCAGCCATCATTGTGATTTCATTGCGCGAACTGATCCGGTTCCCGCATATGACCGGCCCGCATTCGGTTTGCCGTTTCGGCTCGCCGAATGCGCCGAATCGGATGATGCCGTCCGAAAACCGGTATCACATCACATACGATTCCCGTTCGTCGTCCGGAAGCAATATTTCAAACAAGTCATCGCGCTGCAAAATCATCACTTCGTCATCTTTCATGATCGCCACGTTGCGTCTGGTCCGCATTTTGTTCAAATAATGTTCCGGAACCGTGCCCGATTCCTGAACGACGACGCCGTCGATCACTTTCTCCTCGTCTTCCTTCAACGCCATTTGCCGGATGACCTCATAGACGTCGGAGAACACATCGAAGCTGTTGGTGTACACGGAAATGCATCTCACGCAATCATCCCACCTTTTCCTGTCATATCCCTTCCATGCGTGTCCTGTTGAGCTGATCCTGCGTCCCTTCATATCTTTTGTCCGGTCCGCATACGGTGAATATCCGCTCTTCATGGGAGCGTCGGCTCAACAGGTTATCTTATTTCTTAGCTTGTCTGGCGGAGTGGGATTTCATGCGTTTTTTTCCGTACGAACACACATCCAGCAACGGGCATACGTCGCATTTCGGCGATTGCGCCTTGCAATGATAGCGGCCGAAGAAGATGAGCCTGTGATGCGTGATCGTCCACTCGTCGCGCGGCACTTTCTTCATCAGTTTCTTTTCGACCTCGAGCACCGAGTCGTCTTCGGCGGCGAGTCCGAGCCGCTTGGAGACGCGCTCCACATGCGTATCCACGGCGATCGCCGGAACGCCGAACGCATTCGACAAGATGACGTTGGCGGTTTTCCGTCCCACGCCGGGCAATTCGATCAACTCTTCATAAGAGTCCGGAACCTGACCGCCGTAACGGTCGATCAGGATGCGGCAAAGCTGTTGGATGTTCTTCGCCTTGTTGCGGTACAGCCCGATGCTTCGGATGTCTTGCTCCAATTCCTCAAGAGGGACGCTCACGTAATGCTCAGGCGTCTTGTATTTGCGGAACAAATTCGCCGTCACGCGATTGACCATCTCATCGGTGCATTGCGCGGACAAAATGACCGCAATCGTCAATTCAAAGGCATTCTCGTGATGCAGTTCGCAGTGAGCGTCCGGAAACATGTCTCCGATCGTATCCAGAATATGCCTGACTTTCTGTTGATGATTCATGCCGTCTATCATCCCATCTTCCGGTGTGCGTTCACCGTATTCCGTTGGCCGTGTTCTCTTGTTACAGCGTTCTCTGCAGGCCTCAGTCCGTATCCCGTTGCCGTCTGTCCAATCGCGAACCCGGTCACAGTTTTTCGATCTCCATGATCACCTTGTTCACGATATAAACATACAGAGTATCCCTGGTTTTCAGGTCATTCAGGCTGATGAGCCGGCCGCCAGAACGGACGATGACATTATCGGCCAACGTGTAACGTTCGATCTCGTTCAAGATCGTGATGAAGGAAATTTGCTGACCCGACTCCAGCCTGTTCATCGTCTTCATCTCGCGAATCACGACCTGACCGAATGTGTATCCGTCCTTATCCCGTACGAAGCTGATTCGGTCCCCCGCGAGCAGCGTGTTTGCGGATACTTTCTCATTTCCTTTGTACAGTTCGAAACGCGCGTCCGTGTCGATCGTAATCCGCTGTTGGTCGGCGGTTACGACAACAAGTTTCTGATTCGTCCGGTCGTAGCTTTCAACCGTTCCGTACAGCGACTCGACGATGTTGATCGAGGAGGCGAGCGTTCCGTAATAGGTGACCGTCACCGTCTGCCCGGACTTCAGATCGTTGATCGACGCATACTGTTTACTCGGATGCTCGATCTTCATGTCGCTGGAAATGTACAACTGATGAGTTCCGTTCGAGGAGTCGCGCAAAACGACCAGCCTCGTCATCGTATTCACCGATTCGATCGTATATTTCACGTTTTTCTTGACCAGAATCTGCTGCACCGTCGTCTGGTCTTGTCCGAGAATGACCTTCACCTCATCGCCGATATTCAGATCGCTGATCGTAATCGAAGGCTGATTCAGGATCTGGATAAAGGTCGGCGTGCTCAGCGTCAATGTAATATCGCCGAGCGTCGGATTATTGAGGACGAGCTTGCGCGTCGTCGGATTCAGATCCTTCACTTTGCCCGTGTAGCTGTCCGAAAGTTTAATATGCTGCACATAGTCTCCCGACAACACCAGGTCGATTCGTTGACCCGAAGTCAGCCGTTTGGACAATTCCGATGTCGGGTATTGAATTCCGTATACTTCGAACACCGTATCGTCGGTAAGATTCAATATACGTGTTTCTTCCATCAATACTACAATTTGATTTCTTTGAGAAACATGTGAATGGAACTGAACCATGTATAGAGAACTAATTGTTCTATTTTCTACTCTGATCATTTTCACGCGCTCTTTATTATCAAACGAAAGAGTGACAATATCATTTTTATACACATCTTTCAGCGCTGGAGCAACCATTCCATCAATTTGCACCTGAACGTTGTCTGCAATATAATATGCGTCCAAATTACCTTCATTATTGCTAATAACAATCATCAAAGGATTAGTTTCAATTTTTACCACGGTGCCGCGTTTTGGTTCAATATATTTGATAGAAATATCAATTTCAGCTATATATCCGTTCACGACTTTGTACGACACCACGTCGGCGGGCGAGACGTCGGAAAGCTGAATGATCTTCTCATTGTGCGTGACGAAGATTTGCGAAGCCTGGTAAGGATACGTTTCAACCGCACCGGACACGTCGTCGCGGATCGCGATCTGGTTGGCTCCCACATTTACGACCGTGCCGGACGAACTTTTGCTGAGCGGTTTTTCCTTCACCGTGATCTCGACGATCCGGTTCGTGACGGTGTTCTTCGTCAATTGCACGATGCTGAGCGGCAGCAGCTGGGTCAGGCTGGATCCGTATCCGTCCGGATCGATGACGCCGACGGTTTCTTCCAGATCGTAATCGATCATCTGTCCGTTCACGACGACTTTGATGATCCGCTTCACCGTATCCACGGCGACAAACTCGCCGGTGATCGTCTCCGTCGGCATCTCGTCGTTCGTCACTTCGACATACAAGGCATCGGCGCCGGAGGTGACGACGTAGACCTCGCGGCCTGACCGCACTTCGCTCTTCAACACCTGCGCGTTCTGATCGTAACGGTAATACGCCGTCTCATTCGTGAGCGGAATATGATGCACCAAGCCGTTCGTATCCCTCACGCTCAATACGTCGTTTGTAACGGCCGTTACGTAACCCTTGATGACGTTGTCGGACGGCGGCGTGTATTGCGTCGCTTTGGAGAGGATGCTTGCGATTTCCGCCCGCGTGATCGTGCGGAGCGGGAAAAATTCATTGTTGTTCGTGCCGGTGATGATGCCCATTTTCACAGCCGCATTCACATATCCGAGCATCGAGGGCGTAATATCTCCGTTATCGACGAACGTTGTCGGCACGTTCGCCAGCTGTTGCGCTTGCTGTTGCTGGCCGAGAGCGCGCACGATGATCTTCGCCACCCATTCCCGCTTCGCGCTTCTCTCTCCCCAGTTGACATAGCCGTTGTTGATGATCTCCTCGCTCGGCAGCAGAATGCCTTTGTTGAGCGCATAGAGCACGTGCGGTCTTGCCCAGTCGGCCACCTGAAGCGACGTTCCGATGTCGGTCAGATTATTCGCTTCCTTTTCCGCTCCCATCAGGCGCACCGCCATGACGATGACCTCCTGCTGGGTGACCGGATCGTTGCTGCCGAAGTTTCCATTGTTGTAACCTTTCACGACGCCGAGGGAGGCCAGCTTGGCCACGTGTTTCTGCGACCAGTGGGTGATCGTATCCGGGAAAACGATCTTGATGCCCGCATTTGCGGCGGTGACCTTCTGATCTCCCGCGTCCCCCGTCACGGCGTACACCGGAGCCGTCCCCAGCGCCATGACCAACACCATCAACCATAAGACGAACCGTTGCACTCGAAATCTCATCCTTCTTAATCTCCTCTCCATCTAGTTCAGACCGTCATAACTTGAGATATTCCTTAATCGCATTCACGATCGCATGCGCGATTTTATTTTGAAAATCTTCATCGAACAGAAGCTTTTCCTGATCCGGATTGGTCAAATATCCGACCTCAATAAGCGCTGCAGGCATTTTCGCGAGTCGCAAAACCTTGTATTCCTGCTGGCGCACGTTGCGGTCGCGAAATCCCGTATCATTCACCACATGCTTGTGGACCGTCTGCGCGAAAGATTTGCTCGCCGCATTGTAATAATAGGTTTCCGTACCGCTGACGGATGCGGAAGAATACGTGTTTCCGTGGATGGACAAGAAGAGGTCCGCGCCGATGTTGTTGGCGATCTCCGACCGCTCGTCGAGTTCGAGGAACGTATCGTCGGAGCGCGTCAGCACCGGTTCGATCATCGGCTCTTTTTTCAGCAGTTCATACACCTTCAGCGTAAGAGATAATGTGAATTCTTTTTCGTATCGCTTGCTGTATGTATTCGCTCCCGGGTCCTTGCCGCCGTGACCGGCATCTAGCACGACCTTGAATCTCTCGCTTGGAATGCTGACGATGAGCGAGGCCGGGTCGTCACCGTGACCGACGGTATACGGAGCGGCATAAGACAGATCCACGACGACGCGCACGGTCGACGGATTATTGTTAAACAGCGCGTAGCGAATCTTCTGGATATTCGGGTGGCTGACCGAAATCGTCCCGTTCAGACCGGATGGCTGCCCGTTCAGCGTCGAACCGATCTTGCTGTTCGGAATATCGATGACGAGCCGATCCGGGTCCGATAGCTCGAAGGCGGTCGCATGAATCGCTCTGTCCGCGCCGATGATGATCTGGTCGCCCGACACGGCGATCGAATGGATGACGGCGTCGCCGGACGTACGGTCAGGAGATGCGCTTGAAACATCATCGCCGCGCAATCCCGGAACGGTCCCGTTCGGCGGTTGGGGCAATTGGCCGGCCGGATCGGAAACGTCGGCGGGCGCGCGGGTATCCGGAAGCGTTGCGTTCCCTTGTGGAAAATAAAATTGCAACGAACGGCTCACAATATCCCATGTGACTTTAATTTTCAGCGCCTCTCCCGCGGAGACCGCAGGCACATAAATCTCGTTCGAAAGCACGATCGGCGGATAATCGATCTTGACCGCCTTTCCTTCGATCACGGCATTCCGTTCGTACAGGATGAACTGAGCTTTGCTGCCGGACCGTTCCAGCGTCAGCGTATTTTTGCCGCTGTCCCATTGTGTAGATGCGCCCAGATCCTGCCGCAAAAAACTTGCCGGTATGTATGGCGTGTTTTCGACCAATATGGCGCCGCGGACCGTTTCCAGCCGCTTGCCGTCGACATAAATTCGTATGGAAAGGTCGTCCGAAGCGCTTGCATGCACCGGAACCGACAAGAAGACCAGCATAAAAACAAGAAGAGCTTTTACCAATCGCGGAAATCGTCTCATAATTCACCCCATAAGCTCCCTAATCTCCCAATCGTCGCGCAGACCGCCGTCTCTGCAAGTCTACTATCAATCTAGCACAATTCTCGCCACGAATCTAC
>Ga0006574J49614_1004301_pt1 | contig 9900 bp, 9 predicted proteins | sample HigsolmetaAR204R_FD_49614 | JGI IMG/M metagenome (IMG submission 49614) | reverse complement strand
GGTTCGTTGCCAAAAATGAGAATTTTTCATCTTAAAGTGGCGACGAGAATTGGTTTCGTCGCCAAAATTGAGCGGTTTTCACTTCAAAGTGGTGACGAGATTGAGTCTCGTCGCCAAAATTGAGCGATTTTCACTTCAAAGTGGTGACGAGATTGAGTCTAGTCGCCAAAATTGAGCGGTTTTCACTTCAAAATGATGACGAGATCGAGTTTCGTCGTCAAAATTGTGGGGTTTTCACTTCAAAATGGCGACGAGAACGGGTTTCGTCGTCAAAATTGTGCAGTTTTCACTTCAAAATGGTGACGAGATTGAGTCTCGTCGCCAAAATTGAGCGGTTTTCACCTCAAAATGGTGACGAGAACGGGTCTCGTCGTCAAAATTGTGCAGTTTTCACTTCAAAATGGCGACGAGAACGGGGCTCGTCGTCAAAATCGGGTGTTTTTCACCTCAAAATGGTGACGAGAACGAGGCTCGTCGTCAAAATAATGCGGTTTTCACCTCAAAATGGCGACGAGAATTGGTTTCGTCGCCAAAATTGAGCGATTTTCACTTCAAAGTGGTGACGAGATTGAGTCTCGTCGCCAAAATTGAGCGGTTTTCACTTCAAAATGGCGACGAGAATTGGTTTCGTCGCCAAAATTGAGCGGTTTTCACTTCAAAATGGCGACGAGAACGGGTTTCGTCGTCAAAATTGTGGGGTTTTCACTTCAAAATGGTGACGAGATTGAGTCTCGTCGCCAAAAAATGGAGTTTCCGGCCAAAAAATGACGACGAGAAATGGCCTCGTCGCCAAAAAGTGGAGTTTTTCGCGCAAAAATGACGACGAGAAAGAGTCTCGTCGCCAAAAAGTGGCATTTCCCGGCTCAAAATGACGACGAGAAAAGGTCTCGTCGCCAAAAAATCAAGTTTTCCACCGCAAATTGGTGACGAGAACAGGGCTCGTCGTCACAATAAAGCGTTTCTCATCTCAAAATGGCGACGACCCACCTTCAAACTTTTACTTACTGTACATTTACAATATATCCAGCTACTCCCTAAAATAAATATATTTGCCGGCAAAGATTTCCCGTTTGCATTCCCCTTTATAGCGCAAATATTCAAGATGCGCCAATGTTTCACCAATCGCAAACCTTGAATCATGGGTATTGTGAACTTTTGAAAATAATTTTTTACAAGCTTCAAAAACGGTTTGTCCGTTTGCTAACTCAGCCAATAGTTTTTCCAAACGCTCTTCATGATGCACCATGATTTCATCAATTCGGCGATTCGCATTCGTAAACGGGGTGCCATGGGATGGGATAACCATTTCCACATCGAGTTTTCGAATTTTTTCCAGTGATTGAAGATATGTGCCTAATGGATTCGGATCCCCGTAAAACCAATACGATATATTTGGTGTAATTTTCGGTAAAATATGGTCAGTGGAAAGGAGTACACTCTTTTCCTGATTATAAAAAACGATTAAGCCGTCCGAATGCCCCGGCGTAAAAATGACTTCATAGCTGTATTTACCAATTTTGACTCGTTCACCTTCGTTCATATAGTGGTCTACTTTAGGATACGGCTTTACCCTCGGAACAAAAGATGCCATATTATCAATCAGCTGTTTAGAAATGGTTGACGGAATCCCTGCTAATTCATAATTGTTCCTAAATGTTTGCAGATGATGCTCCTCCCATGCACCAAGGCCAAGATCTGCATCAATCTTTGTCATGGACAAGCGGGCTTCTGTTTTTTTCTGCAAACCGCCCGCATAACCAAAATGGTCAGGATGGTAATGGGTAATATAAATATCTGTCACATGCTTTCCTTTTAGCTCTTCATCCCACCGTGCTGCAGTATAATCATTGTGCAAGCCCGTATCAACGACAACCCAACCATTTTCACCTTCAGCTAAAAAACAATTCACATGGTTTAAACGAAAGGGAAGGTCGAGTCTGACTAATTGTATCCCTAGTTCATCGAGCATCTCACCTCATCCTTTCGCTTATTTTCCCTCAAATTTCGGTGCCCTTTTTTCAAAAAATGCCTGAACGCCTTCAAGGTGATCGACTGTATGGAATAATAAAGTTTGCATGATCATTTCCTGTGCATCATTCGTTTTGTTTGTCAATTCTGTTGCATTGTTTACTAAATACTTAACGAATTTATTGGCAAGCGGCGGACCGTCAATAATAAATTTTGCAAATTCCGTTGCCTCTTTCAAAAGTTCTCCTTCAGCCAATCGGTTGACCAAACCTCTTGTGTGAAGTTCCTCTGCTGAAATCACTGCCCCTGATGAGATCCATTCCTTTACTAGCGAATGCGGTACGTTTTCAGCCAAGGCTTTCACAAGTCCTAAATCGGGAATCAAGCCAATATTTTTGAAGCTGATGGCAAAAGCGGCCTTCTTATCCGCTACAATAAAGTCGGATGCCAATGCCAAACTAAATCCCGCCCCGGCCGCATATCCATGTACGGCACTAATAACGTATTTATCCAACTCTTTTATTGTTTGTTGCAGCAAGGTAGCCCCCTTCATGTAAGTTAACATGTCGGCCGCTGTTTTTGCCTCTTTAAACGACCCAATATCCCCGCCGGAACAAAATGATTTCCCTGCTCCGGATAAAATGACCGCTTTTATCGTTTTGTCTGCTTCGGCATCTTTAAGTGCTTCAATAACACCTGAAACAAGGTCCCGGGAAAGGGCATTTAGTTTATCCGGTCTGTTCATTGTAATATAAGCAATTTGATTTTCTTTTTTTACATTTACAATATTTGTCATTTGATTCACCTCTATAAGAAATTTAAAATGATTGAGCATTCATTCAGTTATTGTTCCAGTAAAAATGAACATTTGTCTTTGAGCAATTTTTTGAGTGCATCCATTCCTATTTGATCAGTTTCAAAGTAATTTTTGCAACTGCGAGACTACAACTGGTTAAAAAGTAACACTTCTCTTAACAATTTTTTCTTTTGCCGCTTCATATTGCTGTTTCAGTTGGGCAACAATTTCAGCAAGGGATTGGACCTGTGTGATCGCACCCACCCCTTGTCCGGCTGACCAGACATCTTTCCAAGCCCGGATGTTTGGATTGCCCAACTCAGAAAAATCAATTTTTTCTTTCCGTTGTAATTTTTCCGGGTCAAGACCAACCTGTTTAATACTTGGAATTAAGTAGTTCGCATTCACACCACTGAACGCATCGGTATAAATAATATCCTCCACCCTTGATTCAATAATCATTTTTTTATAGGCTTCATTTGCCAAACTTTCTTTCGCCGGGATAAATCGTGAGCCAAGATAGGCAAAATCCGCTCCAAGAATTTCAGCGGCAAGAATATCTTCACCTTTCGACATCGCACCCGCTAAAACTACCGGACCATCCCAAAACGTTTTTACTTCGTGGATAAATGCAAACGGACTGTACGTGCCGCCATGTCCACCTGCCCCGCTGCAAACAAGAACGAGCCCGTCAACCCCTTTCTCAATTGCTTTTTTGGCAAATTTGACATTGATGACATCAGAAAAAACTACACCCCCATACTGGTGGGCAATTTCGACAACCGGGCTCGGGTCACCAAGAGAAGTGATAATGAGTGGCGGTTGATATTTTTTAATCAGTTGCAAATCTTCCGTAAACCTTTTGTTGGAACGGTGACTAATGAAGTTAATCCCCCAAGGTGCGATTTTTTTATCGGGATTGGCCGTTTTTATCCGGTCCCATTCTGTAGTAATCTGTTCAAACCACCCTTCCAGAATTTCATTTGTGCGGGCATTTAACGCCGGAAAAGTTCCGATAATTCCTGCCTCACATGCTCGCAAAACCATATTTGGGTCATTGATTAAAAACATCGGTGCCATAATGACCGGGATGGTTGTAGATTCTTTAAACTTTTCAATGCTTGTTTTTGTCATAAAATTCATCTCCTTTTTAGTTAAATATTGTCAATGGTAGAGCCAAAAACTCAATGAAACTGAGAAAACCATAACAATAGAAGAGAGAAAAACAGAATTTGGTTGCTTAATCCCTATGCGCACATATCGGGAAAGTTCAGCGCTGGAAGTTTTTACGCAGCGCAACTCCGGAAACTTTTACGGTTGCTTAACCCTTATACCCGCTTACCCGGTAAGGTTACCCGGCGCAACTCTGAAAAACTTTTACGATTTGTCTTGATTTAAATAATACTCTGTGTGTTCGCCTAATTTCGGGGCAGCTGCCCGGATTTTCCCCGGTGTTCTTGATAATTTAATAGGGATTCCAATATGTTTTACCGGTATGCCATCCTGCTCAATGGCTTCGAACATTTTTCTGGCTTGCACTTGCGGATGGTTGACTAGTTCGGCAAAATTTAAAACCGGCGAAACGCATGCTTCTGCATCTTCAAAAATATCCATCCATTCTGCCAATGTTTTTGTATACATAACGGTTTGAATATCGTGCTTCAGCTTATATTGGACTTCATCCGGTTCATTTAATAGAGGAATCCATTCCGGTTTCCCAAGTTTTTGGCAAAATATGCGCCAAAACTTCATTTCCAATGCCCCGACTGCTAACCAACGTCCGTCTTTCGTCTGATAGACCTCATAGCACGCAAGCCCACCGGACAACATCTGTTCCCCTCGTTTAGACGGAATGTTTTTCATCAAATAATTTGGAAGGGTGGATTGAAGAAGCGATATCACCCCATCCATCATGGAAATGTCGATAAATTGCCCTTTTCCGGACTTTTCCCGCTCCAATAATGCAAGTAAAATACCAGTCACTGCCGGATAAGCCCCACCAGCAAGATCAGCAACTTGAACGGCTGGTACAATCGGTTTTCCATCCTTTTCCCCCATTAACTCCAACAATCCGGCGTAACTAATATAATTGATATCGTGACCCGGCATTTCTGCATAGGGCCCCGTTTGTCCATAACCGCTAATGGCACAATAAATGAGGCGAGGGTTTATTTTTTCTAAAACAGGAAAATCGAGACCTAGCCGTTTCATGACCCCCGGACGAAAAGATTCGACAACCACATCGGCTTTTCCAACCATTTGTAAAAATTGGTCTTTTCCCTCATCTGTTTTCAAGTCGAGCGTTACACTTTTTTTATTCCGGTTCAAAGAATGAAACATCACACTATTTTCATCAATTTTCGGTTCATAATGTCGGGCATAGTCACCTAATTCAGGCGCTTCAATTTTAATCACTTCCGCCCCAAAATCGGCAAGAAGCATCGTGCAAAAAGGTCCGGGAAGCAGACGGGATAAATCCAGCACGCGGATGGATTGTAATGGAAACATCGATTCAACCTCTTTCATTAACGTTTTGGAAAAGTTCCCTTATACTCTAATATTTGGGAAAATTGATCAGATTTTCTTTAACATTTGCTGTGAATGCTATTAAAGTTTTCTCCGGCAAAGGTTTAGTCCAGTCGTTCAATAATTGTCGCATTGGCCATTCCGTAACCTTCGCACATCGTTTGAAGTCCGTAGCGACCGCCCGTTCTTTCCAGCTCACTCATCATCGTCAACATCAGTCTTGCTCCGCTGGCTCCAAGAGGGTGTCCTAGTGCAATGGCCCCGCCGTTCGGATTCAATTTTTTTGCATCCGCTCCGGTATCTTTCAACCAAGCAAGCGGTACCGATGCGAACGCTTCATTTACTTCAAAAATATCAATCTCTTGAATCGTTAAACCGGCCTTTTTCAACACTTTTTCCGTAGCCGGGATCACGCCGGTCAACATGAGGGTCGGATCGGAACCTACAACCGTCCTTGCGACAATGCGAAATCTAGGTTTTAACCCGAGCTGTTCCGCTTTTTCACGGGACATAATAAGAATGGCAGCGGCCCCGTCACTAATTTGGCTTGAGTTTCCGGCTGTAATAAAACCGTTTTCTTTAAAAGACGGCTTTAATCCTGCCAATTTTTCCATTGATGTGTCTTTACGCGGCCCTTCGTCTTTCGTCACAATCGTTTTCGTTCCATCCGGTAATGTAACTTCAACCGGCATTATTTCTTTCGCAAACCGGCCTTCATCTTGTGCCTGAATGGCTTTTTGATGACTATTCAGCGAAAATTCGTCCAACTCGTCTTTTGTCATATACCATTTTTCCGCAATCCGTTCCGCCGATAATCCTTGATTAATCATTTCATACTTAGAAGTAAGTGCCTCGCTGTAAGTTACCCCTTGCATATTAGAAAACATGGGTACACGAGACATGCTCTCTACCCCACCGGCAATAACGACATCCATATCCCCGCTCATGATTGCTTGTGCGGCAAAATGTACGGCTTGTTGACTCGAACCGCATTGTCTGTCAATTGTTGTTCCCGGCACTTCAATCGGAAAACCGGCAATAAGTGCTGCTTGCCTGGCAATATCAGAAGCCTGTTCCCCAACTTGCGTAACACAACCATAGATCACATCTTCAACAAGACCCGGCTCAATACCCGCACGCTTAACCACTTCGGCAAGCGGCAATGCGGCCAGTTCCTCCGCCCGAATACCACTAAGTAAACCATTTCTCTTTCCAACCGGTGTCCGTACCCCTTCGATAATAACCGCTTCTTTCATAGACGTTCCCCCTTCTTCTTAAGTAAAATGCCACTCAAAGTAAATTTTTCGCAATAATTTGCTTCATAATCTCATTTGAACCTGCATAAATGGAAGTTACAGCGATATCACGGTATCGTCTCGCAATCTCGTATTCTTCCATATATCCGTAACCACCATGTAATTGCATGCATTCACCGGCTATTTTTTTCGCCAAATCCGAAACCCACCATTTTGCCATCGATACTTCGGTGACGATAGATTTTCCTTTCATATGTTCCAAAATAAGCCGTTCTACAAATGTACGCCCTATTTCGAGCTCCGTGGCCATTTCGGCAATTTTAAATTGGGTATTTTGAAAATTGCTGATTGTCGTACCAAAGGCTTGCCGCTGTTTTACATAATCAATCGTTAACTCCAACATTTTTTCGGCAGAAGCCATACATTGAATAGCAACAAGCAAACGTTCCTGCTGTAATTTTTCCATTAAATAGTAAAATCCCTTACCTTCTTCACCAAGTAAATTCGTTCTTGGGACCCGCACATCTTCAAAAATTAACTCACTTGTGTCATTGGCATGCTGACCAATCTTTCTCAATTTTTTTCCTTTCTTAAAACCGGGGGTACCAGCTTCTACAACAAATAAACTAATGCCGCGGTGAGGAGGGTTTGCCTTTGGATCGGTTTTACAAACAAGAACAACTAAATCGGCCGTGTAACCGTTTGTGATAAATGTTTTTTCACCGTTAATGATATAGTCATCCCCGTCACGAATAGCGGTCGTTTGAATATTCGCCAGATCAGAGCCCGCTCCCGGTTCGGTCATACCAATGGCCGTTATTATATCTCCTGTAAGTGCCCCGGGTAACCATCGCTGTTTTTGTTCTTCCGTTCCATAAGATTCGATATACGGAATAACAATATCATTATGTAGACTGATCCCGACCATTCCCGTGCCGACCCGTTCCATTTCTTCATTCATGACAACCGCATAACCAAAATCGGTGCCTAAACCGCCGTATTTTTCCTCAACTTGCGGGCAAAGATAACCTTGTTCTCCAAGTTTTTTCCAAAATGAACGTGGCACTTCTTTATTTTTTTCCCACTGCTCATAGTTTGGGACCGCTTCTTTTTCTAAAAATTTCCGTAAAGCTTGTCGGAAAATCTCATGTTCTTCCGTTAAGTACAAGCGCTCCATCCGCATCATCCCCCTAATAATTAAAACGCTTTCTTTTTAAAAAATATCACCTTCCTTGTTTATGATTATTAATTATTTTCTAAAAAAAGGCAACTAAAAAATGAATCCCCATTCATCATTTTTTTGACAAACTTCAATCAGATTCTCCGCTAAACCAACTGGATGTCGTCAAAAAGTACCCCCATTGAAGTTCACTCTTCATTTTTACGAATATGTAAATTTTGCTTTCCTTTTACTTAAAAAGGCGTCGACACCTTCTTTATAATCCTCCGATGTAACGGATTCTAAAATTTCCTGTAAAATTTCGTCATTATCATCTTCTCCGCCATGCAGAACGTGATTAATGATTTTCTTCGCACCTCGAACAGTCATTTGTGAGTTTTCACATATCATTTTCGCATAAGCATATGTTTCCTTTTCCAACTGATCCGGCTCGTAGATTCGATCAATAAGCCCCATCCGGAGTGCTTCTTCAGCGTTAAAAATCCTCCCGGTATATAAAATATCTTTCGCATTTGCCTGACCAACCAAGTCAACTAAGTGCTTGGTTGCTTTCGTATTATAAATAATCCCAAGTTTTGCCGGGGTAATCGCAAATTTCCCGGTGGAGTCGGAAAATCGAAAGTCGCATGCCACCGCCAATTCGCAACCGCCTCCAACACAAAATCCTTGAATCATGGCAATTACCGGCTTTGGCCCTTTTGCGATTTTTTCCTCGAGATCAGCCATCACTTTACTATAGGTGATAATTTCTTCAGCTGTCGATCGCCTTGTTCGAAATTCGCTGATATCTGCACCTGCCGAAAAAGCTTCCTCAGTCGTACTGCGAAAGACAATAACTTTAACTGCACGGTCCTCATGGCAATGTTCAACATATTCATTCAGACTCTCCCACATTTCGAACGATAGCGCATTCCTTTTTTCCGGCCGGTTAATAAAAATAGTTGCAATATTGTCTTTGACTTCCATAAAAATTTGTTCCGTCATGTTTACCTCCTGAATATACTCGTTCCTGTAAAACTTTCCTCTAGTCATTTTCTTGAAAGACCCATTCCTGCAAAATTTTCCTGAAATCATTTTCCCGGAACACTCATTCCTGCTTAAAATTTCCTCTAGTCATTTTCCCGAAATACTTTTCCCAAAACATCCATACCGCCTGTAGCAGATAAAATACAGCCGGTAATCAAATCAGACTTTTCATCCGCAAGAAAAGCAATTGTTCTGGCAATATCTTCTCCGGTCCCTTCCCTTCTTCTTTCGGGGGCGGATTTCATATACGAAACGGCATCGGCAATTGTTTTTTCCTTCCACTCGCTTTTAATATCACCCGGTGAAACCATGTTTGCTGTAATCCCGTTTTTCGCTTCTTCTATTGCAATCGTTCGTGTTAGTGATGCGAGCCCCGTTTTTGCGGCAGCGAATGCGGAACGGTATATCCAACCCGGTGCCGTTTCTACCCGATCAAAACCCATGGTGATAATTCGTCCCCATTTTTGTTTTCGCATCGACGGAATGACCAGTTTTGCCAAATAAAAAGCACTGGTTAAATTTCCTTGTAACAAATAATTCCACTCGTCCATCCCATACTCTGTAAGTGGCTTTCTTTCTTGAATATACGGCCCGGCATTATGTACAAGAATATCAATTTTTTGAAAAACCTCCATCGCCTTACTTACCATACGCTCACAATCGGAGGAGTTTGCAACATCTCCTTGTACTGCAATATTTTTCGTATTATATCTCCGGTTTAGCTCGTTGGCAAGGGTCTCGGCTTCCAAGGCACTGTTTCGGTAGTTAATTACCACATTACAGCCTTTTTCAGCTAATTGAATCGCTGTTTGTTTTCCGATTCCGGTTGCTCCCCCAGTAATTAAGGCAACTTTATGATCCATAGAAAGTACCTCCTTATTTTTTGCAAAACGAATATTTTTTGTAATTAAATTTTGCCAGTATCCAGAAAGTCTTACAGGGAATTTCTTTACTGGTAAATATTTCCGTTTGAGTGAAAGGTTAATAAAGCAAGGGATTTCACGTGTTGCCTATGAAATAATTTCCGAAAATCGAAGTCGGACTATTTTCAAAGGTTATTATATTTGATAAAATTACTATAAAATTAGAAGGGCTTCAAATGATTAGAATGTTTCAGTATCCAGACTTTCAAGCTGGAAGTTGATACA
>Ga0006574J49614_1008612_pt1 | contig 10117 bp, 4 predicted proteins | sample HigsolmetaAR204R_FD_49614 | JGI IMG/M metagenome (IMG submission 49614) | reverse complement strand
GTCAGGTTTTTCTACAATGTTGATTCTGCCGCACATTTTGTAATCCTGATGAGCAATGCAGTTATGCAATGCTTCTCGAATTACATAAGCATCATACTGGTTTACCTCAATAGGAAACAGGCTGTTATCGGGCATATACCTATACTTAAGATTGCGGATTTTTGAGAACACCAATTCAGTATTTAGAATAAATGGTGGACCAAAATGCTCATAATCTTGTTCAATATTATCCTTGTCTTTCAAAATCCAGCTCATTTTGGCTACAGCGGGATGGATAAAATGCTCCGACTCAGGCTTTCCTAGCAATATGATCGCTGCATTCGTTATTTTTCCTTGGATTGTGACCTTTGCTTTATTCAGAAATGTTAAATCGTCCCAACAATCGGCTTCATCTGCTAACCTAGGGTATTTCTTTTTATACTCTACACGGGCCCGTTGAAGAGCATCGTGATCCAGATCGTAAATAGTTGCGTCTTCACATATTTGAGCCGACCAGTCTTTATTTCCTTGATTCCGGATTTGTTCTATTTCTTGAAGATTCAAGGCAACAATAGAGCTTCCGTTTCGGCCATAATAGTGGCCTTCCCAAGCAGTAGGGACACCGGGAGGTGCAGCAGGAATTTGGAACAAAAGTACCCTTCCCTCCGGCAAGATGAGCTCATGGATATCCATAAATGTTAAGCCACCTGAAGTTTTGATTGCAATCTCATGTTTCAGATTATCCAAGTCTTTTGAATTAGATCTGTACTGAGTACCAACGATTTTACGATCATCATTGACCCCAAACACCAACCAACCGCAAGGTCTTCCCTTCATATTCGATTCATTGCTAATTGCAGAAAAATACTTCCCCAGTTTACGGAAATCATAATCCGTTTTTGCTTCTTTGTACTCAAGCCATTCGGTTTCAGTTGGCATTCTCAGCAACTCTTCAAGCAACCGATGCAATTCATATTGATCCACAGAAAGTCACCTCCTCATTAACATTGTTTCTACATACTCCGTGAGCTAAACATATGAAATTTAAGGTTAAGCCTTCACAATTTCCAACAACTTCTCATAACTGTTCACAACATCGTACTTCAGCTGTCCTGTATTCAGCTTAGCAAAGTGTTTCCGGGCACATTCAATCTTCGCCTTCTCCACTTCACGGAGTTCCATGGATTCCATGGAGCCTTTCGTCTCCGCGATGAAGTAAATGTGCTTCACATCGCCTTCCTTGAAAACAATCGCCCAGTCCGGATTGTAATTGCCCATTGGCGTCGGGATGAAAAATCCCCGCGGCAGCTTGGCGTACACCCGGACTTCATTGCTGACATCAAGCTCTTTAGCAAAAGCACGCTCGATCTTAGAATCCGTAACTACATAGTCATAAACGTGCTTCTCAACCGGAATCGCATTTTCCCCCAGTTTCCCGGATAATGTGTTTTTCGTAAATACGTCCGCTTCGAATTTATCATTGAGAACATCATAAGTGATGGATTCAATAATCGTCGTCGCTTTCTGCTCGTTGATCAGCTTGGCGGCACGAAGCATGAATTCCTCCGGGTTTTTGCGGAATTGCAGGAATGTGGCTTCTTTGATTCCCGTTAAAATGGCCACGATCGTTTTTCTCGTCAGCCGCGTTTCGTCCATCAGCTTTCCGACCAGATCATATTTCACCCGAAATTCCGGTTTCACTTCCACAAGCTCTGTTTTGGTTTCTCGCGTCTGAAAGGCTTCCCCCGACTTTAGCTGTTGCTGGGACTCAATTCGATTCATTTCGCCATGCCTGATCGCATATCGGATCGCAGGCACTTGTAAATGACTGTCCAAAGCCCATACACACTTTTTCACAAGTTCCTCGGAGTCGAATTTGACAGTATACACAGATTTCCGATTAATTTGGTTCCAGAGCTCTTGGAATTCCTTTTTATAAAAATTGTTGTTGACCGTAACCGAAGCAATATTGCGATTCCGTTCATTATCAGCCAAATTCGATTTACCCTCTACATAAATCGACTTAACCAATTCGACCAACGGTTCCAGAAAGTCCGTCAATTCCTCAGGAAGTTTGAGACTCTGGTTTTCTACAGCGTTAAAATAAACATCCGTCAAATTGTACTGATCATCCACATAATCATTTTTAATGAACGTGTACAGTAACTTGCTTGCCAAGGCATCTTCTAATTTCAATTGCTCGCCGCGTGCATTCTTCAACACTTTATCCAAGAAGAAGTCGCGATCTGCTTTGCGTGGGCGATCGGACAGCGTTTCGGCGATTTCATTTTGAAGCTGTTTCGCAAATTGCTCGTATGATTCACTGGCGATGACGGTCAGCACATTAATCTCATGAACGTCGATACCCGGTACGCTTGAATCCATACGTTCCCCGTTCTGATTGACACAAAGCCGCAGTCCACGCCCAACTTCCTGACGTTTCTTTATGGTGGAGTCACTGTGTTTCAGGGTGCAAATTTGGAACACATTCGGATTATCCCAACCTTCCTTAAGTGCAGAGTGAGAGAAGATAAACCGAGTGGGTTCCGAGAAGCTAAGCAATCGCTCTTTATCCCGCATTATAAGGTCATAAGCGTCCGCATCATCGGAGTCCGTCTCTCTTGCCGATACCTTCGGATCGACATAACGGTTACTTTTCTTATCGATCGAGAAATAACCCTTATGCGTTTCTTTCACCTGTATCCGATTCAAATACTGAATGTATGGATCATCGGCAAACAGCGACAATTGCTCATTGAGCAAGGCCGTGTATTCTTCCTCAAACATCTCCGCATAAACACCATTAAGCTCCGAACCATCTTTGTCATACTGCCGATACTTCGCTACTTCGTCGATGAAAAAGAGCGAAAGCACTTTAATCCCTTGATGAAACAACGCACGTTCTTTTTCAAAATGGGACTTGATCGTTTCCCGAATCTGAATACGGCGGAAATGCAGTTCTCCTACATCCCCCTGTACGTCACCAGCGTATAAAGTTACGCCGTTTATAAAGCTAATGCTGTTATTTTGTCCATTAATTTCGGACACTTTATATCCCTTGTACTGCTCAAGCTCACCGGATAATTGGTATATATCATCATTTTGTCTGATTTTATGCGTCTTCCTGGCAAGACCCGTTTTTGTCTTCACTTCGAATTCCAGCCGGGCCACCGGAGCATGCTTCGTGCTCACATCGATTCCTTCCAGATACAGATAGCTGTCCGTGCCGCTTGTTCCTTTGGCCGTAATCCCCTTCACGCTGATCTTTTTCACCAGCTTTTTGTTGTATGCATCCAGGGCGTCGAGCCGGTACACTTTGTTGTAATCTTCACGATGCGTCGCCGAATAACGCAAGGTGAACAACGGATTGAATGCCTTCAGGGATTCTTTCGTCTGCTTGCCTTCAACGGATTGTGGCTCGTCAATGATCATGATCGGATTCGTGCTCGCCAGAACGTCAATCGGTTTGCGACTGTTGAAGTCATCCAGTTCCATGTAAATCCGTCTTGCATCTTTCCCTCTCGCATTAAAAGCTTGCGAGTTGATAATCATGACATTGATCCCGGCGTCGCTGGCAAATTTCTCGATATGGTGCAATTGCTTCGAATTATACACAAAGTATCGTGCCTTCGTGCCGTATTCGGACATGAAGTGATCTTCCGTGATCTGGAACGTCTTGAGCACACCTTCACGAATGGCGATAGAAGGAACAACGACAATAAACTTGCTCCATCCGTACTTTTGGTACAGTTCGAACATGGTACGGATGTACGTATAGGTTTTGCCTGTCCCGGTTTCCATTTCGATCGTCAGGTTATATTTGCCCTCAAGCTTCTCGGATATTTTCAGGCCGTTCTTCCGTTGCACCGTTTGAATGTTTTTCAAGATTTCCTGATCAATCAATTGAATGGCGTTGTTCTTGAATCCGATATTTGCTTGTTCGGCATTCGCGAGATCCTCCATGACCATTTGTTCCGGCTTTTGTCTTCTGCCGCGGTCAAGGGTAAATCGGGACAACTCATTCGGTTGGCCCTCAAAGCAATCCACGATACTTTTCACGGCGTCCAACTGAAACTGCTGATGTTTGAATTTGATCTTCAATTTGAGCTCACCACCTTACAGCACTTGAATTTCTGTGCCCGGAGAGAGCATCTTGAATAATTCTTCTACATTGATTCGTGCGGAATCATCTTCAAAGGAACTGTCGCAGAATACAACCCGAAGAGGATGTTCTGCTGCGATTTGTTTAATAACGGACTCCGGCACGTTGTCTTCAAAACATGCGATTAAAGAGTTTCCGGCGACATAATGAACGGTCTTCCCTTCAAGCTGCTTCGTTTCCATAGGCAACGAAAGCTCAAGACCGAGTTCCAGCATGACCTGGATGAGCAAATCTTCCCCGGTACGATCTTCCTTGATATTGGATGCGAGATCGAACATATCGCCCTGTTTCAGCTTGTCCGGTGTATAGTAAACATCCTTCATGTTCGATGAATCCACGCGGAATACCCGGAAGCCGTAATCAATTTCGGCTCCGGTTTCTTCTTTGATTTTTTTCGCAGCACGGCGGATTCGTTCTTTACCAATCTCGCAGATGTTTTTGTACCCTGCCTTATAGGCTTCACTTTCCTGATCCGTTGGCTCAGTTGCTTGAACCATAATAAACTTCCTTTGAATTCCATCTTCCGCATTAAGTTGCATAACGGCATGTGCAGTGGTAGAAGAACCTGAAAAAAAATCAAGAATTATTGCATTTTTCTCATTTGCAACCATCTGAATAATAGTTTTAATTAATTCAACAGGTTTAGGAAAATCAAAAACCTTTACATTCTCAAAAAGAGCTTTACAATCTCTTGTAGCCTTCTTGTTTCCTTCAATTTTATCCCAAAGGTTAGAGGGCTGTTTTCTCCTATTTTCTAAATAAAATTTTTGATAAACTTGCCAAATGACCTCGCCGTCTTTTTCTGTTTTTTTCCATTCTATTCTATTTTCTTTTACTAACTCATGATATTTATGTTGGCCGCAAATCCACCTACTTTCATAGCCAGTAGGACCATACGGATAGACAACACTTCCGTCCGGTGCTTCAATTCCATAAAACATGGTTGGTCTATCTTCTCGGCGATCCTCTCCACCTGTTCGGCGTAATGGCCTAATTAAATATTTTCCGTACTCATCCTCCATATCATAAATTTTTGAATCTTCCTCTGACATTGGTAAGCCCTCGATATGTGCGTTGGCTTGGGATTTGGCATATACAAGAATATAATCCAACTCATTTACTATAGCGTTATTCCCGCCCCCCGTCGGTGTCCCAGTTGCACGAGTAATACAAGAAATGAAATTACTTTCCCCAAAGACTTCATTGCATATTTTTTTTAGATTATCTATTTCATTTTCATCAATACTGATAAAAATAAATCCGTCTTCACGTAACAAATTCCTTGCAATTTTTAACCTTGAATACATCATAGTTAACCAGTCACTGTGGAAACGGCCATTTGATTCAGTGTTCTGAAAAAGTCTATTTCCCACTTCGTCTATCTGTCCAGATTCTTCAAGGTATTCATCTACAGATTCTTTAAAGTTATCTTTATAAATGAAATCCTTACCTGTATTATATGGTGGGTCAATGTAAATCAATTTAATTTTATTCAAATAAGATTCTTGAAGCAATTTCAGTACTTCAAGGTTGTCGCCTTCAATGAAAAGGTTTTGCGTATTATCCCAATCGACGCTGTCTTCTCTGATTGGACGAAGTGTCTTATCAATGGGGGAATTTGCATTAAGAATAGCTTCCCTCTTCCCTGGCCATGTCAGTTGATACCGTTCTTTATCGCCTTCAACAAGAACATCGGAAAGTTCCTGTTTCAACAAATCAAAATCGATCGCTCGCTTGATTTTCCCTGTTTCGTCTCTGGCTTCGGTAATCACGTTTGGGAACAACTCTGCAATCTTGTCGATATTGACTTGAGTCAAATCCACCGACTTCATCGTCAATTTGTTCATAGGTACGCCTCCGATTACTCATCGAGTAGTTGATTAAGTTCTTTACGTTTACGTTGTAGATCCATGTTCAGTTCTACTTTGCGGTTGAACTGTTTTTCGGCCCGCATCTTGGACTCTAGCCGTCGGCATTCTTGCGTCAACTTGTCAATTTGGGTTTGCCGTTCCAAAACCGCTGAAAGCTCGATTTCCGGCTTCACCTTGATAGGAAGCAGTTGACGGATGATATTCTCGTAAACAGCCTTCAGATCGAGTCCTTGAAGGATATTCAGCTCGATACTCTTCACCGGCTGCCAGTCCGTCTCATGGTAAGAACGAACGACAGACCGATTTTCGTCTGTCAGATTTCGTTCTTTATACGCGATGGCGAGCTTGGCCTGTCCCTCATATATCAGTACATGCAAGATTGGATAGGGAATCGCCTTATCTATGCTCCGCAGCAATTCAAGGGAGTAAGATTGCTCCTTCAAATGAACTTCAAATATCTGAATTTCTTCAATATCCTCTTTCGGTTCAAGACGAATCGTGTCCTTGGATAGCTTGTGCTTCCAGATGATCGATTCGACTTGTTCGGTAAACAGTTCTTTGAGGTGATGATTTGCTTGCAACTTCTCATAAAATTTGTTCTTCGGAATTTTGCGGTTAACAAGCGTACTTGAAGGCAATTGAAACATCACGTATTCACCTGCCTGATGACGACAAAGGTGATGAGTTCAAAGTCCTCCAGCCCTTTAATCGAGTCGATGAGTGCTGTCGTGCCTCCCGAACTAAACAAGCTATCCAGATCGTTTTCTTCTTTCACTTGTACAATCGAGCGAATCGTTTCTTCCAACAACATGGAATACATGTCCATCTTCTTGCCGTCTTTCGTCGCTTGATTGAAGCTGCGGCAAGCATCCATCATCGGTTCGGATTGCCCTCTGCACAGAGCTCGCAGGATATCCAACGTCTTTTTGACATCCATATGATTGGTGATGACTTCACCATCTTCGCTCATATAGACAAGGTAGAAGGGATGTAGTCGGTTCTGCTTGTCGGGATTCAATTCTTCATTGACGTTGCGAAGAACAAAGATGACGCCGGGCTTTGCTCCCTTCTCTTCGTCAGCAGCCACAACCGCATGCAGTCCGCTCGGAACGGTATCAAGTTCTCCGTTCTCCTTGACATAGTTCACCAAGTCCATGCGAAAATCGTTCAGGCCCAAATCGGTGATGGAGACGCCCGTGTTCATATCATCCAGATCGACGACTTCCTTCTGCAAACGATGAAGTTGCTGCTTCCGATATTCTAGATCGCTGGATTGATTGAACAGAACGTTATCATCGCCGGTTGCCGTCATATCCATGATGACCATGCGATTTTCGACCCGTTCTTTTAACTGAATGTATTCATCCAGCGTCATGTTGGGCCAGAAGTTCACCAATTGAATTTCCTTGTTCTGCGAACCGATCCGGTCTATTCGGCCAAATCGTTGAATAATCCGCACTGGATTCCAGTGAATGTCATAGTTGATGAGATAGTCGCAATCTTGCAAGTTTTGCCCTTCGGATATGCAGTCGGAAGCGATAAGCAGATCAATCTCTCCTTTGACATCCGGCATGGTCAGTTTCTTCTCCTTGGATCGAGGCGAGAAGCAAGTCAGCAATGTGCTGATATCATTCCGCAAACCGGCGGTGTTTTTGTTCTCGTCGCTGCCGACGATTTTGGCCGTGTCGATATTGTACTTCGCCTTCATGTACACAGATAAATGCGTGTACAAGTACGCCGCGGTATCCGTGAACGCACTGAAAATGATGACTTTGCGGTTGCCGGGATTGATCGGATGATTGATTTTGTGATCAATAACCTGCTTTAATGTGTTTAGCTTCGCATCGTGTTCAGGCGTTACTTTCTGCATTTCGGTCAGCAAGGCGGAAAGAATGTTGTGGTCGTTCATCAAATCTTCTTTCCAGCGAAGAACATCCATATCGGACAAATTGATCTTGATCGTATCCCCGATGCTGAAATCATCGTCCAGCCAGTCGTCATCGTCAAGATTGGCATCCTCAATATCGGTATAACCTACAGCGTCGGATTTCCCGCTTCGCTCGAACGCTTCGATTTGCTGAAGCGTCTGATCAATTTTGGAGACAATCTTGGAAAGGGTCAATCGGAAAGATTCCACTGAACTTTCCAGGCGTTTCAGCAGGTTGATCCGCATCAAGAGTTGCAAGCTGCCTTCGCGATCCATCTGCCTGAAGTTCCCGCTCCCGCCCCTTACGCTGGTGTCATACAACTCTTCATAGAAACGCAATCGGCTCGGCTGAATGTATTTGAATGGTGCATAGATGCCGAGATTGATTCTGGACAACTCTATAAAAATTTCATTATACCCGATCACATCGGTTCTGTCGGTCAAATCGCAAAACTTGGATAGAGGCGGCAGCCGCCTTGGGAACTCGCCGATCTCCTCCGCTTTGTAATACTTCTGGATATGCTTGCGTGACCGGGCGATCGTCAAGCTGTCCAGCAGCTCAAAAAAGTCGAAGTCGAGCATACCAAGTAGCGTCTCCGTTGTACGTTCAGCAACATCCATCTTAGACCATTGGTTAAACGCGGACTGGGCTCGTTTGAAGATGTCGTTAATCCCCCGCTCCGTCCCCAACTTGCTGTTGATTTCCTCTGGATTTCCTTCATAAGCCAAGGCAAGCTGGTTGCGAAGATCCATGAATTTGTTGTTCACCGGAGTAGCGGAGAGCATGAGCACTTTCGTTTTCACGCCGCTTTTCAACACTTTCCGCATCAGCTTCTGATACCGCGTCTCTTTATCTTTCTTGGCTTCGTTGTTGCGGAAGTTATGCGACTCATCAATGACGAGCAGATCGTAATTACCCCAGTTCAACCGATCAAGCGGGATATCGTTTGATTTGCCTCTTTCCCGCGATATGTCCGTGTGGTAGAGTACATCATAGCGGAAACGGTCGGCATACAGGATGTTGTTGGTTACATTCTGTTTATAGGTCAACCAGTTGTCGCCGAGTTTCTTGGGACATAGCAACAATACGGACTTGTTGCGAAGTTCATAGTATTTGATGATACCAAGAGCCGTGAATGTTTTTCCCAGACCGACGCTGTCTGCCAGGATGCATCCATTGTATTTTTCCAGTTTATTAATCGCACCAAGAACCGCATCTTTCTGGAAGTGATAGAGACGTTTCCAGATTTCCGTCTCTTTGAATCCGGTTGCTTCGTTGGGCAATATGTCTTCTGTGATGTCCGACAGGAACTCATTAAAGATGTTGTACAAAATGACGTAGTAAATGAACTCCGGAGAGTTCTCTTTATACACTGATGAAATATGCTCCACAACTTGGTTCGTGACATCTTCAAGCTTGCTTTTGTCATTCCATACCTGATCGAACAGATCGAAATACATTTTTGTAAACGGAGCTTCCGTGAACTTGTTTACCATTTTGGAGAGAGCATTGCCCTTTTCATAACCAAGATCAACGGTCGTAAAGCCATCGATCGGCATATATGTGATAGTTTCATCGGCAGTCTGCACATTCAGCATGCCTTGCATCGAGCCGGAAGTACGGTTCGATTTGAACGTGACTTTTTTACGAATCCAGTCACTGCACTCTTTTGCAATCGCTTTGAGTGTCAATTCGTTTTTGAGCCGGATTTCAAATTCGGTGCCGTACAAGCTTTTTTCCCGGTTCCGTTTCGGGATATAAAATTCCCGCTTCTCCTTTTTTATGCTATCCGCAATAAAGGTGGGAGAGGTGAAGATGAACCGGACTTCTTCCACCTGATTCAGTTCTTTCATTAAGGCTTCATATGCATAAATGGAGAAGCATGATGCAGCAATCGATACTTTGCTGCCTTTGCGAACTTCAAGTTTCAAATTTTCGCCGAGAAGATTGTCGATATTATTGATGATTTCCATAGTTCACCTCTTGATCAGCCCCTGACCACATAATCCTTACTATTCGACACCTCATGTTGATTTCCTTGTCTTTAAGTAGTTCGCAATTCCAGTGAAATTTCAAAGCCACCCGTTAAAGTAAAAAATCATATACATTCGGTGTGCCGCTCCGTTTCATGCCCCATCCCGTTGCATTGGACTACCTTCTGTCCCTCATTTATGATA
>Ga0006574J49614_1001202_pt1 | contig 10180 bp, 10 predicted proteins | sample HigsolmetaAR204R_FD_49614 | JGI IMG/M metagenome (IMG submission 49614) | reverse complement strand
TAAAAACCGGAATCTATTCGACACCAGGCACACAGGTGGGTCAATTTTATTCCGGCGCTGGTGGGTCAAATGAATTCCGGCGTTGACACCTCTTTACGATTTTCGCCATAGACAAGACTGAAATAACGACGTGCGACAGTCCATTCATCTTGCTGTTCCATCAAAATGACATCAATCAATCGAAGTCATTAGGATGATTATTATTACTTCGATTCTGTATCTTGATATCCGACCGATCTGCGGCAAACTGCATGATTTGCTCGTTTAATCGATTGTCTGATTTCCCAATTCGTGCGACCAACTCGATCGTGATGGTTCGAATTTCCCCGTCATTATCTGTGTCAATCCAATCGCCTTCGCCAGTGAACTTACACGCAGTCAGTATAAAAGAGCATAGCAAGAATAACGCAGACCGTAATATTCTCATGTAATCCTCTCACTATAAATTAATGTTTTCTCGTGTTTTCTCGCTCATTCTCAGTTTTTCAACTTTGACATCTTAAGTGTTAACGAGCCAGAATGTAGTCCCGCTACCATCTGCATAGATCATGTTCTTGCCGTATGCATAATGCATAAGCTTCAAGATCATGCATAAAAGCTTCAAAGCGGGCATCCACCTGATCCGCATAATGCTTCAAAGCTTTATGCACGGGTTGTCCGTCTGTGATCGCTTTTCTTATAGGAAAGAACGAACTATGCTTTCCGTCATTCATCCCGTCAAACAAATACAGCGTCATCGGCGCGGAACGTCTCATTTCGTTCGTCACGATCTCGGTCTCTCTTAACCCTAACTTCCCTGAAACTCGCAGGTCTTCTATTGTTATTTTAATACGCTGATAGTAGGCTTCGAGCTCCTCTATGAAGCGATCAACATCTCATTGTATGTTTCAATAGGCTGACCATTCTTGATCACCAATCAACCCAATTTGATATAAATTAGTAATACCATGGTTTCTGCTATCATACATGTCCAATGAGGTGGATATCTTTCTAAGGAATTGAGTGGAATCAGATCTTACCACTCATAAATCCACTCGGATCACCAGCAAAATTTCCCGGTAATATACTGTATACATTGCTCGTATGATTCAAGATCCGCCTTAAAAGTTTCATATACTGTATCGAACTCTTGCGCAAATTGATCCAGCGTCTCCTGAACGGGCCGTCCATTCATGATCTCCATACGAATCCAATCATATTTAAACCTTCCCCCATCATTACTTTGGACTACATGCAAGAACGTAGAAACAGGAACGGAACGCTTCATTTCTTTCATCAATACGGAAATCCGATACGGATCATGCACTTCTTCATTTTTGACATCTGACTGTAACGTATACCACAAACTCTCTTCATAATACGCTTCCGTGTCTTGCGTCAAATATCGGAGCAGTTCCATCGTCAGATCCTTGTTCTGCGAATATTTCGGCATGACAAGTCCGGTTGTAAACGCCACATTCGTCGTGTCTGCTCCACCCGGCAGAGGCGCAATCCCGATCCGGTCATTGCTCCGGACGATTGCTTCGAAATTGCCAATCCTCGAAGGATTGAACCTATAAGCGTAATCGATGGCCAATGCGATATCACCTTCGACCAGGCTTGTCGGCATTCTTCGATCATCCATCGTCCCGACCCACTTCAGCCACTCTGCTGCCTTCACCGCTTCTTCACTGTTCATATAACCGCTGAATACGGTTCCGCTCAGATCGACGATTCTCCCGCCGTAACGGCTGATCGTCAACCATTCCAGCGTCATTGGAGAAAGTATGATATCTACATTCTTATCTGCCGCTTTCAGTGCGACGATCGTGTTATCCAGCATGTCCCAATCCCATTCCTCTGAAGGAGGCTCGAGACCAAGTTGCACAAACGTATCCTTGTTGTAATAGACAATCAAGGGGTTGATATTCGTCTTCAACCCGATGATATCCCCCTCCGGCAAAGCGATCGCAAGATTCTGAAGCCGTGAACCATCCAGAGGCAACGGTTCCAGCTTTCCATGGTAAAAAGCCATCCTCATCTGGTTCGTAGTCAATTCGATCAGATCCGGCGTGTTTCCTTTTCCCCTCCCCAACAACCACAGCGAAAATCCGTACGTATTTGAACCGTTTGGATGGACGAATGCCACATCTACATCACGTCGTTCCTCATCGAATTGCCTTATTTTCTCGTAAAGCCGCATGTTCTTGATTTCAGAACTATTTGGCAGCATTAATAAAATCCGTAATGTCCGTTTGTTCAACGCATCATCCGTCAAGATTACATCCTGCAAATTCTTTTCGCAAGCGGCATGTAACCGTCAAGTACTAATGAACATTTTTTGCTGAATAATTTTGAACACTATGTACCTAGAAAATGGTCTGGCGATGCTTTAAGCGATAGCTGTCACCACTTAGTTGAATCACCTCGCTTTTGTGCAGTAATCGATCCAAGATCGCGGTGGTGATCGCCGGATCGCCCAGCAGGTCGCCCCATTCTTCCGGTCCTTTATTGGATGTCAATATGATCGATGTTTGACCATATAGCTTGTTGATGAGTTGGAAGAATAGATTCGCCTCATTGCGATCCATGGCCATAAACATTAAGTCATCGAGGATCACAAGATCAGATTGTTCGATCCTTTTCACTTTGCTCATCGAATTGCGCGAGATCTCCTGTGTCTTGAGGAGCTGGACAAGCGTATCCATGGCAACGAAACTGACCTTAAAGCCCTTTTGCAACGCCTCCACTCCTAGACCGATGGCCAGATGCGTCTTGCCGACTCCGGGAGGGCCGAGCAAGATGAGATTATACGTTTGCTCGAGCCACAACAATTCCCGTAGCTGCTGAAACTGACGTTTTCCCAGAGAGGGCTGTTCGTCCAATACAAACGCATCCAAGGTCTTAACCTCCGGGAAAGCCGCCCATTTGTAGCTGCGAGTGAATCAGATGATCTTGATACTCGGACTCGCGTATGGGAAGTTCTTCGATCTTGCCATGATGATGATAGAGCTTCATTTGGGTTGGCGTCAGTTCCAGTATATCGGGAGGATCGCCGGAACTTTCTCCGCCCAGAATCCATGACGAAAAATCCGTAATGGACAATCCTGCGCTCCGACGCACATTGACGTCAAGATCGGGATGGCGATCGGCAAACGCCATGATCTTCCGGTACAGCAAGCTGTCCGTATCGTGACCGACGAGTTCGATCGTCAGCGTGTCCTTCAAACCATCCTCTTCCTTCAGATTCCATTCATCTCCGCCGTTAGTTTCACATGCGGCCATTAAGACCGCAAGCATCAGCCCTATGAGGAGACATTTGGATTTCATGCGAATCCCCCATACCCTAAAATCGAATGCCGCAACATATTCGGACGAACAACAGTCCGCAAGTTTTTCGTCAATGCAGCCGTTCGCCGGGATGGAAAAGCCCTTTCCAGCGTTCTGATCTTTTCAATCATTATACAACATTCTATCATTTATCCAATATATACCGCAACGTTTCTGCACAATTTGCCGCATCCGCTGATCGTCCTGGAAGAGACGAATTGCTTTTATCAGAAGACCGGAGGCTGATTATTATTCGTTATCACCTGTGATCAAGGATTGTGATTAGGTTGAACCGGCAGAGATATGATATGATGAGGCGTGATCCTGAACTTTTGCGGACGGTGTGAAGAATATGAATGATCAGCTTTTGAACCCGCGGGTTCGCGGCATCGAAGTATCCGGAATCCGCCAGATGGCGATGCGGGTCGCACAATACCCGGACGCCCTCAACCTGACGATCGGACAACCGGATTTCCCCACTCCGGCTCATATCATTGAAGCGGCAAAAAAAGCGATGGACGCCGGGCAAACGGGATACACTCCGAACGCGGGGCTTCCGGAACTGCGCCAAGCTGCGGCTGACTTTGTCAGCATGAAATACGGGCTTGTCTACGATCCGAAAACCGAAGTGATCGTTACCGTCGGCGCCAGCCAGGCGCTGGACATGGCGCTGCGCACGATATTGACGGAAGGTTCGGAAGTCATCGTGCCTGCCCCTGTTTACCCGGGCTACGAACCGCTCATCCGCATGTGCGGCGCGGTGCCGATTCTCGTCGATACGACGGGCGCCGGCTTCAAACTGACGGCCGATCTCCTGCGAAACGCCGTTACGGAACGCACGCGCTGCATCATCCTTGCCACTCCCTCCAATCCGACGGGGGCGGTCATGCATGAACAGGAGCTTGCGGACATTGCGGCCTTTGTGTCCCAGACGGACATCTTCCTCATTTCCGATGAAATTTACAGCGAACTCGTGTACGGCGGCAAACATGCATCCATCGCCTCAATGCCCGGCATGCGGGACCGGACGATCGTCATCAACGGCCTGTCCAAGTCCCATTCGATGACGGGATGGCGCATCGGTCTCGCTTTCGCCGCGGAACCGACGGCGAAGCATATGGTGAAAGTGCTGCAATACAACGTCACCTGTGCAAGTTCCGTCAGCCAATACGCGGCGATCGAAGCTCTGACCGCTGGAATCGACGATGCCCGGGCGATGAGAGAAGAATATCTCAAACGAAGGAACTACGTTTACGAGAGGCTGAAACAGATCGGCTTTGACGTGACATTGCCGGAAGGCGCTTTTTATATGTTCCCGTCGGTCAAACGATTCGGCCGATCGTCCAAAACGTTTGCTTACGATCTGCTGGAACAGCAGCGCGTTGCTGTCGTGCCCGGCGACGCCTTCTCATCATACGGGGAAGGTTACATCCGGATCTCGTACGCCTGCTCGATGGACGTACTCGAGCGGGCGCTCGACCGGATCGAACGATATGTTCAACAATTACATTAAGCCCTCTTCTCTGCGTTAATACAAACGGTGCACCGGAGACGCGAGACGCGACCATGTCACGAATCGCTCCGATGCACCGTTTTGCTTCGGCACCAAGATGATGAACCGTTAACGGATAATTACATGATGGATTCATGAGACGATGTCCGAGAATGACATCCGAGATAAAGACATTCCGGCAATGTCATCCGAAAACCATCCCTTACAGCAGCGTCGGCTGCGCCGACTTCCACGTCAAATAGCGCGTGACGACGCTGACCGCCCGGTCGATCGCTTCTTCTTTCGGCTCCAGCTTGCTGTGATGCAATCCGTAAGGAGAATCGACTCCCAGCCAGAACATGAATCCGGGCGTCTCCCGCAAAAAATATCCGAAATCTTCCCCGGTCATCGATTCACGGCATTCCACCAGCCGCATCCGCAACCGTTCATCGACGGCCGTCTGTTCGGTGCGCATCCAGTTCATGAATTCGTTCGTCAATGGTTCGTGGTTGAACACCTGATGGTAAAGCGCGCCGTAGTCCAGCGCCACTTCACAGTTGTAGCCGGCTTCGATGCCTCTCAGGATCGACTCGATCCGTTCTTTCACCGATTTCATCGTGCTGTCCGAGAGCGTGCGGATCGTGCCTTCCAGACGGGCTCTTTCGGCGATGACGTTCTGTCTGACTCCGCCTTCGAACTTGCCGATCGTGATGACCGCCGAATCCAGCGGATCGACGTTGCGGGACACGATCGTCTGCAACTGCACCACCAGCTGGGACGCCGCAACGATCATATCGTTTGACAAATGCGGATATGCGGCGTGACCGCCCTTCCCCTTCAGATCGATGAACAGTTCCGACGTATTCGCGAATAAGACGCCGGGACGGATCGCCACCGTTCCAACCGGATACTCGGGAGCAATGTGCAGCGCGATGATCAGATCGGGCTTCCAGGCTTGATACTCCTCGCTCCGCATCATCGGCTCCGCACCGCCCGGCCCTTCTTCGGCCGGTTGAAAGATGACGATGACGTCGTCCTCGATCGGATGCTCGACGAAGTGCGTCGCGATCCCTAATGCGATGGCCATATGCATATCATGACCGCAGGCGTGCATGAATCCGGGATGAACCGAACGAAATTCGCAGGACGTTTCCTCTTCGATGGGCAACCCGTCGATGTCGGTTCGGTAGGCGAGACGCCGCTTTCCGACCGTTCCTTTCACCTTCGCCAGAATACCGGTTTTCCATGTCTTGATCTCCACTCGCTCCGCAGGCAGGCTGCGCAAATAATCAAGCAGCAGCGCCTGCGTTTTGAATTCCTGAAAACCCGGTTCGGGAATCCGGTGAAGTTCGCGTCGCAACTGAACAAATCTCGACATCTATCATCGCCTCCAAACTGAAGTTGATCGCTGCGGTTCGGACACCGTTCGCCGTCGCGTCAACGTCTTGTGTTCCTTCTTCGATCCCCATAATCCTTTTCAATGTCCCGTAATCCCCTGTCGGCACCTTCATGCAACGTCCATTCGCCGCGGGAATCCGGCTTCGGAACGGTTGCAGGCGACGCCGGTCGCTCCAATTTGCGTGTCTGCGGATTGCCGAACGCTCGCTTTGCTTGCCGACGCCGAACGCACGTCCGGATGCACCCCTTCAGCTCCTCAAACCGAATGCCGAAACAAACACCCGCACTTGCTGAACTCCGCATCGACCGCATCAGAGGCGCATCTCAGCCGCATCGTCCCCGTTTGATTCGGGGCGATCTGTGGGCGGCCGATTCGTTGCGTGTTTCCCTCAAGTGTTACGATGCCCGAGATCCCGCAGGCCATCGATGATGATCGTTTTGGACCGGGTCTTCTCATCGGCCATCTTGATGACTTTGCCCGGAACTCCGGCGACGACGGCGCCCGGAGGAACGTCTTCGATAACGACGGCACCCGCCGCGATGACCGCGCCCTCACCGACGCGCACGCCTTCCAGCACGACGGCATTGGCCCCGATCATGACATGATCTTCAATCACAACGGGCTTCGCCGACGGAGGTTCGATGACTCCGGCGAGCACGGCACCGGCGCCGATATGGCACATCTTCCCCACCTGCACGCGGCCTCCGAGCGTCGCATTCATATCGATCATCGTGCCCGCTCCGATACGGCAGCCGATATTGATCACCGCGCCCATCATGATTACGGCGCCGTCTTCGATCGTCACCATATCGCGGATGATCGCCCCCGGCTCGATGCGCGCATTCAAATGCTTCGTATCCAAAAGCGGGATGCCCGAATTCCGGCGGTCGCTCTCCACTTCATAATATTCAATGGACGATTCTTCGCTTTCCAGCAAGGCGCGAACTTCATCCCAGTCGCCGAACACGATGCCGCCCGACGGATGGTCGAAAATTTTGACGCCGGCCAAACCCTTCGGTTCCGCAATTTTGCCTTTGTAATACACTTTTACCGGCGTTTGTTTCTTGCTGTTTCGGATCATTTGAATAACTTCCATCGTCTGTTGCATGTCCGGCGTATTTTCCAACCCCGGTATGCCCGAATGATTCGTCTCGCCGGCGATGGCCGACTCATTGTTCACAAGATTTCGATTGGTCATCTCACATTTCTCCCATCACATGTATCATAATATTACATGATAACATGATGACAAATCGATTACACCGGGGTTATATAGGCAATAAAGAAATTTGATCGCAAGAAACCTTACATTGTCCTTAACCGGGCGAGCAACTGTTCCATGTCGTCAGGTAAAGGCGCCTCGAACTCCATATATTCGCCGCTGACCGGATGGACGAAACCGAGAACGCCCGCGTGCAGCGCCTGTCCGTCAATATATCTCGTGCGGTCTTTCTCCCGTCCGTACAGCGGATCGCCGACGAGCGGATGCCCGATGAACTTCATATGAACGCGGATCTGATGCGTTCGGCCGGTCTCCAGAGCCAGTTCCAACAGCGTGAAATTCCCGATATGTTCGAGCACTGCGAAATGCGTCACGGCGCGCTTGCTGTTGCGATCCGTGACGGTGAACATCTTCCGGTCCTTCGAATCGCGTCCGATCGGGGCATCCACCGTCCCTTGCAAATGTTCGACCTTGCCGTGCACGATCGCGATGTATTTGCGCTTGATCGAGTGGGCTTTCAGCTGAGCGGACAGCGACGCGTGCGCGCGATCGGATTTTGCGACCATCAGCAGGCCCGAAGTATCCTTGTCGATCCGGTGCACGATGCCCGGTCTCATCACGCCGTTAATGCCGGACAAATCGCGGCAATGATACAGCAGCGCATGAACGAGCGTGCCAGTCATATGGCCCGGAGCCGGGTGCACGACCATGCCGCGCGGTTTGTTCACCACGACGACATCTTCATCCTCGTACACGATATCGAGCGGGATATTCTCCGGTTCGATCTCCATTATCTCCGGCTCGGGAACGATGACGCGGACTTCATCGCCCTCCTCCGCCCGATAATTCGGCTTCACATGTTTTCCGTTGACGGACACATGTCCGTCCTTTATCCATTGCTGGACCGCGGTGCGCGATACGTCCTCCAGCGATTCCGTCACCAGCTTGTCGATCCGCTCTCCGGCATCTTCGGCGGTCACCGTCCAGACGATCTCGTCCTGATCGGCGTACGCAGTATCCAAATGCTTCTCGACCATCATGCGGTTATCTCCTTCTTCGACTCTCTTCCGTTGATCAAAGTGTCCAGAATCAGCAGCAAGGCGCCGACGACAACGCCGATATCCGCCACGTTAAATATCGGATACGTGTAGTCCACATCGAGACCGAACAGCGAAAATTCAAAATGAAACTTCAGAAAATCGACCACTTCGCCGGTCGTCACCCGGTCAATAAAATTCCCGATCGCGCCGCCCAGAAGAAGGGTCAGTCCCGACATGAACAATCTTTGCCGCTTGCCGCTGCGCAGCGTGCGCACCATCAGCCAGACGACTCCCGCCACGAAGACGACCGTCACCGCGATGAACAGCCAGCGCTGATTTTGCAGGATGCCGAAAGCCGCGCCGCGGTTGCGGTGAGAATAGATGGCAAAAAATTCGCCGATCACCGGAATGTTTTCGTTCAGTTCCATATACGTGACGACCGCCCATTTGCTGATCTGATCGATCACGACCAGGAAGGCGGCTGCGAAAAAATACACCAACTGTGTTACCTCCCTCAAACCTGTCCGGGGCATATCATTCGCAATTGTATCACAGCGTTCAAAACGATGTCCAATCGTACAAGGAATTACCGCGCAATAATCTCCGCCGCCCCGCGCAACCTATGAGAGCAACGGAGGAAGGAGGGAGCGTCAGCCATGAAGCATCTCAAGAAGCAGCAGCTTCACCATCTGGAAAATCTGCTCCTCGAAGAAAAGCAGCGTTTGGAACAGTTTGAGGAACTGAACGAACATTTCGGGCTGTCCGATTCGTACCGCAACATGACCGGAGAGCTGTCCGCCTACGATAACCATCCGGGCGATGCGGCGACGGAAACGTACGAAAGAGGCAAAGACCACGCGCTGAGGGAACAGCGCGACCACCTGCTCGAACAGGTGTCCCTGGCGCTCGAAAGCATGAAAACGGGAACGTACGGAATATGCGTCGTGTGCGGAGCGGAGATCCCTTATGAACGGTTGGAAGCCGTGCCCTACACGTCCTTCTGCGTCAATCACGCGGAAACGTTCGTACCGGACGACCGCCCGTTGGAGGAATTGTTTCTGCAGCCGCCCTTCGGAAGAACGAGCCTTGATGAAGCGGATCAGACCGGATTTGACGGCGAGGATGCCTGGCAGATCGTCGCCTCCTGGGGCACCTCGAACAGTCCGGCGCTCGCCGAAGACCGGCAAATCGATGACTATGCTGAAGTTTACGAAGAGGAAGACGAACAGGAAGGATACGTGGAACAGATTGAGAGCTTCCTCGCCACCGACCTGCATGGCCGCGAAGTTTTCTTCGTGCGGAACGCCATTTATGAACGGTACATGAAAAACAGGGAAGGAGACCGGACGCTCGAACGGATCAACGTGCTGGAAGAAGAAGAGGAACCCGAATAAGCCGATGGCGGACGGAAATTGTGGTTGACGGCAATTCGGCAGGACGATATTCGCATGACAGTATGCCGAGACGGTGCGGTCTTGCGTTGTCTGCCTAAGCACAGATGCGGTCACAATTCGCCAGTTCGCGATCCGCACGAGCCTGTTTATTCAGTACGTATGTCCCTCCAGTTGGGTTTGCACGACTTTGACGATATCGGCGATGTAATCGCCGACGATCGGCAGATTAAGCGCGCCCAATGCGCGAAGCGCATACAGCGCCGTCACGAGGAAGACGGTGACGCCGAGAGCGACGCCGACGCCGCGCGCGATTCCGGACATGAG
>Ga0006574J49614_1000367_pt1 | contig 10483 bp, 9 predicted proteins | sample HigsolmetaAR204R_FD_49614 | JGI IMG/M metagenome (IMG submission 49614) | reverse complement strand
CAGTCCCTCATCCGCTCCATCAAGCGGTTCGAACGATCTCGCTACTAACCGCCTTCTTCATCTCCAACGTCAGCAAGGAAGGGATTCCCTGCGGATCATGCAGCCTGAGCAGGCCGTAACCGATACCGGCCAGACCATTCATGATGCCGACCGCATTGATGTCTGCATGAATCACATCCGCTAGGCGGAACAGCCCGTCCAGCACCTGAAGCCTCTTCTCCTCGATGCGTGCCCTTAACTCGGCATCCACATACGGAGCCGCCAGCAACAGCGCGTCCATGTTCCCCAGATGACCGTGACAGAAGGAGAAATTTGACCCCGACGATGCTTCCAGTGTAGTCTTCACCGCAGAGTGAATATCCCTCTCCAGATGTTCGTGGAAGATCTGCTTGTTTCGGGCCTCCAACCGGGAGAGCAAGATGCCTGGAGCGCCGTGACACCAAGCGATCGGATGCCTCTTCAGATGCTCGCTGTACCAGTTCATTACTTCATGATTATATAGAGTATTCTCATAATCGATAGCAGCCCTAACTGCAGATTCAATGGCATCCTGATGTGAAGACCAGGGCATGAACCGGCTGAGGGCAAACGCGATCCCTGCATTGCCATGGGAAAACCCGATATAAGGACGTTCCGGAGAGTTGGCAGGTACCCAGGCAATCCCCTTCTGCATGGAAACGGCTCGTTCGATGAGATGTTGAACAAGCTGATCTCCGATATGGATCAGTCGCGCATCTTCTCCAAACAGTTCCAACATGCTGGCGAGGACGGCCAGCGACCCCGCTCCTCCTCCGACGAGGTCATACACGATATCTTCCGGAATATGTCTCGGGATGTCCGCTGCGAACCGTTCGGCTATGCAGATCTTGGCGGGATCGTCCAGAAGTACGCCCAGTCGGGCAAAGGCATATAAAACTCCGGCAAGCCCCGTATAAGCACCCAGATTGACGCGATCCGGCCTAAGCAGCTCTTCGATAATAAGCTCAATCGGACGAATCGCAGCCAAACTGGCTTCACGATACTTGTCTTCTCCGGTGACTCTCCATAATTGTGCTAGGAACAGTGCAATTCCGGGATTACCGTCATATAGGCCCGGCCCCGTGACGGAATAACGCCAGATGTGATGTTTCTCGCCTTGTGTGACCATGCTGGTCCAGCAATATTCATGCCCTTGCTCGCCTTCATAGGTAATGGCTGAACCGATCAGGGTGTCTGCGATTATCTTCGCTTTATCAAGCAGATTGATGGACTCAATATGCTCTACCTTCCAATTCGCAAGGTGCACCATCTTAATATCTTCATTGGCGTACACAGCGGCAATCGTTGACTGGACGATGTGAAGCTGATAGGCCAGATCCTCCTCAGAGAACTGATCAAGCTTGCGGTAGCACTTCGTCAATGCATCTTCGTAGAAGAAATCGCCCAACTGTTCATGACGTGAATTCGCTATCCAGTTTGCGGAAGGTGTTGAATAGAAATACGGGATATCCCCCTCCAACATATCCGCAATCTCCCATAACAAGATGCGATCATTCCATTCATCGGCGAGTTTAAAGAGGCGGTTGAGCAGTATCTCTCGATCTAACTGATTACGCATAAAGTCAGGGTGATAGCTCAGGTGAAGCAATTTCCCATATACCATGGTTGCCCGCAGGATGATGCGACTCTCACAGTTCCCGAATTTCTCCAACAGGTTTCTCGTTTCGTCTCTTCGGGATAGAAATAAGCGGTATCCGCTTGCGAACCCTTCCTTCAGATCGTCCAGATACTTCATGATCTCTGAACCGAGCCCCTTGCCCGAATCGTCCCCCAATGGGTTGTTTCGCCCCGAACTCAGCTTGCCGAACTGTTTCACCAGATGAATCTCATCGGTGTTCTGACCAGCAACAGCTTGAATCTGGAACGGGCTGAGCTGCTCTCCGATCGCGCCGATGCCGCTTATATCGAAGTGGCTGTCCTGATCGGCACTGAATGGTACGATACCGGTGGACAACACGGAATCCCGGATTAGGATCATCGCCTGATTAACGGCGCCACTAGCGGTCAAGTCATGGTCTCGTACCCATTGATTTCTGAACAGCGATTCCAGATCGACCAGAATCGGTTGATCGCCGTAGGCGATGATGTTCTCATAATGGAAATCCGTTGCATTCATCAGGTGAAGCACCGCAAGCAGTTTGCCCAAACGGCGATAGAAACGCTGAAGTTCGTCCACGGAACGGCATGTGACATAAGGGATATACTCCATCCAACCATAGATTTGCCGGTCTATCACATTCACCACATACAGGGGATCATGATCGTCTATCGAGTTATTCATCCATGTGATGAACTGTTGAAACATCACATCCATGCTCATGGACCGGGGCTTGTAGACTACTTTGGAACCGCAGGCAAACTCGATAATCGCCACAGTTCTCCCTTGCTTATGGGGATCCCCGCTTCCTAACTGAATCCGTGTGACGGTTTTATCGGAGACGCCGAACCGTTCCGTCAGCAGTTCCCAATCCCGATTCAAGCGATCAACCACCTCAAGGATAAATCGCTTGAGATGCTCCGTTTTCTCCGCCATGAGCCGGAACATCACCGGATATTCTTCCATCAGGTTCGACAAATACGTCGGGTCACGCAGAAATTGTGTCACATAAATCTGATAACCTTCTTCCGGGCTTCCTCTCTTCAACGTTCCTTCCTGACGCAAATAATTGATCTCAAGCATCAAGGTCTTGTGAGTGATCGTATACAACTGTTCCAGATAATAAAGAATAAAATCATGTTTGGAGATCCGTTGGAATTCCATCTCATAGCCCTGCAATGCGCTTGCAATATCCTCATAAAAAGTTCTCACAAACGGCTCATAGAAGGTATAAAATGGAATTTCCTGCATTTGCGTTCCTTCCATTACCTGATGATAGTCCGATGTTACGGAGATGCTATGTTGATCATTCTTCCACACATCGCGAACCCATTTGATCCAATCCAGAGTGTGCTGCGTCTCTGAACTGTCTCTCTCTCCTGATTCGATAGCCTCGCCTCCAAAATGGCTCCTGAGAAACTGATGATCTATCTGATAAAGTCGGTCCATGAGTGACAAGAAGCTCTGCTCATCCTCGTAATCCAGCAACTTCCGCCAATATGGCAGCGCCAAGGACAGATCGGCTTCTTCTTTAGTCGGTCCGACAGACTTGCGTTCTCCTATATAAAGTGCTCTATAGTTCATAGCCGATACCATAGGGATCACCTCCGAAAATAGTCAGAAAGAGATGAGTAAGCACCCATCTCTCTCCATTCTTGCAATCATTAGTTGCAAGATTTTTGGCACTCCACCGTCAATGTACATACGTAGCCAGGATTGCCCAGATAATAGCTAGCGCCAAGGCAGATGAGCCCCGTGATGAGATAATCAATGATACTCGGGGATGCTGCACCTGCTTTCAGGAGATCATCCTCCTTCAGCTCAACCATCGGGTTACCGACAGGCAGTACATCTTGATGAGTCCTGAGATACGGATTTTTCAGAGCAGCGTTCATCATCAATATCACCTCCTTTCATATTGGAGGAACGATTAACCTCCAGGACAAATGATCAGCTTCATACAGGTAGTCTTGAGCAAGATTTCTGACACTCTACACTCAACGTACAGACATAGCCGCGATCACCCAATTGGTAGCTTACAAAAAGGCACGCAAAACCCGTAAGGGCCCAATCGAAAGTAGATAATGCACCTGCCTGCAGGAGTTCGTTCTCCTTCAGTTCAACAAGCGGGTTACCGACAGGCAGTACATCTTGATGAGTCCTGTAGTACGGATTTTTCAGAGCGTTCATCATCGATATCCATCTCCTCTCGCGAGAATTAGACCTGCCGCCAGAAAACTCCGAACAAGATTTCACCATCACGCTGCAGGTACAACTCATGCAGATGTGAACTCTAAAATTGGTTGTCCGGTTTAGTAGCTCCCATATTCCCGAAATACAGAATATTAGGATAATTCAGACTTTAAGGTGTTTGGCAGGATCTTTGACATTCTACCGTCAGTGTGCATACATAGCCGTCATTGCGCAGATAATAGCTTACTGCAAAGCAGAATCCGCTTGTGATGATCGTAGATAAATCTACTGCACCTGCTTGCAAGAGTTCGTCTTCTTTCAGTTCAACAAGCGGATTTTCAATTGGCAATACATCTTGATGAGTTCTGTAGTACGGATTTTTCAGAGCGTTCATCATCGATATCCATCTCCTTTCACGAGAGTTTGACCTGCCGCCAGAAAACTCCGCATTAGATTTCCGCGTCACGCGGCATGCTCGTTTCATGCAGATACGGACTCAAAATTGGTTACCCGGTTTCAGCAACTCCCAAAACTCCGTAATGGAAAATATTCAATTGATTCAGACTTCAAGGACTTAAGCAGGATCTTTGACATTCCACCGTCAGTGTGCATACGTAGCCGTCATTGCCCAGGTAATAGCTGGCCGCAAGGCATAATAATCCTGTGATGAATGGAGATAAATCTACTGCGCCTGCTTGCAACATTTCGTCTTCCTTCAGTTCGACAAGCGGGTTCTCAATAGGCAGTACATCATGATGAGTTCTGTAGTACGGGTTTTTCAGAGCGTTCATCATCACTTTCACCTCCTTTCATGTCGAGTGAACGATTGGCCTCCAGCAAACAACGGTAGTAATCGCTGCTCCGAATCAACTCTTCATGGGTGCCCATATCTACGATCCTGCCTTCTGACATGACAAGTATCTGATCCGCATCGAGTACTGTTGATAATCGGTGAGCGATGACAATACGCGTACAACGCATTTGCGACAGATATTGGTCGATCTTCTTCTCATTGATGCTGTCAAGTGCGTTGGTCGCCTCATCAAACACGATGATCCTGGGCGCGCAGACAAGCGCTCTGGCTATCGCCAGCCGTTGTCTCTGACCTCCGGACAGATTCTGGGCATTCTCGGACAGGATGGTTTCATACTGCATCGGCATCCGCATGATTTCATCATGTATCTGTGCAGCCTTGGTGGCACGTATGATATCCTCCATCCCGATGTGTTCGTGGTTGCCTTTGAGGTTCTCCAAGATGGATTGATTGAACAGATAAGGCTGCTGGTTAACGATTCCCATTTGCCTCCGTATATACGATTTGTCCAGGTCCCTTAAGCGGTACGAGTCGTAATAGATTTCACCTTCACTCGGAAGATACAAACCGACCAGCAGATGGGCCAGCGTACTTTTGCCCGAACCCGATGGCCCGATGATGGCGATTTTCTGGCCGGCTTTGATATGGAAAGTGAGATCCTTCAGGACGGGCTTGGCATATGGCGTATAGGCGAAGGATACCCGGTCGAATGTAATGTCTCCGTTAAGCTCCACTTGAAGCAATTGCTTCCCTTCCTGTTCCTCCGGAGGCGTATCCACCACATCGCGAATTCTTCGCAAATAAACTTTCACCTGATAGATGGCTTCCAACGACATGATCAAGGAGTTGGCCGTATTGACGAAGTAGACGGAAACGGTCTGGAAAGCGATCAGTTCGCCAAGGGACAAGCCTCCTGCATGGATGTGCTGCACGCCCACCCAGATGATCAGCAACGGTATATACATGGTCAGCCCACCAGAAAAAGCTCCTAACAGGCCATACAGGCGCTCCCGAGAGACAAATGCCCTGGCAAATCCTCGATAATTCGATTGCCATCGGCGAGATACAGCCTCTTCCGAGCCTGTTATTTTAACATTCAGGATGCCGGATACGGTTTCATTCTGGTAAGAGAATAGTTTGGTATCCCGGGTCAATTCGTTACGGCTGGCTTCATGCAGATGTGGCCGCAACAGTTGAATCCCCAGGTACAGAATCCCCGCAAACAGAAAAACATACAAGGACAGCAGCACCGACTTGGCTAGCATATATCCGACAATCACGATCAATAAAATGGCATCCATGACGCTCTTGATTCCCTGATTCGACAGGATTAGCCGAACCGTGCGAAGATTGGCAAAGCGATACATGATATCTCCAGAGTTGCGAATCTGGAAGAATTGATAAGGGATCACGAGGAGATGCCGGAAAAACTGCCAGGACATCGAATGATCCAGATGCTTGAACAGCAATATCGATGCCTCATTCTTCAATAGTTCAAAGCCAAAAAACAGTATCAGCGCTGCGGTCATGCCGATTAAATAGAGAATGGTCTCACTGCTCTCTCCCGCGATGGCCAGACTATCGATCAATTCCTGGACGATCATCGGCGGGACGAGCATAAACAGTTGCAACAGCAAGCTGGAAACAAGCAGGAAGATCGTGATGCTAGGTTTCTCCCATAGCATGGACAGATATGGTTTCCATAGTTTTGGCGGCTTCTGTGGTTGGAAATCAGGGCCGGGCTGCCCGTACAAGATGTACCCTGAGAACGATTGATTGAATTCCTCACGGTTGAGCTTCATTCGTCCGTGAGATGGGTCAAGAATGTGGAAGTATTTGCGTGTAATTTTTTCCAGGACAACATAGTGCTTACGTTCCCAGTAACAGATCACCGGACCCTGTAATGGAAAATCGTGATCGATAGACGCGACGCGGTAGCACTTGACCTCGAGGCCTATGCTTTCCCCAAGACGTTTCAAATCTAATAAGGTGGTGCCATCCCGCCCGGCACCGATGCGGTCACGCAATTCGAACAAGGAAACATGCTTGCCGTAATAGGCGCTAACCATGGCCATGCAAGCTATGCCGCACTCCGTCTGGCTCAGTTGTTCGATAAACGGGACTTTCCTGTTCCTGTTCAAAGCGTTACCTCCTCTGTATGCCCGACTTCCTGGCACTGGCTTGTCCCAATCGATTGATCCGGCATTTGCAGGGTCAGCACAGATGGCAGACGTGGGTCCACCATTCTCAAACATGCCCATGCAACCCCAGAAACACCGAGCATCAGGCTGACTAGTCCGCGATCCTTCATTCCTTCGATGCGGGACAAGAGATCAGGACGGTTGGCCAAACGCCACACGGCCGCGTCGATCTCAGATTCATGCTCGGACCAGTCCGGATGCTCTCGCAAGGTAAGCAGAATATCGATGATACCGAATACACCATGGCACAAGGACACACGAGGATTGGTGGATGCATGCTGGACTATCGCGTCTAGAATTCTCCTCCGATCCTCCGCATCCAGCCAGTCGGACCCCATCCCGCTTCTGCCGAGTAACACACCGGGTGCTCCATGGCACCAATACATCGATGAATAAGGTTCTTCTATATGCGTCCGCAGATCTTTCCAGTTGGCATAAGAGCGTTCATAATGCTGCTCTTCAAATTGCAACATCTGCCGGATGAGGTCGTTCTCAGGCGGGAGAAGCTTCGCTTGCACCATCTTCTGAAGGGCATACAAGATACCGGAAGATCCGTGGGCAAATCCAGCAAGCTCCACATTCTCCTGCCCCAGAAGATGACACAGCCTGTCTCCATATATTCGCCCGGTATGCAGAGCCGACTCGTCCGCGAACGATTCCCAAATTTCCAAACAGAGCGTAACGATGCCTGCGTAACCATTCAGAAATTCAAGCTTCGCCTGGTTGTCTTGGCCCCGATCGTATTTTTCTTCCTCAGTTTCTATATTGCGAATGGCTTCCAAGAGAAGCCGTGCAGTTTCCCGGCCTTCCGGGAATCCCATCACCGAGTCCAGAAAATACCCGGCATAGATGAAAGCGCCTCTACCGTTAAATGCCGATGGAATCAATTCCTCATCGCCGATTCGTTCCGTCATGGACATGATAAAGCGGTAAGTTTCCATGGCCGCGTCTTTATACTCTTGTTTCCTGGTGAGTTTATAGATCAAGCCAAGAAACATGGCGATACCCATAGAACCCCCATAGATCGAATGATCGAGGAGGGACAAACGAAACTGATTGTCGTGATTGGTTAAACCTGCCCAAGCCGTATATTGATGGTCAGTCAGACGATGTTCGATCAGATAGTCGGCAATATCCACCGCGGTCTCCATCGGATCGAACGCCTTCTTGAGAACAGGAGGACCCACTCGATCCAACGCTTCCGCCTCAGGAAGCTGCATATCACTGACGTGAGCAGAATGAATGGAATATTTCAATAATCTCAACTGGAAGGCGAGATCCTCCTCGCAGAAACCGTCCAACTTCTCGTCCATCCATTGCAAGGAAGTTTTCTTAAACACATCCGGTATCCGTGTATGATCGCTGGTGTACAAGCTAGTGTCGTCAACACGATAGGTGAAGTACGGAATATCGTTATTGAGCAGATCCGCGATCTCGGCAGGAACGATCCGTTCCAGTAACGGCTCTGACTTCGTGATATTCCACATCATTTCCAACAATTTCTCCCGATCCAATCCATTGCGTAAATACTGCGGATGCAGAGAGGCGATCAGGAAACGACCGTACATATAGGTTGGCCTTATCAACGCCCGTCCGCTCAACATACCGAATCGCTTCCGGATCTCCATCTTCGTCATCTCGATATCATCCGACAGGATCCGGTACATATCGGAAAATCCGTCACTGATCTCCTGAAGATAATGCACCGGTTCTACAATCTTGCCGTCAAGCATGACCAGATGCTGTTCGTGACTGGTCCGAAAATGCTGTTCGACGTATTTAACCTCGTCAGCTCCGCCTTCGACAAGTACCCAATTTTTGAGATTAGCCGAAACCTGGTTTGGTTTCCCTGAGATCGCGCTCAAGTCAAAATCAACTCGTGACCTCAGGAGTTGTCCCGATGGAACCAAGCCGGAATGATAGATACTGTGAAAGAGTTTGGTGACAGGGAATATCAGCTTGTCCACATTAATAATCTTGTTGGGCAACAAGGTTTCATTATCGATCACATACGGCATATCTCCGCATGCGATGAGATTCTCATAATGCATATCTGTAGATTGCATGGCATAGAACAGGCAACACAACACACCAATTCGGTAATAATACCGCTTCACTTCATCTTCATCCTGGCATGGACGGTGTTCAACGAATTGTTGCCAGCCATAAGATGCCCGTGAGACAACAAGAGGCGTTCTGAGCGAGTAACGAAGGCCTCGGCCGGACAGATCGCTTAACCAATCGGCGAAGGCTACATCCATATCCAGCGAACGCGGTTTATATACCAACTTATATCCGTGATCGAGATGCAGAATCGCCACGGAACGCCCATCCTGGTGAGAGTCTCCAGCTCCTTGTTGAATGTTCAGCAGAAGCGGCGACCTGCCTTGGAAGAACCGTTCATTCAACACCTCATAATCGTTCAGATAACGCTCCAAGATTTCGATCGTATTGCGAATCGCACGTATTGTCATTTCCGTCATGACCCTGGCGAGCACAGGATATTCCTGCAATCTTCGGTCGATCTCTCTTGCCGAACCAAGCTTCCTGACAAAAGCCTCGAAAGTCAGATCCGGCTCGTTTTCTTTCTCCAGATGGAACATATAAACGGCTGTTCGATCGGCAACGAAACGCAGATGATAGATTTGATTGCTGCGCAATGCATTCATCAACGGTTCGATAGCGATCCGTTTGTCCGCACCTTCTGGAAACCATCTGCGAATCTGTTCAGAGTATGTATGTATAAATGGCAACGTAAGAACGCCAATCCCGATATATAAATTCGCTTGAATCCATTCATCAGGCGTGCTGCTTATGATTCGCTCTTTCTCCTCCAACCACCGCATAGGCGGGACAGTGGGGGAATCTTTGCCGATGAGCAACCGGCGGAACTCATCCAGGCTGAGTCCCCTTGAATTCAGCCGCGCAGCAAACTCCTCCTTGGACGATTTGGTCTTGGCCATCCAGGACGATAGTTCCTCCCAACCATCTTCAGGCGAACAAACCATGGGCTCGTCCAAAGTGCGTTCCGACAGATATGCTGCTTTCAAATAAGGATCCCGCATAGATAGAGTCTTCATAAGATTCCCCACTCTCCTCTTTCAGATTATGATTAGCATCTCGACGAGCAAGCCGTTGTCGGGCACGAATTCGCGGAGTCCTGAATCGTATAAATGGTGATCTGAACTGTAATTGTTACAGTTGCACATGCCCATGTAGAGGCACCTGCTACCATTTCGTTCCCTTCGGACATCTCCATCAATTCCGCTTCATTGATTTCGCCAATCATTTCGAGTGCTTTCATCATCTCACCTCCTTTTCAGGTAAACGAGCCATGAGCTCGTCCATAGTCCGTTCCCAACAGATTGAAGCTTTCAGATAACGATCCCACACAGATAGAGTTTTCATAAGATTCCAGATCATGATTAGCATCTTGACGTGCAAGCCGATGTCGGGCACGAATTCGCGGAGTCCTGAAGCACATAGATGGCAACCATAGCACTTGCACAAATCCATGACGAAGCACCTGCTACCATTTCGTTCCCTTCGGATATCTCCATCAATTCCGCTTCGTTGATCTCACCAATCATCTCAAGCGCTTTCATCATCTCACCTCCTTTCGTCAATTTCCAATTCCTT
>Ga0006574J49614_1004506_pt1 | contig 10500 bp, 12 predicted proteins | sample HigsolmetaAR204R_FD_49614 | JGI IMG/M metagenome (IMG submission 49614) | reverse complement strand
ACCTTTATTTTCTATTAAACTGCTAAGCTGTGATGATGTTCGGCTTCATTGTTTTTGTATTTTTGATTAAATTTCCAGATAAAATAGCCGAGTGAAATTAACATCGAACCAATAATATATATCGCTAAAATACCGGCATTTTGCCACATAAAGCTGTAATCTCCGCTTGAAATGACTGCTTTAAATCCTTTCACACTGTAAGTCATCGGTAAAAGCGGATTAAAGAATTGGACAGCTTTCGGTATTACTTCTAACGGGAATGTACCTGCACTTGATGTTAACTGTAAAATCAAAATCAAAATTGCAATGAAACGTCCCGGATTGCCTCCCAAAGTAACTAAGAATTGAATTAGTGTTATAAACGTTAAACTGGTAAAAATCGTAAATAAGTAAAATAGCGGAACATTTTGTACATCAATATCCAAGACATACAAAACGAGCGTTGCAATGAATAACGATTGAATGACTCCTATCGTTACCATTACTGCCAATTTACTTACAAACCAACTCCAACCATTTTTTGGAATTCCTGCCGAGTCAACCAATGGAAAAATAATGGTTAACAATAATGCACCGACAAATAAACCTAATGATATAAAATATGGTGCAAAACCAGTACCGTAATTCGGTACTTTATTGATATGCGCCGAGTCAACTTCTGCAGGGCTTGCCATCATATCATACGTTTTATCATTGGCATGCAGTGAACTTGCTTCATCAGCAGCTTCACTTAATTTTTTATTCAACTCATCGGTACCGGCTTGCAATTGATTTGTACCGTCAGCAAGTTGAACGGAACCTTCTGCCAATTGACCTGCACCAGAACTTAATTGACCGGAGCCATCAACTAATTGACCCATGCCGGCATTCAATTGATTGGCACCTGAAGCTAATTGATCAGCGCCTGCTTTGGCTTCACCTAATTTTTGCGTAAATAAACCAAAACTTGATAAATATTGATTTTGGCCATTGCTTAATTGTAAAGCACCTTGTTTTAGCTGCTGTGAACCTTGAGCCAGCTGGCTAATACCGGTTTGTAATGCTTTTTGACCTTCCTGTACTTGTTGAAGACCGGCAGTTAGCTGATTAAATACCGGATCTGTTGACGCCTTAATTTGAGCAGCCAATTGCCCGGTAAGTTCATTCGTATTTGTTGAACTACTGTTATTGTTAATTCCGGCAATAATTTGTTGCTTCAGTTGGTTCACTAATGCTGTTCGATCAACGGATCCAGCCAACTGTTCTCTTTGTTCGGGTGGAAGTTGTTGAATCAATGGTTGCAGTGCGGCCAATTGTTGTTGTTGATATTGAATGATAAAGTCTGCCAATTGATTTGCCATCTCATCTGCGGAAGCGATACTCGATTGTTTGACAAGAGCCGGCAATTGACTGCTCAAGCCACTTGCCAATTGATTCGGTAGTTGTGCCTGAACACTTGTAATCCCATTCTTGACTTTGTCGGTTCCTTCAATCAATTCAGGTAATTTTCCATTGATTGTTGAAATTCCTGTACTTGCTGACTTAATTCCATCGTATAGTGCATCTGTCCCTGCTTTTAAATCTTTTGATGCAGATAACAGTTGACTCCCGGCATCATTCAATTGACCAATCCCACCTGAAAGTTTTCCTGCACCATTAGTTAAATTCTTTGTTCCATCTCCGGCAGTTTGAATACCTTCCGTAAATTCAACTGATTTTTCTGCTAAAGTTTGCAAATTATCCTTTAATGTCTTTGCTCCTTCATTTAAATCATTCGCACCTTCATTCAGTTTCCCTGTCCCGTTACTGGCAGATTGGAAACCATCCGCCATTTTCATTGCGGTATCAAACATTGTTTCAGCATATGTTTTTGAAACTTCAGCGGAAACTGAATCACGAATTTTTAATACAGCCGTTTCACCAATTTGGCTGGCAAGAAAATTATAGCTGTCATTTGGCATAAATTTCAGCTGAAGTTTTTTTGGAGATTCATCCAATAAAGTTGTTGCATTTTCCGAGAAATCTTCAGGAATTTCGATGATCATATAATAAGTCAGATCATCAAGACCATCCATTGCTTTCTTCTTTGAAACAATTTGGAAATCAAAGGAATCATTATCTTTTAAGTTATCTACCAGGTTTTTACCAATATGCATTTCTTTTCCATCCATTGTGGCGCCTTTATCCAAATTAACAACTGCGACAGGAAGCTCACTCATTTGTGCATAAGGATCTTTAAAAGACCAAATAAACATCCCGCCGTAAATAAGCGGTACGAAAAGAATTGCAATGATTGGAATCAAAACTTTTTTATCCTTGAGTATTTGTTGGATTTCTTTTCCAAATAATTTTATGCCATTCAAGGAAATTACCTCCTCTTACTACTAATTGACCGAAACAGTCATTTGGTCAAGTTATGAATAAATGATAGGATCATCATGATTATGACAACCCTAATTTTCTCCCATACATGAAATCTACCTTTTAATGATTGGCAGATATGCCTTGGAAAATGTAAAGATCCAGAAGTTCAGCAAGTTCTTCTTTCGACAAGGAAGGATTATTTTTTTCCCAATCAAAAATCAATGCAACGTAAACTTTTAGAATAGCAAATGCGGTTATTCTTGGATTGCATGGGCGAATGTCTCCAGCTTCTATCGCTTGTTTTAAAATATTGGTAATGTAATTAATGATCGCCTCTTCAAAATTGTTCAACGCTTCAACAACTTCAGGTGTGCCAAACTTGGCTTCTTCAAATAATTTTATTGCCAATTGATGCTTGAGACGGTATTCCAACATTTTATAGATGGCACGATGAACATTTTCATGAAAGGACAGACCTGCTTCAAATGTTTCTTCCGCAGCTACCCGCATTTCATTAATTAAGTCTTCCATAATATAATGGAGCAGATCCTCTTTATTATTAAAAAATGTATAAATGGTACCTTTCCCGACATTTGCCAGTTTCGCAATTTGTTCCATCGAAGTTGCTTTATAACCGAATAGTGCGAATGATTTCCCCGCTGCATCAACAATCTGCTTTTTTCGATCCACTTTCACCAACAATCACCACCCTGATTGACCAAATGAACGATTCAGTCATTTAGTACAAAATATAATTTAACCCTCTTTTTCATAAAAGTCAAGGTAAAAAATTTAATTCTTACTGGATTTTTTCACCTAATGGTTATCACCCAAAAAACCCATTTTTCAAAAACATTTACGCTCAAATGACAATATATTGTGTCTTGATAAAAATTGTTAGTACTATATTTGGTGCAAATCTTTCCTTAAAACCTTTTTGGGTGCTAATCATGACATATGTTAAAAATCATTTTTCTCCAACTATGAAAATTATATTGTCATGGCTGATATCGACTATTTCAAGCATATTAATGATACATATGGTCATTTGAATGGAGATGGCATCCTGAAACAGTTGACAGATGTGTTCAAAAACTTGGCAGCCCAAATAACCGGAGCAAATATACTCATTTGCAGATATGGCGGTGAAGAGTTTATATTTTTTATTGAGATGGAAAAAAACAAAGATATTCAATCAATCGTAACGGCTTTTCAAGATAAAGTTAGGAAAACGTCTTTTTATCTGGAAGACACAAATGAAAAGATCGATCTCACCCTGTCTTTTGGTGTGTGCCCAATCGAGAACATTAATGACCTGACACATTCGACAGGAAAAGCCGATAAATGTTTGTATCGTTCAAAAAATAATGGGCGGAATCAAATAAGTTATGCATAAAAGGAATTTGAAATCGGATACACTCTGGCTTAGGAATGGTTATAACCTCCCCAAAAGCGGTAATACAGCTTTTTAGGAAGGTTATATCAGATTAATAGCAGGGGAAAAAAATTCCTCCTGAATTCATGGTTTCTAAGACAATAAGACAACGTTCTTGAAAATTTAGCGATATATATCCTTAATACTTTGCTCCATTTTTTCGTTACAAAGTGGACATGACTTTTCTTCCAAAAGGGAATCTTCATAAGAATCAATCCGCATCCAGGCATTACATTTAGGATTTTTACAGTCCCAGACTAAGATAGATTCTACCAGCCGTTTTTCTCCTTTTTGTTGTTTTGAGTTTGATCGTGTTTGTCCCCAAACCGATTGATCCCGTTCGGCTTCCGGGTCGGTGAATGCTTCTAAAAGGAATCGGGAAACTTTCAATTTTTCTCCCCGATACTCAGCCGGTGAACTAATATATAATTCTTCTTTTGCCCTGGTAACTGCCACATAAACAAGTCTTCGTTCTTCTTCAATAGCCGGATCACTTTTCTTCCTCTCATTAAAAATCATATCTTCTCTCACATTTGCTTCAATAGCTGATTTATGAGGTAAAATCGTGTCTGAGGCTCCAAGCAAATAAACAACCGGAAATTCCAAACCTTTTGCTTTATGAATCGTCATCAATTTCACGACATTTGCTTCCGGATCTTTTCTTAATTTTTCCATCTCCTTATTACGTTCAATAATAATATCGACAAAACATAAAAACTCCGAAACCGTTTCAAAACGTCGAGCAGATGATTCGAGTTCAGCAAGCATCTCACGCATGATCTCTTTATGGGTAGTCACATGTTTTCGTTCATCCGTTTCCATATATTTGTCGTAAACTTGCCTGATTCCCCTAACGGCTTTCATTGGTTTTTTCTGGTTTATTTTTTCGATTAACTGAATCCGCTGCCTGATTTGTTTCTTTTGAAACTCTTTGAGATGCGGGATTTCTAATGCATGGATTAATAAATTTTTTGCCGGATGAAATAAATCTCTTTCCTCTATAAATAATCCAGTCTTTTCGCGATTAAGATACAGCGTCGGTAAAATTCCTTTAACTGCGTCCAAATTACGCCCATCAATAGCCAGCCGCAAATGATCAAGGACCGGTTTAATGAGGCCGTGTTCATAAAACGTATAGGAAGACCCGAAAGTGACGAAAGGGATGCCACGTAAAACAAGTTCATCAAAAATCGCCCGGTTGTTACTGTTATTTCGATATAGTATCGCAAAATCTTTAAAATTCCTCTGCCCTCGATGAACTGCTGATAAAATATTTTCAATGATTATCGTTGCTTCCTCATCCGCTGTACTTGGACGAATAAAAGATGGATCTAATTCACTTTCTATTGTTGCGTCCAACTTTTTTTCATAACGATTTTTATTAAATGAAATAATCGTATTTGCTAATCCAACGATGCTTGTTGTGGACCGGTAATTAACATTTAAATAATATGTTTTCGTTTCTTGAAAGTTTTTACTGAAATTTAAAATGATAGATGAATCTGCCCCATTAAATTCAAAGATCGTCTGGTCATCGTCTCCCACCACAAAAAGGTTATTTTGGGGCGCTGCTAACATTTTTATCAGTTCATACTGAATCGGATTCGTATCTTGCCATTCATCACATAAAATAAATTGAAAGCGACCTTGAAGTGTATGTAATAGACCCGGATGATTCTTCAACAAATGGTAGGCGTCAAGGAGGATGTCGTCAAAATCCATATAATTGTTTTCTCGTTTCCTTTGTTCGTAAGTTTGCAAAATCGATTTTATTTCTTTGTCGACTGGTGACTTTTCAGGCAGGTCACTAACTTGCAACATTTTATTTTTATAGTGAGATAAAAGGGCTACAAGTGTTTCCGGTTCATATGCATCTGAAAGGTTCATTTCTTTCATGATTATTTTTAGTATCGTATGTTTATGTTTTTCATTGCTGAGGATTTGCCGGCGATCCCCCTGTCCGCGTAATATTTGTAAAAATATTGAATGGTAGGTTCCCGTTAAAATATGTCTCACCATCTGCCAGGAAAGTCCCGGTAATGTGGAAAGTCTTTCCTTCATTTCGTCGGCTGCTTTTTTAGTAAATGTGAGTAACAGAATTTGGCTTGGAGCAACTTGATGATAAGCGATTAAATATCCTACACGTGATGTTAATACCCGTGTTTTTCCGCTACCGGCACCGGCTAAGACAAGTGCGGGGCCAGTGAAATGCCGAACAGCCTCAAGTTGTGATTGATTTAACTTTATCCCTCTTTTTTCAAGTGCCCGAAAATAATATGCATCTTTTTCACTATTTTTTACTAAATCAATGGTTGTTTTTGTATCAGCCAAGTTTGTTTTGTGAATCTTTCTTTTTACCGCTCCCGCAGGAAACGGGTAGAACGTCGATTCTTGGTTTGATTTGCTTCCTTGACTGTTGTTACCCTCATATTTTTTTGTAAATTCCGTTTTCCGTTCCTCCATTAAAGACACCTTTCCAATATAAATCAATATGTTCTTTTAACATAATACCATTTAATTGTCTAGTTAACATCCAAAAACTGTTTTTGTAAACTTGAATCTAGGCACACTATATTTCCTGTTGTTTTTTTGGTTTTATTGCTGAATATCAGGGGGACTGGTGAATCTGGGGTTCCGACTGTTGAATTTTCTTGTTTTTCTGTTGAATTATAAGGAGACACTGGTGAATTGTGTATCCCTACTGTTAAATAATATCCTTCTACTGTTGAATTTCCAGGGGCAATTCCTAATATTCTACAGATTGCCGAGTGCGTCAATGGAAATCTTAACAATCGTTCTCCTCTTTTTTTTCTTTTTCCTTTAAATTTTTTGTCCCACTGTATAACCCACTTGCAGATAACCCGAGCATGATGCCAACAAGAATCCCTTCTTTCAATGGAGCCGACAAATAAAAAATACCAAATAAAATCCCAAGAACAAGGGAAACGAGTGGTGAAAACTTAGATGGCATTCCTAATCGTTTAAACACTTCTACGACTCCTAAAATTAAGGGAATAATGACCACATCATAGTACGTAAACATTTAAACTTCCCTCCATTAATAATGGTTTCAAAAAAGTGTGGAAAAAGGTTTGGTAGAACGTCAATAAATTAGCTTCTTTTTTTACTAGTATATTAAGGAGACTTACAATTGTGGCGGCCATTATCATTTTTCAAAAGTGGAACTTCATTCAATGAGAAAGTCGAGATCCCCCCTCCTTTTTCCTATTTCCGGAGTCAATTAACCTAGGATCATTAAATGCAAATAAACCCACAAAAAACTGTGGGATTTAAAAATCTACTTCCATATTGAATTAACAGCTTCCCAATACCTCATAAATCGCTTTTGCAACACCGTTTTCTTCATTTGTTGCTGTGGTCCAATCGGCTGCGTTTTTCACAGTATCTTGTGCATTACCCATGGCAACCCCAAAACCTGCTTTCTTAATCATAGAAATATCATTCAAGCTGTCACCAACAGCCATCACATGATCCATCGTAAACCCTAGCCTATCACACACTTTTTCCAAAGCTGACCCTTTATTAATACCAAGAGGGTTGATTTCTAAGTTAGTCGGACTGGAATTGGTAACTTCCAAATCATCCTTCCTTAATTCTTCTATAATCATATTTCTTAAGTTTGTATCATGAATGTCAAAGCCGAATTTTAACCACTTATATTTACTGAGATCCATATGATGGGGAATATTGTTATGAAATATTTCCCCTTCCGTAATTGCCCAGTAAGTTAAATTATGTATGTTTGCCAATTTCCATAACCGTTCAATTTGTTCTTGCCTAAATAAATGCTGCTCAATCAGCTTCCCGCGACCCTCCCAAATTTCACTTCCATTGATTGTAACAGAAAATGAACTTAAATTCAGTTCATCCATATATCTTTCAATTTGCTGAAAAGGTCTCCCGGTACTAATAACAATTTGAATATCGGATTCTTTTGCTCTTTTAATTGCCTTTTTATTTTCCTCCGTTATCTCTTGATTATGATTTAACAATGTTCCATCCATATCTAAAGCGATTAGTCGGATTTCCCGTTTCACTGCCATCATCCTTTCTCTCTCTTTCATTCTAACATGAATAAATTGTACACGGTATTTGAATTAATTATAGACCTTTTATCAGACATCCCCAACTGAATAATTCCCACCAAAAGGTTTTTACGGAAAACTTAATACAACATTTAAAAAAACTCGACATTTCCAACATTGTAAACAAATTAATCTGAAAGCTTATATCAAAATAGATTGATCATCACTACTTTATCACGTTTCCCAATAATAAACGAGGGATTCATAAGGTCTTAATCGAAGCTCGCCCCAAGTAGTTTGAGAGTCTCTGTAATTGGATATGATAATAGTTGGATTTTTCACAACTTCAACCGGAAGTAACACATCGACCGTATTTCCATAAAAATTACTAATAACCAACAAATGTTCATTTTGCCAATTTCGCATGTAAGCAAAAACATTTGGGTCATCCTCAATTAATAACCGATAATCTCCATTACTATAATATCATAAGTTTTCCGCAAACGAATTAATTTTTGATAATGATAAAAAATCGAGTCCGGGTCCTGTATCGATTTTTCCGCATTGATTTCACTAAAATAATATTGACCGGTTTTTTCATCAAATTGCCATGCCGAGCCACCAAATTTTGACTGCCAATTATTCGGTTCTTTTCCGTCCACCGGAACTTTCCAAATATAATAATCACGATATGGATTGTTTCGAGATGAGGCGGATTTTTTGAACCACTCATGCTCTGTTGACGTATGGTTTAGTACTATATCCATAATGATTTTGAGATTGCGTTGATGTACTCAAAGGTTCCGCATGCTACAGAAATAATCACTGTTATTATCATTAGAATCATTTTTATATGCTCCTATGTTCATAGTATTCTTAATGGAATTTATACTTAGTGTAGTTCGCGATTCCGTTATCATTGGTGAATACTACATAATTATCTCTGTCCTGGTTAATGTATAAATTTCCAGCAAAAATACAAATTCGACTTAGTAAGAAATTTTTAAGCTCTACTTGATCTGTTCTCACCTAACCACCGAATTTTTTATGTATCATATAAATTATTGTACCATAACGAAAAATAACCTTTTAAAATTTTTACATTTGCTGGCAATTAATTCAACTTGTGATACCTTTAACCAAACTAGTACTTTGATAGAAGTAAAATTTATAAAAAAATAGAGGCCAGGAATAAAATTTTTCCAAGCCGTAAATTGTGATCGAAAGTGTTTTTGCTTAAAAATCATACTTTCATAAGTACTGCAATTTTTCGTGTTATTTACTCTTTTGTACCTCTTAAGTGAACCACACCTCCGTATGAAAGGATAGGTTTATTTTACATTTGCAATGGTTGCCGCATCGAGTGGGAATAAATCGCCAGACGTTTGCTCATGCTCCTCCAAATAATTTTTTACTAAATAGTATCCAACACAATAACCGAGCATTTTCGGGAGCAAACGGAAACCGTAAAGAAATTCTTGATGTTTTGGATGGCTTTTTGGAATATTTCTGTTTGGATAAATGATTTTTTTCCACATTTGATTCAACTGTCCTTCTGTATAATAGGATGTCCAATTAGCAAGATATTCTTCACAAACCAGTTCTCTTACTGCATTTTCCGCAAGACCTTCCAAAATAATGGAATCCAACAATACATAATTTTCTTCCTGCTTACCATTCTTTGCCAGCCGGCAGACATGGTTATATTCATGGACAAACAATGCTCTGATTTCATTATCGCTATTTTGGTCAGACAAAAAAAGAAATAATTTATCTTTAAAAGCTAATCCTGATTTTCCATTTTGATCACGCATAATCTTCGGATTACTCATTTCTGATGGAAAAATAAAAATGGGGATATCCGGACCGTTCCACAACTTTTGCAGTTTTGTCGCTTCCGTCTGTACCAGCTTCCAAATATTATGCTTCTGCCATTTATTTATTGCTTTTTTTATATTCGTTGAAGGTTTTCTATACATGCCGTGCCATGTTAAATATTCATATATTTCTTCAGGTGCTGCTCCTCCAAAATGTGATTTTAATTTTTCACAAAGTGTTAACGGCTGTTCATATTCGTTTAACAACCATTGATCAGTAGGAATAACTGTCATAGGAGACCTCCTCATTATCAGCCAAATGTAATGAACATCAAATTTTCCCCTTTAACTCCATCGTTGTATAAACGTCACAAAATCCGAGTTTTCGGTATAATTGTTTGGCATTATTGCCTGCGAATACATTCAATTGAATTCTGTCAAAGCCCATTTTATTCAACTGCCGGATGCTTCTTTACATAATTGTTTGGCAATGCCTTTTTTACGGAAAGGAGGTAAAACATATAATTCTGGTATAATACCAATTACTTGATCCGTGTAAAAATCATAATTTGTACCGATTCCAATCCAACCTTGAATCGTATTATTTTCCATATAAACGAGATAGAACCCGCCACTATTTAAAAATGGCCAAATTAATTCTTTTGCTTTTTTCCAACTTGGATCAACATAGCCAACTGTCGCTTCATCCATCACGTCCAAAGCATATTTTAATATTTCTTTTGTCTGCTGAATCGTTGCTTTTTGGATAGGCAAATCATCTGCACCCCTTTTTTAACGTTTAGAATATACTATGATAGCCACCAAAATAAATCCAATATTTCTGAAAGCAAAAGAAAAG
>Ga0006574J49614_1003603_pt1 | contig 10552 bp, 8 predicted proteins | sample HigsolmetaAR204R_FD_49614 | JGI IMG/M metagenome (IMG submission 49614) | reverse complement strand
CTCCGCATCCCGCCGCAAGTTCGCGTCCGTGCCGCGGGCACAAGAAATCCCCGGCGCTGACCGGGTCAGCGTACGGGGATTCCGTCCGTTTCTTAAATATTATCCGTTACCACCAAAGGCAGGATTTTTTTCTCCTTGAGAAACAGGATGTTTTCCAGCCGGTAGCCGTACAGGCAATATCGGCCGTTCGGCGAGCAGTCCACCGGCAAATTTTCCGCCGGATCGGCAACCGTTTCTTCCTTCCCCTCCCGTATATCCCGCAATACGAGCCGGAATCCCCCTTTGTACGAATCCTGGACTCCGGCGGATTTCGGTTCGACGATCAGCAATTGCCTCCGGTTTTCCAGCAGGTCGTAATAGGGGACGATCCATTCGGAATAGCCGGACAGAAGGGGAACGGCAAAGGAACCGATGGCACGGAAATTCCGGTCGAAGAAAGTAAAGTCCGAAACGTCCCGGCCGTCCCCCTTCACGCCCACGGCCACAAAAACATCCTTCCAACCGTTCACATGATAAAATTCCCTGCCGTCAAAGATCCGTTTTTCCTTGCCTTCACGCCAAACGATCAAGGGAGCGGCGGTGGCCGGGGTTTCCGTATCCCAGTCCAGCATCAGCCACTCCCCGCCGCCGAGCGGCACCGAAAAGGGCTGGGGAAGATCGACCAAAACCGTCCGCTTTTGATCGATATGTAATAGTTCGGATTCGTAGGTCCAATCTTCATAAAAGGATGTGATCAGAATTTCGTTCTCATCATACGGGTTCCATACCGCCGACAATTCCGTCGCGAAAAAGGTTTTGGAATACAGGGCAGCCAAGCTTTTCACGTCGATAACGTCCACCTTCGCCTGATCGTCGGATGCCGAAGATATGACGAGCAGCCGGGAATGGGAAGGGCTGATCGTTACGGTCAGGATCGGATTTTCGCTCCGGAAAAGGCTTTTCTTTTTCCCCGAAAAAATATGATAGGCGTAGACGGACGATCCGATTCCATCGGCGGAATTTTCGACATATATGATCTCTTCGTCATCCAGCCAGCCGGCAACCGAATGAAATTGCTGTTCCTTCAAGTTGAGAGGAAGCAGCATCTCCGATTGGGAGAAGGATTTTTCCTCTCCGGATCTGTCGAAAAGCGAAAGGTCCGAATGCAGCCGGACCGAAAGGCCGGAATCGAAAAAGAAACGGCAGCCGGAAATTAAAAGGACCGCAAGCAACGGCAAAAGGAAGCGCCAAATTTTTTTGCTGACCATCCCCGTCCCCCTTTTTGCCCCTCTCTTCTTCCTCCCCGCCGGTCACCTTGGATAAGGACGGCGCCATTCTGCAAAATTCAACAAATATCTTTATATATGTAGACGGAACAAGGGCGAAAATGTTTCAGTTTGATTAAAAAAATTTTACAAAAAAGAAAAAAGCCCTGAGGACTTTTTGCGTTCCGCGGCAGAATGCCTATGAAAATCTATTGATGAAGGGCGGAAAGGAAAACCCCGATCATTTCTTCCACCATTTCCGGAAACTGGCAGATCGGCAAGGGATTGACGCCGGATCCGAGTTCGAACGTAAATCCCGGCCGGCGGAACTCCTGAACAAACCAGTCCTTGTAACCGGCGTGGCTGTCTACGTAGCGGACGGATTTGTATCCGCTCACCCTGGCGAACTCCTTTGCCAAGGCTTCCGATTCGGGCGGCTCCAGCCCCTCATACCCCCAATAAAATTCCTTGCCTTGGGTATGGAGGGCAAACACCCTCGCAAAATCCCGTTCCCGGGTTAACCGGCCCATGGAGGAAGCCTCCGGTTCCGTTAACGGGGCCTCCCCCGGGTAATCCCTCGGCCCCGGGCATTGGGCCCGCTTTTCCTTTTCAATTTTCCAATTGGCGGGGAATTGATCGTTTAAATCCACGCCGCGGATATTCGCCTTCCATCCGGAAAAATCGGTGCTGCCGCCGTTCAGGCGGACGACCTGCTCCCGGACTTTTTCCGGGGGGCCGTTGATGACCAGATCCACGCCGTCCGGATTGACCATCGGCACGATGGACAAAACGTTGTTCTCGTATAAAGGCAGGACGAAAATCCCGCAAAGCGGATTTCCGTTCGTCAGGGCAAGCAGAAATTCGTTGAACATTCTCATCAGGACCGGGACGGTGATCCATTCATTGGCGTGAAAAGCGGCGTTGAAATGGATGGTCCTTTCTCCCCTGCCCGTTCGGATTTCCAAAAGCGGACGGGCCAAAACGGAACTTCCGACGGTCTCCACGGAGATGAACGGATAGACTTCCTCGATCCGTCGCAAATCCCTTTGCAGCCGTGCGAAATCATACTGTCCGGGGTCGGTGACGATCGGCCGGACGACCCTTTTCGGAAGCCGGATCCGGCCCCCTTCAGGCAAATGATCGGGATGATGCTCCGGATTCAGCAGGGCCAGAGCGCCGGGGGAAATGTTCAACCTCCGGGCGATCTCCCAATAGGTATCCCCTTTTTGGATGGCATGCTCCTCCGGAATGAATCCGGGAATATGGATCTCTTCTCCGACCGGCAATCGGTCCGGATCGGCATGTTTGTTCGCATCCTCCAAGAGCGGCAAAGGGATGCGGAACAAACGGCTGAAAAGCCACAATGTATCGCCCGGGCGGACCTTCACTTTCATGGAAACTCCTCCAAGTCGCTTATTTCCGTCGCCACTAATTATCGTTATGAACGATCCCCGGGAAAAATGACTTGGAGGCGCGCCCGGAAATCTCTCAGAGGCCGATGGCTTCCAGTTCCTTCTCCTTCCCGGCTTCCCTTTTCAAGCTGGCCCCGGTGCGGGCGTCGAAAAGATGGAGCGAGGCGGAAGGGAAGGAAAATTCAATTTCCGAACCGTAAAGGAAGGAAGTGGCCGTGTTGGCGAAGAACCGGAAGTGCTCTTCCTCCACTTTCACATTGACGATTTTCGCATAGCCGACCGTTTCCACCAATTCCACCGTCCCCTTCATGCGGATGTCCCCGCCGCGGTCGAATTGGATCTCGTGGGGACGCACGCCGGCGATCACTTCCCTGTCTTCCGTCAAATCGAATTCGGAACGGTTCAAGAAATAGCTTTTTCCGGCGATCTGCAATTGCTGGTCGGCGATCCTCCCTTTGATGAAATTCATCGGCGGGGTTCCGATAAATTGGGCGACGAAATAATTTTTCGGGTTTTTGTACAGTTCCGCGGGCGTATCGTATTGGATGATGCGGCCGTCCTTCATCACGGCGATCCGGTCCGCCAGCGTCATCGCTTCCTCCTGGTCGTGGGTGACCAAGATGGTCGTGATGCCCAATTCCTTTTGAATCCGGGCGATTTCCGCCCGCATCTCGATCTTCAGGCGGGCGTCGAGATTGGAAAGGGGTTCGTCCAGGAGAAGCACCTTCGGCTGTTTGACGATCGCCCGGGCCAAGGCCACCCTTTGCTGTTGGCCGCCGGACAATTCGCCCGGCCTCCTGTCGAGCAAGCCGTCCAGTTTGACCATTTCCGCCGCCTTTTTCGCCCGCTCGATCCGTTCCTTCTTCGGCACCTTCTTCTGCTTCAGCGGGAAGGCGATGTTTTCCAAGACGGTCATATGGGGATACAGGGCATAGCTTTGGAAGACCATCCCGATATTGCGGTCCTTCGGCTCCAGGGCATTGACGTTTTGCCCGTTAAAACGGATCTCTCCCGCATCCGGCTTGTAGATGCCGGCGATCATGAGCATCGTGGTCGTCTTTCCGCAGCCGCTCGGGCCGAGGAGGGCGGTGAATTCCCCGTCTTCCACGGTCAAATTGAGATTCTCGATCGTATTCGTCTTTTTATCGAAGGACTTATAAATGTTTTTCAGCTCGATTCTCATACGTATTTTCCACCTCCCACGCTCATTTGCATCAGGGATTTTTGGGTGAAGATGAAAAACAGGAGCACCGGGATCATGTAAAACAGGGAAACGGCACTCAGCAATCCGTAATTCACCGTGTTCGGGTCGCTGATCAGACGCTGCAGGTAGGAGGCCAGCGTGATGTTTTCATCGCTGATGACAAAGGTGTAGAGAAGCAGGAACTCCGACCAGCCGGACAGGAAGGAAAAGATGCTGACGGCGGCGATCCCCGGCCGGATGTAGGGAAGGACGATCGAGAACCACACTTTCAGCCGCCCGCAGCCGTCGATCAGGCCCGCCCATTCCAAATCCCACGGGACATCGTCGAAAAATCCTTTGACAATCCAGGCCGTCATCGGGATTTGCAAGGCCGTTTTCACCAAAACGACGCCGAAGATGGAATCATACAAACCCATGAAATTCAATATATAGAACACGGCGATCAACAAAGAAACGCTGGGGAAGGCGTGAAGAAGCAGCGTCACTTTCAAGAGGGACTGCCTTCCCGGGAATTCCATCCGGGACATGGCGTAACCCGCCATCGTGCCGATCATGACCTCCAAAACCGTCAACGTTCCGGCGAAGAGAAAGGAATTCCTCGTGGCCGTCCAAATGCTCGGCAGTTCGCTTCCCCTTTGGTCGATATTGCTCCACAAAAACCGCCAATTTTCCAGGGAAAAGTCAACGGGAATGATCCCGTAGACCATCTTGTCGGAAAAGGAACGGAGAATCAGCCAGGCGTACATGAAAATCACCGGCAGGGTGGTCAAAGCCAATACCCCGTAAGCGATCACGTAAGGGAGCCGTTTTTTCCACCTCTCCGCGGCGGTAAAGACGGGCTGGCTCGCAGGATGTCCTGTCATCTCCATGGGTCACCCTCCTCATTCGATTTTTGCGGAACCCATCATCCTTTTCATGCCGAAGAACCTCCACAGGAGCAATGAACAGACGACGGCGATGATCACAAGGATGAGGGAAACGGCCGAACCGTATCCGAATTCAAAATGCTGGAAAGCTTTATGATAGGAATAGAGGGCCAATACTTCGCTTCCGTACAAGGGGCCGCCGTCGGTGAGCAGCAGGATGTATTCGTAGGATGTCAACAGGGAAAGAAATTGCCAAATCGTGACGAACATGAACGGCCAGCGGATCGCCGGAAAGATGATATCCTTGATCACCGACCAATGGGAAGCGCCGTCCACGTCGGCCGCGAAAAACCTTTCCTTCGGTATCGATTTGATCGCCGAGGAAAAGATGATCATCCCGAAGGAAGCGCCGATCAATCCGTTGGCCACGATCACGGCCGGCATCGGCCCCGCGTTCAGCCACGGTTCCGGCGGCAAACCGAAAAGCGAACGGAAGCTGTTCAGTATTCCGTATTCGCTCGGATCAAAAAACCAGAGCCACAGGAGGACGTAAACGACCGGAGGAGAGATGCGGGGCAGCATCCAAACGGTGCGGAAGAACAGCCCCAGCGATTCCCTTTGAATAAAATAGGTCGTGAACAGGGCGAGGAAAAAGCCGAAAAACACATTGATCAACAGGGTAAAACCGACGTAGACGGCCGTGTTCTTCAAAATCAGCCCGATGTTCGGGTCAGCGATCATCTTCCTGAAATTTTCCAGTCCGTGGAATTCCCAGCGCATGGCCGAGTCCATATTGGTAAAAGCCAAAACGGCGATCAAGAGGACTGGCAGGAAAAAGAAAAGCAAGATTAAAAGAAGAAAAGGCCCGAGCATGACGGCGGGCAGTTTCCATTTGCTCTTTTGCACGTTCATCCCCCCTTGGGCGGCCGGCAACCGGCGCCCGGCTGCCGGCCGAAAAATTCACCTTCATCCTCCGTCATTCGAGGATCGTCAATTGGTCGCCCAAGTCGTTTTTCAACTGGACTTCCATATCCTTCAAGGCCTGATCGACGGTCTTTTTCCCCAATTCGACCGCCTGAATGGCATCAAACAAGGCTTTGGAATATTTCGGGAACTCTTCGTGGTTGGGAAGGAAAGTGGTGTAATCGAGCATGTACGTCACATTTCCCAACGTGACGTTTTTCTTGAATTCCGGATCTTCGCCAGCCGCCTTGGTCACGGGCAGGTGATAGGTTTTTACGTTATGGTTCGTTTGCAGTTCCGGATCTTGGACGAGTTCCAAGAGCCGTTTCACCAGATCGGGATGTTCCGTGTGGGCCGACACGGTGTATACGAAGGGATGGGACAATGTAACCGGTTTTCCGCCCTTTTCCGCGGCCGGAATCAACATCATCCCGAAATTTTCGTTTACCCATTCCGGGGTGACTTTCCCGAGCTTGTCGTGGAATGCGTCTTCGCCCCAGTTAAACACGTTCCAAATGCCCCCGAAATAAAACAGGGCTTTTCCGTTGACGACCGTCCGGTGGACGCTGTTCCATTCCATTTGGGTGAGGTTTTCCGGGATCAGCTTTTTGGCGGCGATATCCGCGTAAAATTGCAATTGTTTTTTCACGCCTGTTTTGTCCAGGACAATTTTATTTTCATCCGGGTCGTAAATCTTCGTTCCGAAATCGTAGGCCAAGGCTTGGAAGTCCGGTCCATCCACCGGTCGGTGAATGATGCCGTACTGAACGGCTCCCTTTTGCACCGCTTCTTCAGCCGTACGGATCATATCCGCAAGGGTGAATTCCCCGTTTTTCACCTTTTCCGGAAGGCTGTTGATCTCTTCCTCGCTCCAGCCCAATTTCCTTAAAGCATCCTTATGGTAGAACACGGGCCGGGCTTCCGTATCCTGCAAAGCCCCCCAGATTTTCCCCTTATAGGTAACCGCGTCCCAAAGGGCGGGGAATACGTCGGAATAGGCTTCGGAATCCTTCAAGTCGTCCAGCGGGATAATGTAGTTTCCGTCCGCCAGCCATCCGATATTTTCATGTCCCGTCGCGTAAATGTCCGGTTCCTTTTTCGCCTTGAAGGCGAGCATGAATTGTTTGGCATACTCGTCCCAGCTGCCTTCAAACACTTTCGTCTTTACTTCCACGCGGGTTTTCTTGCCTTCTTTCTCCAATTCCTCATTCAATTTTTCCGCCGCTTTCACCAAATTTTCCACCCGGGTCGTTTCCGGCGCGGCCGTCTGGGCCTCGATCGTCACCACTTCGCCGTCGGAGCTGTTCCCGGCGCTTTTCTTCCCGCAACCCGCAAGAACCAAAGAAACCGCGAAAAACAGGGCAAGAATGGCTGCAAGTTTTCTCTTCATCATCCTCACTCCTTTAAAAATTTTCTTTGGAACTTCCATGTGGGAACGTTCCCTCAATAGCCGCAGAAGAAGGCGGCGGGGAATCCGGTGGGAACGTTCCCCGAAGCTCGGAAAAAAATTTTCTGCAGTTTTTGCTGAACTTGAATGACGAAAAAGGAGCGGTGAAGAAAAAAACATTCGCAGGGAGAGAAAAAGCGGAAAATTACGGGCGGTTCGTCGATTCACGGACGACCAGGGTCGGCTCGTATTCGATCTTTGTGGGCTTGACATCTTTTTTATTGATCAATTGGTCGAGATGATAGACGGCATCTTCCCCCATTTTCGCTTTGTCCACTTGGACGGTGGTCAACGACGGATGGAACATCTTCGACCGGTCGGTGCCGTCAAAACCGACAACGGCGATATCCTTCGGGATTTGCACCCCTTTTTCCAGGAGGAACTTCATCGCTCCCATGGCCAGGAGTTCATCCGTCGCGAAAATCGCCGTCGGTTTCTTCCGCACCAATTGATCCCAGATCTTTGCCAGGAGCTGATAACCTTCATCAAAAGACGTGGAATGGGAATACCATACGTTCTCCGGTTCAATATGGCCGCCCAATTCATGGATCCTGTCGCTGAATCCTTGAAAACGCATGCGGTGGGTTTTGTCCTCGGCGGATCCGATGATGACGAAGATTTTCCGGTGGCCGAGCTGATACAGGTGGTCGGCGACATAACGGCCGCCTTTCGCGTCATGGATGACCATCTGAAAGACGTTGTTCTTTTCAATCATGCCGTTGATCACGACACAGGGAACATGGAATTGATCGATGTAATCGATGACTTTTTGCCGAAAACTGCTGATGAGGATCAGGCCGTCCACCCGTTTCTCCAGCATGAAATCGGCGGCGTTGAGGGATTCCTCCCCATCCGTCGTGACGAAAACCGAATAGCGGAGGTCCTTCGCTTTTTTGAGGATCGAATCGATCATCGTTTCATCGATGGAATCGGATCTCAGGGAGCTTTGATGCCGGTAAATGATGACCCCGATGTTGTTGGTTTTTTTTGGGAAACCATGGCTCTGGCTAAACCGTTCGGCTTGTACTTCAGCTCTTCGATCGCCTTTAAGACCTTTTCCCTTGCCTCCTGGCTGGCAAAACCTTTTCCGGTGATGACGCGCGATACAGTGGATTTCGAAACCCCCGCCCGCGATGCGATGTCTCGAATGGTGTAGCCCACCGAGCCAACCTCCATCTTTGAAACTTGAAACGCACCTAAACTAAAAATAAACATTTTCGCCCGTTTTGTCAAAAAAAATGTGCAGGAAAGGTTCCGACTTCCCATAAGGCGGCGGAAAGGGGAAAAAGGGCCGAAAAAGGCGCGCCGTGCGGACCGATCGTTTTCCGTCAACCCGGTCATGGGTTGCCGCGGAAAAAGTCGCGGCCGGCCCGTTAATCCTTTTCGTCCTTTGCATAGAAGCGCAGCAAATCGCCGTAAATGATCCGGTCCGAATACTTTAATTCTTCGGCTCCCCTTTCCCGGAAAGGCGCGCAATACCTTTCTTCCGTTTCCTCGCCGCTTTCCTTGTCATAACATGTCCCCGCGGTCCAAAGGTAATCCTTGGTGACCACGCTGCCGTCGCGGAAGACGGCAAATTCCCTTCTTTCCGGGGAAAACAGGTCCTGGCCGAATCCGATATCGTCATCCGTTTCGATCCCGAGCAAATGGAGGATCGTCGGCTTCAAATCGATTTGGCCGCCGACGGTGGATATGACCTTTCCTTTATGCCCGGGGATATGGATGATCAGAGGAACCCGTTGCAGCTGGGCGTTTTCGAAGGGGGTGATCTCCTTTCCCAAATATTCCCCCATCGCTTCGTTATGATTCGGGGAGATGCCGTAATGGTCCCCGTACATGATGATGACGGAATTGTCGTAAAGCCCTTCTTCCTTCAGCTTCTCGATAAAAACCTTCAGGGCCTCGTCCTCGTAACGGACCGTCAGAAAATATTGGTTCAGGGTTTTGCTTGCGGATTGGTACGGTTCGATCAGCCGATCGGATTCATCCAGTTCGAAGGGATGGTGGTTCGTCAACGTGATCAGTTTCGCATAAAATGGCTGCGGCATCGATTTCAAATGGCCGACCGATTGTTCAAAAAAGGGGATGTCTTTCAGCCCCCAGCCGACGGAGTTTTCTTCCGTCACCTCGTAGTCGTCCATATGGTAAAACCTTTGATAGCCCAATGTTTCATACATGATGTCCCGGTTCCAAAAGCTTTTGTTGTTGGCGTGGAGCGCGGCGGTAAAATAGCCCTTTTCGTTTAAAATTTCCGGCAGCGCCCGGTATTCGTTTCCGGCGTGGGTGAAAAAGACCGCTCCCCTGCCCAGGGGATAGAGGGAGTTGTCGATGAGAAATTCCGCATCGGATGTTTTTCCCTGGCCGGTCTGGTGATAAAAATTGTCAAAATAGTAGCTTTCCCGGATAAAATCGTTTAAAAACGGCGTGATTTCCTGGCCGTATACCCTGTTGTCGATGACAAAGCTTTGGGTGGATTCCAGGGAAATCAGGATGACGTTTTTTCCCTTCGCCGCCCCGAACAAATCGGATGTCCTGGCCTTGTTGGCCCGGACATAGTTTTCAATCTCCGAAAGCTCGCTGCCGTCCGCCATCGCCCGGAGGGCGGTCGTCTTCGACTGCAGGTAGATGTCATACAAGGCATAGTTGTACGGGCCGATCAACTTCACCAGCATTTCCCGGTCGAAGGTCCTCGTCAACAGTTCCGGCCTTTCCGTTTCCGCCAAACCTAGATTGAAAAAGATGACGGCCGCCGTTATGAGGCAGTACACCCTCCTGTCCAGTTTCGAGAAGGGCCTGGCCAGGGAAAAGGCCGGCTTTTTGATGAAAATGTAGGCCCATAACGGGAGATCGGCGAAATAGAGCAGGTCCGCCGGTTTCATCTCGGAAAGGATGCTTGCATCCAGATCGCCGAAATTATTGGATTGGAACAAAAGCGGCAACGTGATGAAATCATTGAAAAAGCGGTAAAAAACGATATTCGCGTACAGAAAAACGGTCAACAGCAAATCACACAGGAAAAGATAGAGGTTCCGGCCGCCTCCCTTCAGGAACAGGGCAAAGCCGAAAATGACCAGAAGAAAGCTGAAGGGATTGATGAGAAGGATAAACGCCTGCATTTGATTGTCAATTTTCATCGAGGAAAAAGCCGTATGGTAGGCGAGGTGCGTTTTCGCCCAAAGCAGGAAAACAGCGAGCAAAATCATCGAAAACTTGGTTCCCTTTGCCGCTTTTGCAAAAGAAACCATCCTTTCCTTGACGGTTGCCATGGAATACCCTCCCGAAGGTTTCCCGAAAGCCGGGCGGGGCAAAGCCCCCGCGAGGCGCTTTCCGGTTATTTCGATTCCGCTCCGGCCGTTCCGAATATGCAGGCCCGGATCCCGTTTCTTTAATAGACGGGGGAAGGAAAAAAAAGTTTC
>Ga0006574J49614_1001545_pt1 | contig 10760 bp, 12 predicted proteins | sample HigsolmetaAR204R_FD_49614 | JGI IMG/M metagenome (IMG submission 49614) | reverse complement strand
ACTCGAGAAAGGAAAATGAATGAGAAATGAGGGTTAGCGATGAGTGACCACGAGCATCATCATCATGATGAACACGAAGATATTGTTGTGACGATGACGGATGACGAAGGCAACGAACGGGAAATGGTGCTTGCATTCACCTTTGACGTGGAGGATCAAGTATACGCCGTGTTGCTTGACTATAACAATCCGGAAGAAGAAGGCGTCATCATGCGTTTGGAAGAAGAAGACGGGGATACCGTCCTGGTCAATATAGAGGATGATGATGAATGGGATCGTGTCGTATCCATCTACAATGAGCTTGCCGAACAGGAGCAAGGCTGATTGGACGACCGTTTCCTCACAGGGTGAACACAGACGAAGAAACCGAGAATTGCGGATTGATTCCGCATTCTCGGTTTTTTTGGTGAATGGCAATGATGTCATTCGTTTCGAGTCGTGTTTATTTACGCGGATTAAAATACATGACTCGTCCGTTGAACAGGCGAACCTCGGCCTTCAGCAGCCGTCCGATGTACTTGCATAGTTCGTTCGCCTTTGACTTGTCTCCAATCTCAGAACCGCTTGGCAACACGATCTGGATGTAAGGGACGCTCCGATCTTCCTCCTGTCTCGTTCCGACACCGATCAGGATGTATTTGTAATTTGGTTGATTGCCCTTCAGGTATAACCATTCGGTTTCACCCTCGGATCTCCGCTCAATCGTATAGGGAAATGCCATCTCCGCGTAATTCCAATTCAATTGCTGCCCGGTAAGCGCAGTTTGGTTGCGATAGCGATCGAGCACCTCCAGGACATCATCCAGGGTAATGCTCTCGACCGCTGAACCTTGTACCAGTTGAATATAAGCGCTTTGACTCATCTCCACAACCTGCCCCTCGTCTGATATTTCCGATATTCTGGATATCCATCTATCATCATATCATCGATGAAAGCGGTTTACAATGCGTGATTTGACCGCTGAAAGAGTTACAGCGGCTGATTCGTCAGGAGATCGGCGTGGACTCCACGATCACCTTGACCTGTTGGATCGTCTTGTCCTCAGGCCCCTGAACCGGCAGGCCGACTTCCAGATGCTCCTGGATATATTCGATGTTATCCTGCGTGATCACTTCGCCGGGGAGCAGGATCGGGATGCCCGGCGGATAGATCATGATGAATTCGGCGATGATGCGTCCCGCCGCCTCTTTGAGCGGGATAACCTCCGTATCCGCATAGAAGGCATCGCGCGGCGAGATCGACAGATGCGGGATCTCCGGCACCTTCACCTTCACCTGGTTGGCCGTGCCTCTGCCCGCATACTCGCTTGTGAGCTGGCGAAGCGCTTGGACCAACAGACCAACGGTGTCTTCATCATCGCCTGGCGTGATCAGGCACAGGATGTTGTACATGTCGCTCAGCTCGACCTCGATGTTGTGCGTTTCTCTCAGCCAACGCTCCACGTCATAACCGGTGATGCCGAGCTCCGCCACATGAATCGTCAGCTTCGTCGGATCGTAGTCGAACTTGGCTTCCGAGCCGAGGATCTCTTCGCCGAAGCAATACAGCCCAGGCAGTTTGTTGATCTCGGCACGTGCATACTGAGCCAACCGAATCGCGCGTTCGGCCATCTCTCTGCCGTGCAGGGCCAGTTGCTTGCGTGCGGTATCGAGCGACGCGAGCAGGATGTAGGAGGTGGAGGTGGTCGTCAGCATGCTGATGATCGATTGAACGCGTTTCGGATTGACACGGCCTTCACGCACGTTCAACACGGAACTCTGGGTCAGCGATCCACCCAGCTTGTGCACGCTTGTGGCCGCCATGTCGGCACCTGCCTGCATCGCGGAGAGCGGTAAGTCTTCATGAAAATGCACATGCACACCATGTGCTTCATCGACCAGCACCGGAATATTGCGTGCGTGTGCGAGCTGGACGATTTCCTTCAGATTGGCACACAGACCATAATAGGTAGGGTTGATGACCAGCAGCGCTTTGGCGTCCGGATGGAGATCCAGCGCTTTGCGCACTGCTCGTGTGGTGATGCCGTGCGCGATGCCGAGCCGATGGTCCATCTCCGGAGAGATGAAGATGGGCTTGGCGCCTGCGAAGATGATCGCGGACATGACGGATTTGTGCACGTTGCGGGGAACGATGATCTTGTCGCCCGGCGAACATACGGATAGGATCATCGTCATGATGGCGCCGCTCGTGCCTTGAACGGAGAAGAAGGTATAGTCTGCGCCGAATGCCTCGGCAGCGAGCTGCTGAGCCTCCATGATCGCGCCTGACGGCTGGTGAAGGTCATCGAGCGGGGCGATGTTAATCAGATCGATCGACAGCGCGTTTGGTCCGATGAACTCCTTAAACTCCGGATTCATGCCGGCGCCTTTCTTGTGTCCGGGTATATGAAATTGCACAGGCTTGCGCTCCGCATGTTGGCGCAAAGCAGTGAACAACGGTGTGCGGGTTTGATCCATAATGGCATAACGTCCCTTCGCGATAAAGTTCTGCGCTGATAGTCGAACTGCACGTTGTGCTTAGCCTTGTCTGGCGCGTTATTCTTGTGAAACAAACAAGCATGAGTATACCAAATAGTGCGTTTTTGATTCAATAGGGTTGGTGCAAATGGGTAAAAATAGAACAGCTCGGGTAACATACGGTATTATCATCGTAAAAGGGCTGAGGCCGGATGTTGAAACCGTTCGCTGCGAAGCAAATATTTACTCCATTTGTCCTGCGCTTGCTTATCATATTATTTTGTGTCGAGTTCGCGAAGGGTGCGTTGCTCGTGACGGTTGTGCCTGTATATATGAACGCGGTGCTCGGCTTGTCTGCCTATGTGGTCGGATGGGCCCTGGCTCTGCAATATGCGGGGGACAACCTGTTCCGCACGCCGATGGGCTGGCTGATCGACAGGATCGGGTACCGGATTGGCATCCTCGCCGGCACCTTCCTGGCCGTGTTGTCTGTCCTGATGATGGCATTCGCGAAGAATGGCGGGTGGATGATCGCTGGAACAACGTTGCTCGGCATCGGCACATCCCCTCTCTGGCCCAGCGTCATCACCGGGGCCACGGAAGAAGCGGGAGAGCATGCCCGAGGCAGCGTCATGAGCGTGATCTATGTTGCCTGGCTGTCAGGAACGGGAGTTGGTCCAGTCGTCATCAATTTCTTCATTCATGACCGCTCTTATGGTCTGGCATTCTGGTTCCTGATCGCACTGCTGGCATTTGTCTTCTGCGTCTCACTGTTCTTACCGGACAAGTCGGCGGCAGCAGGCAGAAAGGCACCTCGTCCTGGAGGCAGCCCAGCATCACTGCGCCAACGGAACTGGTGGGTGAGGTTCACCTCCTATATCTACAAGGTGCGCAGCACGATTCATGTTAACCCGCTGTTTTATCCGGCGCTGTTCCTCCAGAATGCTTCGATCGGCTTGCTCGCCCCGGTGCTGACGCTGTTTGCCAAGGAAGTGCTTCATCTGTCCAATGCGATGTACAGCTTGTTCCTGGTGTACGGGGGAGGCATCACGATCCTGCTTCTCTATCCTGTGGGCAAGCTGGTTGACCGGTTCGGCACGAGGTGGCTGCTCCATGTCGGCTTTCCGTTGTCTTCCGTCGCGATCGCATCACTTGCTCTGCTGCGCAGCCCTCAGTTGATCTGGCTGATCGTCGCCGTGATTGCTGTTGGCTATGCGCTGATCATTCCGTCGTGGAATGCGTTCATCGCGACGATCGTGCCCGAAGACCGGAAGGCGCTCATCTGGGGGTTCTTCCTGTCGATCGAAGGAGGAGGCATGGTCGCCGGTTCTGTCGTCTCCGGCCTGTTGTGGGATACCTTCGGGCCGCATGCGCCGTTTATCGCCAGCAGCGCCTCATTATTGACACTATTTGTTCTCCATTTGTTCATTTCCATGCCGAAGAAAATTGTGGTACGATGAGTCTTGTCCTATTCTTTTTTTGAAAGTGCAGGAAGATTGTGTCTTGACAGCGGAAGGTTAGCGCTTGTATATCGACAAGAGGATCGCGGTGATGCGGCCGCCGTATGGCCGGTAACCGGCGATCCTGTGCTGCTCGCTGTTCAATATATAGGGTTCTTATCTAATCTGGGCTTTCCTAGTGCAAGTGTCCCAAGGAGGAGTCACATTAAATATGAAACGTCTTGGAATCATTTTTTTGATGCTGCTTAATGTGTTTATCGGATTCGGCATCATTATCCCCGTCCTGCCTGAGCTTGTCTCGCCGTACCACTTGTCGCTGATGCTGTCGGGTTACTCGCTGATCTCCTTCGTCATGTCGCCTATGTGGGGAGCTTGGTCGGACAAACATGGCCGTAGGCCGATCATATTGATTGGCATTACCGGTTATGCGATCAGCTTCTTCCTGTTCGGAATTGCTGAGTCGCTCTGGTTGATGTACGTGTCACGGCTTCTGGGAGGATTTTTCTCAGGAGCGGTTATTTCCTGTGCGGTAGCTTACGTGGCAGATGTGACGGATGAGAACAATCGGACCAAAGGCATGGGGTTGGTCGGAATGGCGATCGGGCTTGGCTTCGTGATTGGTCCGGGAGTGGGCGCGGGATTGAGCCTGCTCGGATATTCGATTCCGTTCTTCGCGTCTTCGGCGTTGGCGCTGATTACGTTGTTTCTCGCGGCGCTCTACCTGCAAGATTCCTTGTCAATAGAGGAGCGTCAGGCCAGACAGCAGAAGCGGGAGGCAGCCGGGAAGCAATCGCGCTGGACTGCTTTCAGAGGTGCGATGATCTACTTGTACATCCTGTCCTTCATCGTCTCGTTTACCATGTCCGGCTTGGAGTTCGCACTGTATTATTACCAGGCTGAGCGAATCGGCATCACGCCGTTCGAGATGGGGATGATGTTTATGACGAGCGGCATCATCGGGGCGTTGGTGCAGGGAGGCGTCGTACGCCGCTATATCAAGAAGGGGGACGAGCCGCGCTTCATCACGATCGGACTATTGCTGTCTGCGGCGGGCTTCTTCCTGATCATCTTCTCCACGAGCTTGTTGACGGCTACGCTGTTCCTGACGGTGTTCTCCGCCGGCAATGCGCTGGTTCGCCCATGTGTCACCTCGCTGATCACGCAGAAGACGCCGGTGGGACAAGGAGTGGCGAGCGGGCTCAGCTCTTCCATGGACAGCCTCGGCCGCATCACCGGTCCCCTGGTTGCCATGGGCGCCTTCTATATGCTGATCCAGCTCCCATTCGTGCTTGGTGGCGTCGTCTGCCTGATCGGCTTGGTACTGCTGAGCCAGTTCCTTAGAATCGATCGGAAGCAGGCTCAAGCTCCTGTTGCTTGATGTGCGGAAGCGGGGGCTTCTCCAGCGTAAACTTCCATCGCCTGCTGATGGGCTCGCCATCTGTTTCTTACAGGCGGGGAGAGAGTAGGACTTCGCCCACCGTTGGTTGATGTGCGGAGTGTATGGCACAACACGGCCAGGGGCGAACGCTAACGGAACGTCGTTCCGCTATTTATGGAAAAATGGGCGTATCTCGCATGGTAACAGAACGTGGTTCCGCTATTGACCCGAATCCGCCGTCATTTCACCGGAAAAGTGGCAAATAACGGATCTGTGTTCCGTTAGCACGGCTGATATCTGCGATTTTCGCGGAATAACGTACCTGTGTTCCGTTAGCTCCGGGCGGTACGAATTGCTTGGCATATGGTAGATAGAAAACGGTGCGACAAGCTTGGCAAAGATGGACAAGCGGTACGGCAAGCATGGCAGACGGTGGGGGATGCAGAGAGCGGTGCGGCAAGTATGGCAGAAAGCGGGCAGGCATCGGTCTGAACGAAGGCGTCGAAGCATCTATGCAGGAAGCGGCTAATGCCTCATGCTGCTTTCCTGCACATCGCGTACAGGATCGATTCGATCGCCGGATACCTGCCCCGACATCGGCCTCAGAACGAAGCGCGGTACAGGGGAAGCAGGTTGCGGAACGTCTGCTCGGCGACGGCGACGAAGCGTTCACCATCGCGCAGCAACGGATCATGACGATCGATGCGCAAACCGCACAGCGCCTCCGTCTTCTTAATGTGAAGCAGCTTATGAATCAACTGCTCATAATCCTCCTCGGTTATGCTTGAGAGCGGCGTACCTTCAGGACGCATATGATCGAGTGACCAGAAGTAATCTCCCGGCAGTTCGCTGATCAACTGTTTACGATTGCGGCGCAGTGCCTCGGCTAGCTTAGCCTTGTGCGCCGGACTTTCGTAGATGACCGCGAACTGGACAAATACATGCGTCGACCACAGACCGATCTGGAAATGCGGCAACGACTTGTATCCGCGCTTGCTACTGGCGAAAGCCACCCAGGTATCGTCCGGCGGATGGACGGTGCGTCTGGCATGCTTCGCCACATGCGCATACATTTCCTCACCGCATAGTACGGACAGCGTCGGCGCCAACAGCTCGCCCAGATGTTCCAGCTTCGGGCGAACGCGGGCGATCAGCTCCTCCATGCGCGGGGCAAGTCCCGGGATCAGGAATACGTCAAAGTCTGCTTGCGTAAAACCTTCAAATATTCTGCTCATTCTATTCCTCCGAAAGGCATAATGATCACTCTTTAACATATCAAGCTTGCACTCTGCATGCAAATCTCCGCATCACGAGTTCGACCCATCCGGCAGTGGACATCCCCATCCATCATTTCATGGCAGCACCTGCCCCAAGAGGCACTGAAAAATGCATCCACAGACGGAAAAATAAACATTAATCCAAGTTGCGTATTCATATTAATCAGTATAAGATATGGTTAAGAGGGCAATTATCTGAATATTTCAGCAATATACTTGGATCTGATGTTGATATGCACGTTGATTCCGTATACCGTCCATATCTCCGAATGTTTGAGTCTATCTGATTTTGGCAAAGCTGTGTATAAGCCTACCATTTTCTTGAAGAATTCTTGAAGAAGAGTGACATTTCCCCAAGATCATGACTTTCACAACATTCATCGAGACCGTTTGCATCTCTGTCCTGTTGAATGAGGACTCTCCAATTGCAGATGTGAGGTGCGGTCTTCGATCGGGTTCTTGGCAGTTGTGCGAACGCTGGTAAGCTTCATGTGAAACGCTCTGATCAATAGTTCCCAAAGGGAGGGATTGCCGTGACCAAAAGCTATGAAGTGGAATATTGCAACCTCGAGTTGCGTTTCGACCGCCGGCAAATCCAGAGATTCATCAAAGATTTGATACAGGAAGGTTATTCGTTGTATTGGAGCGAGAACGATGCGTATTTTATGATCTCCATCAGATCCGGCCGCAAGCTGATCAAGTTGAAGTTCCAACGGATGGCGGATCGTTTCAAAATGGTGGGAACGTATTCGTTTCGCGACGAGAAGCTCGTGGAGCTGATGGAGAAGATGATCGGCGATACGAGAGGCCATGCGGTTGTCAAACGGTTTCGGGATCGCCAGATTCTGATCGAGAATATCATGTTCGGAGAGATCATACGTACGGTTGAAATTACAGGCGTCGAGCATAAGGTAATTTTCCAGAAGGAACCGATCATTACGTTTGAAACAATGATGGAAGCCTTCAAATCTCCTCGAGCAGAGGAACGGGCGAGAGTTGTCCGCATGGAGCTGGACTACGAGTTGTCCGTGCTGCACGAACAACTGGCCAGCGGCGACGCGGAAGCGATCGCACGGACGAAGGCCAGACTTGAGGAATTGCGTCGGGAAGCGTTGCAGCTTGAACTTTAACAGGTTGCACGCGCAATATGCTCGACGTTGCATCCGCTGACTGGGAGCTGCTCAGTTCCGCAGTCGGCGTTTTTTGTCTATGGGAAGTGAATACACTGAAGGGTGTGTTGATGCACTGGCCGCAAGCCAAAGTATTTCTTTACCATCCGTACAAAAGCATTTCACAAATGACACGAAAATATGTAAAATATATCTTATGTGTATGACAAAAATAACGAAAAGTGGGGCGAGACTATTGGCTAAACAACAAATCGGTGTTATCGGTCTGGCGGTTATGGGCCGCAATCTGGCGCTCAATATCGAGAGCAGAGGATTCTCTGTATCCGTGTACAACCGTTCACCGGAGAAAACCAAGGAACTGATCGCGGAATTCCCGGACAAGAAATTGGTCGGTACATATACAGTAGAGGAATTTGTCGCATCTCTGGAACGTCCGCGCAAGATCCTGATCATGGTTAAGGCGGGATCTGCAACTGATGCCACGATCGAACAATTGCTTCCGTACCTGGAAGAAGGGGACATCGTAATTGATGGAGGGAATGCGTACTTCCCGGATACGCAACGCCGCAACCGCGAACTGAGCGCACGCGGCATCAACTTCATCGGCGCGGGTGTCTCCGGCGGCGAAGAGGGCGCTCTGAAGGGGCCAGCCATCATGCCGGGCGGTCAATATGAAGCGTACAAGCTGGTGGAGCCGATCCTGACGAGCATCTCGGCAAAGGTAAACGGAGATCCATGCTGCACTTACATCGGTCCGGACGGAGCAGGTCACTATGTCAAGATGGTGCATAACGGCATCGAGTATGGCGACATGCAGCTCATCTGTGAAGCTTACCATCTCCTGAAGGAAGTGCTCGGTCTGAATGCGGATGAGCTTCATGAAATCTTCGCAGAGTGGAACAAAGGTGAGCTGGACAGCTATTTGATCGAGATCACCGCCGACATCTTCACCAAGAAAGATCCGGAAACAGGCAAGCCAATGGTGGACGTCATCCTCGACTCGGCAGGCCAGAAAGGTACTGGCAAATGGACGAGCCAAAGCGCGCTCGATCTCGGAGTTCCGCTGTCGATCATTACGGAATCGGTGTTCTCCCGCTTCCTGTCTGCGATGAAGCAAGAACGCGTTGCGGCAAGCAAGCTGCTAAGCGGACCGAAGACGAAGCCTGCCATCGAGGACAAGAAGGCGTTCATCGAACAAGTCCGCAAGGCGCTCTTCGCCAGCAAGATCTGTTCGTATGCCCAAGGCTTCGCCCAAATGCGCGCGGCTTCCGAAGAATACAACTGGAATCTGCAGTACGGCAATATCGCGATGATCTTCCGCGGCGGTTGCATCATCCGCGCCCAATTCCTGCAACGCATTAAGGATGCATACGACCGTGATCCGAACCTGAAGAATCTTCTCCTGGACCCGTACTTCAAGGACGTTGTGGAGAACTATCAAGACGCATGGAGACAGGTTGTGGCGACTGCGGTTGCCAGCGGCATTCCGGTTCCGGCTTTCGCCAGCGCGCTCGCTTACTACGATTCCTATCGGACGGAGCGTCTGCCTGCCAACCTGCTGCAAGCACAACGCGACTACTTCGGCGCACATACATTTGAGCGCGTGGACAAGGAAGGAACGTTCCACTTCCAATGGTTCTGATGCTACCGATCGGCATCCAGGCCATGAAGAGCTTCTTTCAGGTAAGACTTTAGCCGTTCCAATTCCTGATCATAGAACGAGTTGCGATGCAAGAGCATCATCGCGACTTCTGCGAAATATTGAAAATTCTCGATTAAGCGTGGCTGAGGAAGGGTCATCAACACCGGGTCCTTGTCAGCCACCTTTTTTTTGATATAGTCGAGCACCCAGATCACGTCGTCGCGCCTCAACGTATGGCTGGGACTGAGAATTTTATTCAGACGATCCCGGTTGGGGTTTGGGTTGAGAGCATGCTGCATCGCAGATTGATCAACTCCTTGAATAGAGCTAGATGGGACTTGCCCAGGTGAGAACCATGATGCGAAGCATCTACTAATTGGTCTACTAACCACCTTACTCTATATTGTACCATTTTATACCTGTTATGGGTGTCGCTTATTCACACTTTTTCGGGGCTGTGTTATGATAGGGTATGTTATGCCCCATACCTGGAGGAGATCGATTCCGCATGACAATAAACAAGAACATCATACTAATCGGCTTTATGGGGACTGGCAAGACGACTGTCGGCCAGAGGCTCGCTGACATGCTTGGATGGACGTTCACTGATACAGACAAGCAGATTGAGGAACTGGCAGGCAAGTCGATTCCAGAGGTATTTGCGGAACATGGAGAGGAGTACTTCCGCCAGCTTGAGACAGAAGTCATTCATCGGATCAGTTCACAAGACCGGCTGGTCGTATCAACCGGTGGAGGAGCCGTACTCAAGGCGGCCAATCGTGAAGCGATGCTTCGCAGCGGACTCGTCGTCGCGCTTAAGGCTGACGCGGAGACAATCATCAGCCGGGTGAGGGGAGATACGAACCGTCCTCTGCTTGCAGGAGATTTGGAAGGCAAAGTCAACCAGCTTCTGCAAGAGAGAGCAGGTGCCTATGACTTCGCCCACGTGACGATTGATACTAGCAATATGGCAGTAGAGGATATTGTACGGGTTATTCTAACTCATACCACTTGAGCATGCCGCCGACCATGTTTTTCAGGCCGTTGAACCCCATGTGTTCCAGATATTCGCAAGCGCGCTCACTTCTTCTGCCGCTGCGGCAGACCATGATAATCTCGCCGTTCTGCTCAATCTCGGACAAGCGCATCGGCAAGTCACCGAGACGGATATGCTTGGCGCCGGGGATCATGCCTTCGGCGACTTCTTCGTCCTCGCGCACGTCAATGATATTCAACTTCTCGCCGTTCATCAGGCGGTCTTTAACCTCTTTAGGTGTTATTGTATCCAAGTGATGGAACCTCCTCCAAGTGAGTGTAATCGTTCTATTACTAGGATAGTGGAATGAAACATGATGTCAATACCGACCGATAAGGAGTGAATCAGATGAAAGCCATAGTTACCCCTACTCCGGTGCTG
>Ga0006574J49614_1001717_pt1 | contig 11050 bp, 11 predicted proteins | sample HigsolmetaAR204R_FD_49614 | JGI IMG/M metagenome (IMG submission 49614) | reverse complement strand
CCTTTTCGCTCAAAAGCCAAAATATTCATTTATTGAAATGTTCCGCCACCGCCAGATAGTTGCTGCTGAGCAAAAGATACAAGCCGCTTTGTAATTTCTCCTCCAACGGAGCCGTTCGCGCGGGATGTAGTATCAGGACCTAAGTTTACACCGAATTCTGATGCGATTTCTGTTTTTAATTGCTCAAGTGCTTGTTCAGCACCAGGAACTAAAATTTGGTTAGAGTTGCTAGATCTGTTTTGAGCCATGTGTCATTCACCTCCTTGTGGATATAGAATGTGAAAAAACACATGGCTTCATGCATAAAACGAAATGGTAATTGTTTTGAACTTGTGGAATATTATAGTAAATTTTCAAAATCCTCTTCTATTTTTTCTTGTATATCATGTTTTCTTGGAAATTCAATTGTTACTGTTTCCTCAATCGCCTTCTGAATGAGAGGTTGAAAATCTACATAGCTTTCAAGCTTTAATATTTTCTCCCTTTTCGGCTTCGTTTTCGGTGAAGCTGGTGTAAAAATAGTACAGCAGTCTTCATAAGGTCTGTTTGAAATCTCAAACGTATCAATTTTTTCGGCAATTTCAATGATTTCATTTTTATCCATTGAAATTAAAGGTCTCAGTATAGGAGTTGTCGTCACTTCATTAATAGCATACATGCTCTCAAGCGTTTGGCTTGCTACCTGCCCTAGACTTTCGCCTGTTACAATGGCTAAGGCGCCTCGGTTTTTCCGAATTTCATCGGCAATTTTTAACATCATTCTTCTAGTCGATGTCATTGTATAATTTTCTAATATTTTTTGCTGAATGGTCACTTGAATTTCTGTAAACGGAACGATGTGAAGCACGATTTTGCCGCCAAATTCGGTTAATTTTTCTATGAGATCCATAACCTTTTGCTTCGCTCTTTCATTCGTATATGGAGGGCTGAAGAAATGGATCGCTTCAATCTCCAAGCCTCTTTTCATTGACAAATACCCAGCGACAGGGCTGTCAATTCCTCCAGAAAGCATCAGCATCGCCTTTCCGCTTGAACCAACCGGAAGCCCTCCCGCCCCTTTAAAATCTTTGCACATTATATATGTGGCATGCGGACGGACCTCTACGCGCACGTTTATGTCCGGATGATGAACATCTACTTTCAAACCGTCAGTATGAATAAGTATATGCCGGCCAATTTCATAATTGAGTTGGTCTGAAGTTAACGGAAACGATTTATCTGCTCTTTTGGCCGATACTTTAAAAGTGTCTCCGTTTTTATACAATTGCTTGACTGCCTGTAAAGCCGTGTCCTTTATGGCTTCGATGTCGCTTTTCGTTCTGATTGCCAAACTGAAGGACTGTATGCCAAAAACTGTTTGCAATTTTTCCGCTACCTTTTCCCCGTCTTCTCCATTTAATTTGATGAAAAGACGATCTCTGTTCGCTGTATACTCTAAAGACGAAAAGGAAGACAATGCAAGTTTTATATTGTTCTTCAAATGGTTAATAAAATGTTTGCGATTTTTTCCCTTTAAAGACATTTCACCATATCTGACTAAAATATGATCATATTGCATGTTTATAACCCCATTATATTTTTTAATTTTTGTATAGATGATGGCAGGACGTCAATCAACGGCTTGACATCATCGATCGTCTGCCCAATTGAAAGGCTTATGCGGATGGCGCTTTCGGTGATGCTGCTTTTTTTGCCCATCGCCTTCAATACTTTGCTTTCTCCCTTTTTCCTTGAAGAACAAGCTGAAGTAGTGGAGACATAAATATTCTCCTCTTCAAGCATATGAACTAAAACTTCCGCTTTTATACCAGGTACAGAAAAGTTGATAATATGAGGGGCGGAAGATTCCTTTGGTGTGTTGATAATAATGCCATCTATTTTTTCAAGCTCATTTATAAGATAGTTTTTCGTATTAATCAGACGATCGATCTTCTCTTCATAGTCGTTGAATGCCAGCCTTAAACCTTTCGCTAGGGACACGCTGCCCGCTAAATTTTCAGTGCCTGATCTAATGCTTGCTTCCTGGCCACCCCCTGATAAAAGAGTGAGAATTGGTGTATTTTTTCTAATGTACAACACTCCTGTACCGTTTAGGGCATGAAATTTATGGCCAGATATTGTACATAAATCAATTCCCGCTTTTTTTATATTTAAAGGAACCTTCCCGACTCCTTGCACGTGATCGACATGATAAACGATGTTCGGATAGTTTTTAAGTATTTCGCCAATCTCTTCAATTGGCTGAATCGCTCCGATTTCATTGTTGACATGCATAACGGACACTAAGATTGTATCGTTACGTACAGCTTTTTGTATGTCAGCTGGAGACACAATGCCATTTTCATTTACAGGAATCCACGTCACTTCAAACCCGAATTCTTTTTCAAGCTGTTCAAATGCTTCGCTGACAGAAGGGTGTTCAATTACAGTCGTAATCAAATGCTTTCCTTTATGTCTTTGTGCAAAAGCCGCGCCTTTAATCGCCAAATTATTTCCTTCCGTTGCTCCAGACGTAAATATGATTTCCTGTCCGCTTACACCTAGCAAATCGGCTACTTGTTCTCTTGCTTTTGTTAAAAGTCTTTCCGCTTGAACACCCAAATGATGAAGAGATGATGGGTTCCCGAAAAACTTTTCCGCCACTTGCCGGTACGTATCAAGTACATCAGGGTAAGGCTTTGTAGTTGCACTATTATCCAAGTAAAGCATCGGTTGTATACCCCTTTGAATTATATTTTCTAACACTTTGCAATGCAATATTAACATAAGTAAATTGAAATGAAAAAGAAAAGATCATCACATAGACGGGCTCGTTCAGACGAAAGCCTTTGTCCACGCACGTAGCTGCTTTTTTGTGAATTCAACAACGTCATCTTCGATCATCGTCGTCTTCCCGCATCCGCCGATCCCAAGCAGCGTGTAAAACTTCCCGCGTTCAATCTTAAAAACTGACATCATCAAGCACGACTAACCTATCGTATTCCTTCGTCACTCGCTTCACAAAGCGGATGATTTCTCCATCAATCGTTTCCTACTCCTTGCGCCGAAAATAAAATTTCATTTCTCTCAATCCTTTACTAGTGAGATCAATCTCTTCCTCATTCCTATCAATCACTTTTAGAACACAGCGTAAAGAAATAAAAAAACTCGTTACCCCTCTAGCATTTTGCTTTAGAGAAACGAGAAAAAGCTGATTTTCGCCGCTGTTCATTATGCCATAAAAAGAGACATCGGCTCTATTTTTCAAAGAAGAACTAAAAATAAGCCGCTCATTAGACGCCTATAGATCAAAAAGTTACGTTGTTCAAGAAAAGACTGCCGGAATCCTGCCACAGCTGCCAGCAGGTGCAATAGTTTTGTTTCTTGAATCCGTTCATCATCATGTCCTTTAGCTGCCCTTTTTGCTTGCTCCTTGCCTGCCAGAGCTAACTCGGGAAACGTCAATCCTTGAAAAAAAGTTTTCATGACGACCTTCGTTTCTATTTCCTTTTAATGAAGGGGCTGTCTAATAAGTTGTTTTTTCGGGTTATTGACCCCTTTAATGTTTTAGAAACTTTGATATATCGGTGTTTATGATTTTTTGTTTTCGATGGGAGCTTGACTTTCTGGACAACTCCGGCGTATTACCGAATATTGCTTCAGCAACATGTTAAATGATATCCAAAGGCACTTTTTTACGAGGTTTTGGAAATGCCTCATCAAGTCGGTTCAAGTCTTCTTGGGTTAATTCAATAGCAGCAGCTTCAGCATTCTCCAGAACATGCTGCTCTTGCCCAGCTTTTGGAATAGCAATGACATCATTCGTGCGTATCGTCCAAGCAAGTGCAATTTGTAATGGTTTTACATTGTATTTTTTGGCAATTTCATTAACAGTTGGATCCGTCAACAACTGCTTTCTTAATGTACCTCCTTGGGCAAGGGGGCTGTACGCCATAATCGGTATATGATGTTCCCGGTGCCAAGGCAGCAGATCAAAATCAATTCCTCTCGAACCTATATGGTATAACACTTGGTTTGTCGCACAGTTTGATCCGTTGAGCGTGTTCCATAGTTCTTCCATATCGTCTGTGTCAAAATTGGAGACTCCCCATCTTAATATTTTTCCTTCTTTTCGCAGCTTTTCCATACCTTCGATTGTTTCTTCTAAAGGAATGCGGCCTCGCCAATGTAAAAGATATAAATCTAAATAGTCCGTCCCCAGCCGTTTTAAGCTGTTTTCACATGCAACGGAAATCTTGTCTAGTCCTGCATTATGCGGATACACTTTAGAGACTAAAAACACATCATCTCTGCGCCCTTTGATTGCTTCGCCGACTAAGCGTTCAGAAGCGCCATTTCCGTACATCTCAGCAGTGTCAATTACTTTCATGCCCAATTCTATTCCAAGTTGTAAGGCTTTTATTTCTTTAGCTTTCTCCTGTGGCTTATCTCCCATGTACCATGTTCCTTGACCTATACATGGAACAGTCGTGCCATCAGGCAGCTTCACTACTCGTTTTTCAACATGACTTCTTATTTCCATGATTTTATTACTGTCCAATAATCCCATCCACTCTCGACCCTTTCCGTTATATTGTGAATTTCCCATTCTATAAAATTCCGCTTTCATACCTTTTTGACTTCAAAAATATGTACGTGCTTTCGAAACTTGTTTTTAGTGTTTGTTTGATTGCTATTGTTTCCCTTTTACACCTTTATAACAAATGTGGCAATGAATTACAATAAAAAAGCCCTTCACAGCGGCAAGCGCCTAGATGGGACAAATAAAAATAAGGAAAGGGCGATTCACAAAATCATCCGGCTGTGGAATTTCATTATCTTATAGATAACAAGCTCTGCAATTGCTCATGTTTGTACGAGTGGAGTTTCAATTTCTTATAGGTTTTCTCATGTTAAGTGAAAAATATACTCTCCAAACCGACATTTCGCACAGAATTATTGCTTCAACTCCTCATAGTTAAATAAAAATGCTTACTGACTATAGTCCATATGGGAGCATGGGCAATAAAAATGCCCGTCTTTCAAACGAAGACAGGCATAAATCATAGATCTTTCAATTCATTTTCAACAAGCTTCTGTATTCTTTTCATCGCTTCCGAATCGATTTCCTCTATGGCAGCAGCCGCTTGCTCCAAAGATTTGCTGTATTCATAATTTCTGAACAACTGTTCAGCTTCTTTTAATTTTTTATCAAGGCCCGAATACGTGCTGCGGTATCGATTACCGTATTGTATTAATCTTTCGACTAAACAAACTTGGGCAATGATCTCATCTGTGTTTTCTTTTAATTGTTCGATGATGCTCACAGCATCGTTTAAATACGTTTGGACTCGATCCATATCGAGCGGAATTTCTTCAAGCGCATTGCTGACCTTTTCAAACGATTGCTGAGCAGTTTGTAATTGCTCCACGAAGCTTTCCGGAAGGCCGGGAATATTGTTTTTTCGAATCGCCCGTTTAATCTCAGCCATCATTCGCTTTAGTTCTGCTAATTTGTCGCGCGCGTTTAATTCATCCTTTCTCAATGCCTGAAGCATCGAATGCCATTCGTTGTATTTTTCCTTTGCTTGATCAATTTGCTTATTAAAACTTTCCAGTTCCTCCTGTAAAACGGAATACGCAATATTGGAGTTCTCTATGCTTGCCAAAATATGCTTGTAATGATTTTTCAGTTGGTTCATCAGTTTATCCAACTCTTTTAACTTGTCGACATCATCATTTGACAGCTGGTAGCTCTGCTGTACAAGACTGACTTGTTCTTTTAAATCATTTTTTTCCTCTAATAAAGATTGCAGCTTTTCCCCGGTTTTTTCCGCTTCTTGTCTTACATATTGGCTCGCATACACTTCCTTCTCAAGCATTTCGTAAATGTTATCAATCGTTTCTTTTATGGAATCAAGACCCATTTTCACGTCTTCTGTCTCTGCTTCACTTAGCTTCTTTTTCAAGCCCTGCATTTTTTCCTCAATATGCGAAATTTCTTTTTCCACTTCCAAATGCTCAAGCTTATAGCCATCCTCGAGCAGTTTTTTATACCCTTCTTTCAATTCGGAAATTTCGTTCGGCACAATCATTTGACATTCAGTTAAAAGCTTTGGAATCTCCTCTACTTTTAATTGGAGTGCTTCAAACTTCTGCTTTTGTTCATCCAAAATTTCCTTCGCTGTTACGTAATTTCCTGAGTTCATTTCCTCATCAAATTTTTCCATTGTATGTAATATTTCATACAACTCTTTTTCCAGCCGTTCATACGCAGCTCCAAATGTATGGCGATGGGAGAGCAGTGTTTTTTTCAACTCTTTTAGCTGTTGTTTGACTGCTTCACCTTCTGTCTTATTATTGCTTTCTGTTGCAACAAGATCGTTAATGTGCTGAACAATGCCGGCTATTTGTTCTTCTATTTCTTTTAAAACCGATTCAATATGTAATAAAACTTCTTTTGACTTTTTAAAGCGGTATTTTTCAGCATATTCCTCCGCTTCAAACAGAAGCTCTTCCACCTGCGGAAGCCTGCTAGTGACGATATCGTCCCAATCTTTTCGCCAGCGTTCAAACAATTCTTCTGTTTCTCCACTCATGATTAATTCTTTTACTTTGGACAGTTCATCTGTTATGGACTGATTCATAATGTCTATTTTCCAAGCTTCAAGACGGTCTACTTCTTTATAAATATTTTTTCGAAATCCATAACCGATTCCAAATAGAAGGAAAATCAATAAAATTAATACGATCACAACTTCCATTATGAGCCCCCTCGGTCCGTTTCACTTTCTTAAAGGGTATGTATATTTTAAACGACGTTGTCGAAAAAACTTTCAAAAGAAAATAATGTGTTCTCAATGTATTTATGATACCATGATAACGACATTTTTTGAGCAAAATTTTTAATTTTTTCACATAAATCTCGACAAACTTGAGGTGATTTCTATGAAAAAAGATGGACATGTTCACACCCCTTTTTGCCCCCACGGTACGGACGATTCATTTGAATTGTATATTGAAACTGCCATAAAAAAAGGATTTTCTGCTATAACCTTTACAGAACATGCTCCATTGCCGGAAGGGTTTGTTGATCCAACTCCCGATAAGGACAGCGCAATGCCCTTCAGTGATATCGACCGCTACTTGTCTATTTTGCTAGACTTAAAAAAACAATATAAACGCGATATCGATATTCATATCGGTTTAGAAGTAGACTATATTAACGGTTTTGAAAGAGAAACAGCGCAATTTTTGGACAAATACGGTCCTTTTCTTGATGACAGCATTTTGTCCGTACATTTTTTAAAATTAAATGGACAATATTATTGTGTAGATTTTGATGAACATACGTTTCAAAAAATGGCGGAGCTTTCAGGCGGCATCAATCATTTATACGAATTATATTATGCGACAGTATTAAAAGGGGTTGTTTCAGATCTTGGAAAGTATAAGCCGAAGCGGCTTGGACATATTACGCTAATACACAAATTTCAAAAGCTTTTCCAAGCCACATTTGATGAAAAGCCTTATATTGAACAGATTTTTGCTGAAATGAACAAAAGGGGGATGGAACTGGACGTCAACACTTCCGGTTTACGAAAAGCCTTTTGCGGAGAAATTTACCCGCCAGAGGATATTATACAAGCGGCCAAAAAACAAAGCATCCCTCTCGTTTATGGTTCTGATGCCCATAGCGCGAAGGATGTAGGCAGCGATTTTTCACTTTTTGAAAAAATGGTTTAGTCATTTGATTGTTTTTCGTTTTTCTGAAAAAGTATTTGTTCCAGCCATGAAACCAGCTGTTTACTATATTGCTTGACAAAATATTCTTCGTACGGATTAATATGCAAAACTTCATACATGTATTGAGGCTGTAAAAACGGCATATTTATTAAGCTTTTGAATTGTACTAAAAAATGGGGAATGTCTACTTGTTTAAATTGGTTCGCTCGCATCCCCCGTTCAAGCAGGTTAAGCAAATAATATTTTTCTTTCGCTAAATAAGTCATCATCACCTGGCGAATGAGAGTCGAATCAAGCGTTACTTCTCGGTGGACAAAACGGGCAAGCCGGCGGTTTTCATATTGATAGCGGAGAAGTTCTTCAACGACTGCCATAAGAGAGAGTTTTGGAGATTCTGTACATTTTTGATAGCATTGATCGATTACGTCTAAATAACCTTCATAAAACTTGGACACTAAATGTTCCAATAATCCGTTTTTTCCTTTAAAATAGTAAGAAATATGGGCGATATTTGCATTGGCCCGTTTGGCAATTTCCCTAACCGATGTTCCGGTGTAACCTTTTGTATTAAAAAGGAAAATTGCTGCATCAACGATATTTTCTTTCGTAACAGTGTTCGTTTTCGTTTGCAAGTGGATCACTCCTTTTGTTGATGGCTGTTAGAAGTTTTCTACCCGCAACGATATTTTCCTGCTATAATTTCTCGACAAAGTTCGTACTTACTTGTCATTTTGAAAAAGAAAGTGAGGAATTTCCATGTTTGTCGTCGAAAGCTATAATGGAACAAAAGAAGAAAATTATGAGCTTGTGTTAAAACAGCTTACAGCATTGATTGAAGGGGAAAAAAATGTCATAGCGAATTTAGCTAATGCATCCGCCTTGTTGAATCAATTTTTGTCAGAAATCAATTGGGTTGGTTTTTATGTAAAAGACGGAGATGAGCTTGTTCTCGGACCTTTTCAGGGGCTGCCGGCATGCGTTCGAATTCCTATTGGCAAAGGTGTATGCGGAACGGCTGCTTTCGAAAAAAGAACGGTGAGAGTGGCTGATGTAAATGAGTTCCCTGGACACATCGCCTGCGACGCGCGATCACAATCGGAAATCGTTGTCCCGCTTATTAAGAACGATGAGGTAATCGGTGTGTTAGATATTGACAGCCCGATTAAAAACCGATTTGATAAAATAGACCAAAGATATTTAGAAAAATTCACGAATATTCTTACAGAATACCTTTAATAGCCTTGTTTTTCAAACGCCGGAAGTCGTGAACAGGTGGAAATGAGCATTCAACTTTTGAACCCTTTCAAATGATATAAAAAAGGGTCCCTAGTTACGATCTGTCAAACGATTTTAACAAATCAGAGCAATACCTAGGAACCCTTTATGCTCTTTCTTGGTCTAAAACCGATACTTGATTTTTTCCATTGCGCTTTGCCTGATACAAGGCATCATCTGCTCTTTTAAAAAAAAGGGCAGGCGAATCATTTTTATGGGCTGCATCCCAACAGGAAACACCGCATGAAACTGTTACAGGCGGTTTCGTTGATTTCCGCACAGCTGAAACAATTCTGTTTGCCACTTCACATCCGATTTTTAAACCCACTTTAGGAAGATAAATGGCCAGCTCTTCTCCGCCCCATCTAGCTCCTACATCTTCCTCCCGTATGTTGTTCCTTATCGTTTTAGCAATTTGAATAAGCACTTTATCGCCTACTTGGTGGCCATACGTATCATTGATTTGTTTAAAATTGTCTACGTCTATTAAAATTAATGTGCCTCTTTGGTCTTCTTTAAACGATTGATGAACAACCTCGTCAAAATATTTTCTATTAAAAAGATTTGTAAGCGGATCTGTGATCACGAGCAATTCCAGCTTTTCCCGAAGCATGGAGTTCGTAAAGGCGAGTGTAGAATGAGACACAAGCGATTCCATTAATTTGTACATATCAAACGTGAAGGAATACGGTTCTTTACGCAGCACAACAGCAAATCCGATGATTTTTTCACTGTCGATCATCGGAACGGCCATTATTGATTTATAAACGGCTTCCCCGAGAATGGAATTGGAAATATCGCCAGTGAATACACTATTTTGCTCCAATATATTTTGTGCAACCCAATCAACGTAAGCCTTCGATTCATCTGAATGGAAAAACGATGTACTTTCTGAAAGCATGTTCCATTTTTTATTTTCATCAAAAATAAAAAAAGCGGCCTCATCTGCAGAAAATGAACGAAGCATTCTTTTAACCATGTATTTCATCGTATCTGAAATCCGCAAGTTTTTATTAATTTTTCGAGCCGTATCATTAATGAGCTGCAAATCGTTTACATGCTGCTTCGACTGTTCATACAGCTTGGCATTTTCCAGCGCTTTGCCGCCGGCCTTTGCCACTTTTTCGATCATATCGATTACGTCATCGATTTGTTCAATATGAAGTGGGATATGTACATCAATTAATCCATAAACACCCTGTCTTCCTGCAATCGGGACATAAATATAGAGCCCGTTTGACGAGCTTCTTACGACCATATCGCCTTTCAAAAAGGCTGTCATAGCTTCCTCATACTGATCTATTTCCTGCTCCAAATTTTTCACAGGAATTTCATGTCCTAATGAATAATCCATTGGCAAAATGAAATGGCATAATAGGTCGGGATACATTTGCCTCAAAGTGTTATAAAGCTTGTTTAACACTTCTTCTTCTTTCATAATGGAATAAAGTTCATCAGTTAATAAAAACAATTGATAATATTTTTCTTTAAGCGTTTTTTGCAAATATAATTTTTTTCCGTGAAAAAACATGGCAAAACATATTTTAGAAATTTTTTCTAGTTGTTGATTAGAAAGTTTGTGAAGTACACGGCCTCCTCTGAATTCCAACAGCATTTTTGGAGAGGAATCTGCCGAATACTGCAAAAACAATCGTCCTTTTTCTTTGTAAACTACAAATTGTTCATCGTCTTTGAAGCTAAATGATTTCGAAGCACCTTTTACATCGTCATTGCTCGAGTATTGGCATAAAAAAAGATTCGAACCGATCTCTTTCCAAATCGACACATTTTGAAGATTAAATGCTTTGATTAAAATGGCAAACATTTCATTAATAAATTCATCGAAATGCTGTCTGTCCGAATCATTCATAAGTAATCGGAAAAATAAGTTTTCAAAATGATCCCAATCCATACTCCACCACCTATAACCGGGAAAATAGACCTTATTACTTTAATAGTATTATAACATGAAGCACATTTTTTTTTGTGAAAAAATTGGTATTTTTTTCACAAAAAATAGAAATGAATGTGTGAAGTTCGTCGGATTAAA
>Ga0006574J49614_1001293_pt1 | contig 11068 bp, 10 predicted proteins | sample HigsolmetaAR204R_FD_49614 | JGI IMG/M metagenome (IMG submission 49614) | reverse complement strand
GTGGGTTTTCGCCGACAAAAAAGGAGATTCAAGCTTATAATGGTGACGAGAATGGGGCTCGTCGTTAAAAACAAGCGTTTCTCAACCAAAAGTGGCGACGAAAACAAGGCTCGTCGCCAAACAAGAGCGTTTCTCACCGAAAAATGGTGACGAGAACCGGGCTCGTCGTCAAAAACAAGCGTTTCTCAACCAAAAGTGGCGACGAAAACAAGGCTCGTCGCTAAAAGCAAGCGTTTCTCACTCAAAAATGGTGACGAAAACAAGGCTCGTCGCCAAAAACAAGCGTTTCTCACTCAAAAATGGTGACGAAAACAAGTCTCGTGGTCAAAAACAAGCTTTCTTCAACCAAAAGTGGCGACGAAAACGAGGCTCGTCGCCAAAAACAAGCGTTTCTCAACTAAAAGTGGCGACGAAAACGAGGCTCATCGCCAAAAACAAGCGTTTCTCACTCAAAAATGGTGACGAAAACAGATCTCGTCGCCAAAATGGTCATATCTCACCGAAAAATGGTGACGAGAACTGGGCTCGTCGTCAAAAAGAGGCTTTTCTCAACCAAAAGTGGCGACGAGAACGAGTCTCATCGCCAAAATAGAAGCTTTCTCGCCTCAAAATGGTGACGAGAACAGATCTCGTCGCCAAAAACATGCTTTTCCCACCGAAAAACGGTGACGAGAATGAGTCTCGTCGTCAAAAGAGGGAGTTTTTTACAAAAAAATGGTGACGAGATTGAGGCCCGTGCCAAAAAGGATGTTTTTTTGCCTTAAAATGGATATCAAAGGGAACCCGACACGTTTCATATTGAATATAATTCATCGGGAATTGTCCCTCTCAAAGTGTACCCGGCACTTTCACTTTTAAATCTAACTCAACCGGAATTGTGTCAGGTGTCAGCTTGGACCTCTTAATAGGCTTTTACTTGATTCCGAAAATTCTACTCGAATTCACTTTGTTGCCGGAAGCTTGTAACTATTAACGAATAATCAATAAAATTTAATCTTCTTCCTCAATGATCACTTGAGCTATTGCATAGTTGTCGCTATGACTAATTGACAAATGGACACGCAAATCAATCGGATTAACGAGATAAGGTTTGCCCCTGGCATCTGTCTCAATCTCAATGTCACGAAAAGATAAATCCCTTCCAATTCCCGTACCGTATGCTTTTGAAAAGGCTTCTTTTGCGGCAAAACGCCCTGCTAAAAATTCGATTTTTCGTTTTGGAGATAATCGTTCAAAGATTTGTAGTTCTTTATTTGTCAATACCCGCTCTTTAATTCGCTCATTATGTTCATAAACTTTTTTTATTCGGGTAATTTCTACAATATCAATTCCTATCCCTTTTATCACTTGACCACCTTCTATTTTTCACATTCTTTCATATACATAATGTACAAGTATGGGTAAAAAAGCAAATGGTATGGTGAGGTGCAAACATGTATCAAAGTAGGGGATTGAAAAATTTTATTCGAACACATCCGGTCATCTTTATATTAGTTGGTATAAATATTTTATTTTTCCTGTTCATTACTTTGCCGATTTTTCCGAACCGCTGGATAGCAGAGAAAATGATTGGTGTTAATATCCTAATTGCAAATGGTGAATGGTGGAGGCTGGTTACACCGATTTTTATCCACAGTAACTTTAACCATTTGTTGTTCAATTGCATTTCCTTAGTTATTATCGGTTCGCTTCTTGAAGAACGGAAAAAAAAATCAACTTTTCTGTTGGTGTACTTGAGTTCAGGAATTTTTGCCAATGTATTTACATATATTTTCGCACCCCTTACTTTTATTCATGTCGGGGCAAGCGGAGCAGTTTTCGGATTATTAGGTGTTTTTGCTATGTTAATCTATTTGAATAAATTACCTTATCAATTGAAAAACAGTTTACTGGTGATAATTATTCTGGCACTCTTATTTACATTTATGGAAAAAAATACAAATATATATGCACATATCGGCGGGTTTTTGTGGGGATGTCTTTGTGGTTTTCTTATTATAAGAAAAACGATTTAATTTCTTAAACATCCGTATAGAAAATAGCTCGTGAACAAAATTGTACATCTTCTGTGCGGATTCCATTACCTTTGCAGCGTGGTTCATCATGCAAGTTTGGGGGATATCTTCATGTTAGAAAGTAGTATAGGTAGCTGAGGTAGATATTCGAGGGTACTTTTTATGCACTATAATATGTAAAAAGGGCCCAATTTGCTTAATGAGCCCTTTTCTTCAAAGTAAAAGAAAATAAAAGTTTTGTTGCCAAGTCGCCCTGCACTTATCTTATTCCACTTCATATTTTTCTGTACGGGAATACCATTGATAGATTGCTTTGGCAACAGACTCGTCTAAATCAGCCACACGACCGCTACCTGACATGACGTGTGAATAGATGGTTCCTAGACTCTTTCGCCGTTGAAACCAGTTTTTGGAAATCTCTAATGATTGGATTCGGTTTTTAAACGTATAAAACGTCCTTGTTTGAATCCATCTGCTGCGAAGTGTCAACTGATGCCCGCTCATATTCCATCCGGCTCCCCGATAACTTTGATAGCCGAAGAGCATGGATAACGGAATGAGCACCAATAACAACCATCCAAACGGACGTAAAAAATATCCTCCGATAATAACAGGGATAGAAATAACATAAGCCGGTCGCAACATATATCGAATTTTCGCACGGTCCGGTAAGGTTCCTAATTCAACGTCTACTTGATAATCCGGCAAACAGCTTTTTACAATGGCAGTAATTTCCTGTTTTTTTATTAACGGACAAATGATCACTTTCCCCGGTTCCTCCATATCCGTCCCGCCCTCATTGATTACTTGGAAAGTTACATATCCAAAAAGACGTCGCAAAGGATTTTCAATAATTTCGATACCTTGAATCCGGTGAAAGGGAACGGTTATTTTTCGCTTTTCCAACAATCCGTGGGAAATGATTAAATTTTTCTCGGTTTTTTCTACCTTGTAATCGTAATACTTCAACATGGTTTGTACAATGGCAATCAAATAGGCAAACACGATAATGAATAATGACAGAATAATAAAGAGTGAAATACTGCTTGCAATAAATAGTTGTGCCTCTGTGTAAATTTTTTCATAAGGTATCAATTCATCAAATTGTGAGAAAAATGCAATGACCGCAGTAATTACACCAATAGCACCACCACTTGTTATTGCCAATAAAAAAATATTTTTCATACTCGCTTGATAAATAATGTCTACAGGTTCCTCATCAGAAATAGAAGTATCTACAGCTATTGTCGCCATCTGTTCACCGGAAGCTTCCGTTGGTATACTTTGTTTTTTCTTTGATTTTTTTATGTATGACTGGATATTTTCCGCTTCCTCTTTTTTGATGGCAATTAATTGGGCTTCCGATTCATCCAGGGCGCCTCCTGCTGTTTCAACCGTAATTTTTGCCAAACCAAAGATCTGCTGCAATAAACCTTCTGTCACCGAAATACTTTGAATCCGCTCAAAAGGAATATATCGCTTTTTCCTAACAAACAAACCGTGTTCTATTCTTAACTCTTCATCTTCAATCCAGTAAGTGAAACGGAACCAATTAATAATTCCACTAATGATTGTAAAAAAAATGATCACCGACGGAATCCCGAAACGAAATAATAAATCGAGTGTTGAAGCGTCCTCACCGCTTCCACCCAAAATAAACATGAAAATGATGGGGAGAACTGCATCTTTTATATTTTTGAGTATAAATAATATAACCGAAATCGGGTGCATTCGTTTCTTCTCAAACATCTTCATCCGCCACCCTTGCTAAGTTGGAAATGACATGCCTTAATTCTTCCGCTTCCACATCTTCTAAGGCTGGAATTTCATGAACAGTTGCTGCGGTCGATATTTTGACGGAAGCTAAATGGTACTTTTTTAATAGCGGACCTTGAGTCGTATCGACATGTTGAACACGAATCATCGGAACTAATGTTTTCGTAACAATCCATAAACCGTGCTGAATTTCAATTTCTTGTTCTCTTACTTCATAACGCCAGATTTTCCAGCGAATTTTTGGATTGAAAAAGATGATGAAATATGTTTCAACAATCCATAATAAAACTAATGGTATAATAATCCACTTCGGCCAATGGAAAATAAAAATAACAACACTAATAGTCACATAAATTAATAACGATAAACCAGAGGTAATGATTCCGCGGATTTTCCAAACAGTTAATGCCCGTTCAGAAATATGTTTTGCCGGTTCCCCTAACATGTTTTATCCTCCTTAAAAGTTTTCCTACCTTTATACGTTAATATCGGTAAAAAGTTACTACTATTTTACTATAATTGTATATGTTGAAAAATTCAGTCACAAATCCTTGAACATATGTTAATCCGCAACGTTTTTGCCGTACTCTCCGAAGCCGATTCATCTCATGACAGAAGTCACAAGTGTTCTCATTTCATCCATTAAATGATTAACACGCAAAAATTTTATAAAAATTTCGCCCAAGTTCAATTTGTATCGTACATAATACCTAATGAGAAAATTTTTCGTAAAAACCTTTTTGTGTGCTAATCATAAAATGAAAATAGCGTCCAGAGCCGTATCTGACGCTATTTAAAGAATATAATATTCACGGTTTCGGGAATTACCGGATACTAGCTTTTTTTATAGCTGCGATTATGTGACCGTTGTCTTCTCGGCATTTCTCTTGAACCTCTGCCTACTTTTTTAGAAAAATTATTTTTGTCTCGTTTTACCGGTAACGGAGCTTCATAGGAAATTTTCACCGGCGTTGTAGCAGGTTCTTTTGTTAATAATTTGAGAGCGGCCGATACAATCGTAAGTGCGTCATGCTGCGTCAATAATTCTTCAGCTGCTTTCCGGTAAAGGGAAAGGTCATTCTCATCGATCGTATTATGAATCTTATCAATGGTTAAACGTTGTTGACCTTCAATCGCTTCTGCAATGGACGGGACCTGCATCCGTTTCATCCGTCTTTTCGTGGTTTCTTCCACTGTCCGTAAATATCCCATTTCACGCGGTGCTACAAAAGTGATTGCCATCCCAGTCTTTCCGGCACGACCAGTCCGTCCGATTCGGTGAACATAGCTTTCTGGATCTTGAGGTATATCAAAATTATATACATGAGTAACACCTGAAATATCCAACCCGCGTGCAGCAACATCGGTGGCAACCAAAACATCAATCGATCCTTCTTTAAATTTACGAAGAACAGAAAGACGTTTTGCTTGCGATAAGTCGCCATGAATGCCTTCTGCCGTATAACCTCTGATGGAAAGGGCTTCTGACACTTCATCGACACGTCGTTTTGTCCTGCCAAAAACGATCGCCAAATCCGGTGATTGGTAATCAAGCAACCGAGTTAACGCGTCAAATTTGTCTTTTTCCTCCACTTTAACAAAAAATTGATCAATTTGTGGAACCGTCATTTCTTTTGCTTTAATCCGAACTGTTTCCGGATCTTTCATAAACTTAATAGCAATCTGACGAATTCGCTCAGGCATAGTTGCCGAAAATAATAATGTTTGCCTTTCTTCAGGAACACTTTCTAAAATTTTCTCAATATCTTCAATAAATCCCATATTCAACATTTCATCAGCTTCATCGAGGACAACCGTATGAATATCTTGAAGCTTAATGGTTTTCCGGTGAATATGATCCAGCAGTCTTCCGGGTGTACCGACAATAATAGCCGGTTTCTTCTTTAAGGCACGAATTTGTCTTGAAATATCTTGACCACCGAAAACTGACAATACTTGGACATGCTTTTCATAACCAAGTTTAAACAATTCTTCTGAAACTTGAATAGCCAATTCTCGGGTTGGGGCAATGACTAAACTTTGGATATTTTTATTTCTGGTATTGATTTTTTCAATCAAAGGGATTCCAAAGGCGGCCGTTTTCCCCGTACCTGTTTGCGCTTGTCCAATGATATCTTTTCCTTGCATGCTTAACGGGATTGTTTGTTCCTGAATCGGCGTCGTTTCCTCAAAACCAATTCGCTTCAGTGACTTTAATGTAGTAGAACTTAAATTTAAATTTTCAAATTTTCCCAATGCTTTCATACTCCTTTAATTTACAGAAAAAATACTCTCACACCTTTTTGAGAGTAATGTACTTTACACTATAATTTTCTCCATTTTGGTTCATTTATATTACCATTAATTAGCTGTCATTGCAATTTTTTTACAAGTATCCTCTTCATTCAAGAAGGTGAAAATTTCCTGAAACACTCGCTGCTGTTCTTGGCAATAGCAAATATGGTGATTAGCCTCTTCAAGTAAGAGCAGCTTTTTTTCCGGTGTATTTATTGACTCATACAGAAAATATGCACTTTTCAAAGGTACAATTGGATCCATTTTTCCTTGGACAATCAATGTCGGTACATTTACTTTTGAAAAAATTGGCCGGATGGTGTTGACAAGTTTACGAAATTCCAAATACGCTTTTAAAGGTGTGGAAGTAAACTTTCTTTTATATTTTTGAAAAATTGTACTGTGACGGAATGAATTTGTCAGGCACTCTGAAATCATATTTTGTATTTCTAATAAAAAATTTCTTGGATTCATATAATAAGCCGCTGCACTTAATAAAACCATTTTTTTCACAGGATATTGAGTAGCTAACCAACTCCCTATGAGACCGCCCATGGAGAAACCACATATATATATTGTATCACATTGTTCCATCAATTTAACGAGTTCTTCTTCAGCATGACGAATCCAGTCACTATAGCGGACCCCTTTAAGTTTCAGTTCATCTCCATGACCGGGTAAAACCGGGGTACGTATCAACCAATTCGTTTGATTATTTAAAAATGAGACGAGTGGTTCAATTTCTCTTGGTGAACCGGTAAAACCGTGAATACATAACAATCCATTCATGGCACACCACCCTTTAAGGAAAACTCCTCCCAGTAAGATGCCATTTTTTTACAAGCAAGTTCAAAGAATGAGGGAGGTTGTACTTTAAATTTCCCTAAAGTTCGGGTTTCATGCATTTTTCAAGAGGCGACCTTCGTAACGATTTGACGACTGTTTTGGGATTACCAAAAAAATAAATATTATTGCTGAGATCTGGAAAACACACATACTGAATTCTTTCAATTACAACTGTGACAAAAATAAATGTATTTGCCGCGACCGGTGTTATTCAGTCAGAATTAGGGGATTTCAAAGACCAAAAAATAAATGCGATTGCGCGTTACATCTTAATCCCTTCGACAACCTCTTCCAGTCTCATCCCTCTTGAAGCTTTTACCAAAACGATTGTTTGCTTGTCTAACTTAGGTTTCAAATGTTCAATTAATGCTGTTTTATCGGTAAAGGAAAAACACCTGTTTGTGTCAAATTTTTCCTTTGCGCCGACTGCAATATGTTTTCCTAATTTCCCATATGTGTAAACGTAATTGATCTTTTCTGGGCGAATATGGCGACCTACTTCTTTATGAAATTCTTGTTCTTGCGGCCCGAGTTCTAACATATCACCAAGAACGACGATTTTTTTATCAAACCCCGGGAGGTCCGCTACTAAGTCAATAACGGCTTTCATCGATGTCGGACTGGCGTTATAAGCGTCATTTAAAATTTGGCAACCGTTTATCCCAGGTATCATCTCTAATCTCATCTGGGTGAGCTTGATTTTTGAAAAACCTTCATTGATGGAAGAAAATGATACTCCCCATTCCCGGGCGACAATCATTGCTGCCATGGAATTTAAAACATTATACTCCCCTAAAATCGGGAGGTTAAACGTAATGTCAGATTGATTAATTGTAAAGAGAGAACCGGCTGCACTCATTTCCATTTTAGTCGGATAGTAATCATTTTTTGCCGATTTGCCGAATGTCTGGATTTTCCATGGTTTATCCATATGCATGAGTTGGGAAACAATGAGCGGTTCATCACCCGGGTAGACGAATAAACCACCGGATTTCAGGCCGTTTACAATTTCTAATTTTGCTTTTGCGATTCCTTCTCGCGAGCCCAGTTCCTGTAAGTGAGCATCCCCAATATTTGTAATGATGGCTGCATCCGGTTTTGCCATTTTAGTCAAAAAATCAATTTCACCAAAGTTACTCATGCCCATCTCTAATACGGCAACTTCTGTATCTTTTTGTAATCCAAGGATGGTAAGTGGAAGACCAATATGATTATTAAAATTTCCGGACGTTTTTTGAACTTTGTATTTTACCGATAATACTTCCGCAAGAATATCCTTCGTTGTTGTTTTCCCATTACTCCCGGTTACCGCGACAACTTTTAAAGATAATTCATCCCGGTAAACTCTTGCAAGTTGTTGTAAAGCTTCTAACGTGCCGTCAACGATGAGAATAGGGAGATCGGTTGGAGGATTTGGGACGTCTTTCTGCCATAAAGATGCACCGGCGCCTTGCCTCATTGCTTGTTCAACAAATTCATGCCCATCATGTTTTTCCCCTTTTAGCGGGATAAACAAATTTCCTTGTTGGATTGATTTTGAGTTGATTGAAACACCTTGTACTGTTTGATCTTGAAAGGAAGAAATATCATTGTGGACTTGAATCATGTTTGCTAACTGTTGGACTGTTTTTTCAATCATCCTAGCACCTCCAATGGTGAATTTCGTTTGCAATTAATTTTGGGGCTGCATGTGTTGTTTCTAGAATTGTTTGGCTGACAATTTGCCTCGATTTCCTGCCCATTTTGCTCCTAAAATAAAATAATAGTTAAATTTTGCCCTTGTTATAAACGACAGTATCTCAGTAAGCCTACCCCGAAAAAAATGTACATTTGGACAAATCACTAAAAGACTTTATTCCAAGGAAAACAACACACCTTGAAATAAAGTCATTAAAACTTGCTTAGTCTAATGTGTACCGGATTTTTTGTTTCTCTTCATAACGTTCGAAACCAAGTTCGATTAGTCGGTCAATCAATTCCGGATAGTCCAATCCTGAATGTTTCCAAAGTAACGGGAACATGCTGACCGGAGTGAATCCCGGCATCGTGTTAATTTCATTAATCAAAACTTTTCCTTCTTTTGTGACAAAAAAGTCTGCACGGACAAGGCCTGAACAATCTAAAGCTTTGAAAGCTGTTATGGCCATTTCTTTTATCGTTTCATAGATTTCCTCGGACACATCTGCCGGGATAACCAAAGCCGTATCACCATCTTCATATTTCGCTCGATAATCATAAAATTCTGTTTTTGGAACAATTTCACCAGCCACAGAGCAAATCGGTTGATCATTTCCTAATACACCGATTTCAATCTCGCGGGCTTCCACACCTTGCTCAATAATAATTTTCCGATCAAATTGAAAGGCTTCCTGGAAAGCCCTCACTAATTCTTCCCGGTTTTTACACTTGCTGATTCCAACACTTGATCCTAAATTGGCCGGCTTAACAAAACAAGGATAGTCAAGAGCTTTTTCAACCTTTTCATATGAAGCCACGGCATCATTTTCCCATTCGTGACGAAGAACGGATACATAATCAACTTGATTCAATCCGGCATCACGAAACAAGTTTTTCATAATGACTTTATCCATTCCGGCTGCTGAAGCCAAAACACCATTCCCAACATAAGGAAGATTTAAAACTTCCAGCATGCCTTGAACTGTTCCGTCTTCTCCGTTAGGTCCGTGTAATAATGGAAAAATAATTCCCGGTTCATCCATTTTTTCTATCGAGTCTCCTATAAAAAGAGCCGGACTGGTAGTTGTCGATTTTTGTCTATCCAATCTCAATTCGCCAATTTGTTTGACCGGATTTTCTAAAGCTTCACGTTTCACCCATTGGCCAGCCTCTGTTATATAAATCGGGGTTACCTCATACTTTTCAAAATTTAATGCTTGGGTAACAGCAAAAGCCGTCCGTATGGATACTTCGTGCTCGGCTGATTTACCGCCGTACAATAAGAAAATTTTCTTTTTCATGAATATGCCTCCAAACAAAATAATAACAACATGTAACTAATTTCCCATATATTTTACCACTAATAAACGAACAATAAAGGTATTTTTTCAGCAGTTCATTCTTTTTGTATCATATGATTTAGAAGAATGAATAACACCCAAAAAAGTCTGTTTTTCGAAAAAACACACGCTCAAATTAGAAAATAATGTGTCAAGCTAATGTGAAAAAACCTTTTGGGTGCTCATTTATCGAACCTTTCAATTTCCATTTTTATTTAGGTTTACTTGCCATTCCTTTTGTTTTCGGTCAAATACAATATTTCCATGGGGCACATCAGCGGTTGACACAGCTAGATATTTTTCCATCATTTCATCCATATCATAATAATCACCGACAACCCAAAAAGGGATTTCAATTTGACCGCGTTCTTGGCTAAAATGTTGAAACGAAAAGACTAGACCTTCCGTCAATAAAGAATTCAGTTGGTGTAACACATTTCGTTCGATTGGTGGATATATCTTTTTTTTGCGAAAACCGATGATTGATTTATCATATTTCGCTTCACTTAACCTGCTGGCCAGTATCCCGCCGAGGCAATCATAAAAGTCGGTCCAATAGCGATAATACGTTTTATTTAGCCAGCCATCATCTTCCGTCAAATAGGCAAAGCGATTGTTTAATTTTTGGAAAAATGGGAGTGACAGGTGTTTTTTCATATGACCTAAATATAGTAATTCTGCCAATTCTTCCCCTTCAATAGTATCCAAGCTAAATACATCATCAAAATCCACCCAGCAAAATTCACCAAATTTATGAACTCCTTTTCGGATTAGTTGTTCCACTTGATCCTTTAATATATAATCCAGTTGGGTATCTAAATGGAATTCCGTGTCATCATATTTGTGTTTTAACAATAACAAGTTTGCTAATGGCTTTTTCAATGATTGAATAAATCCGGGAAAGGTAATCCCGTTTGAAATGACATAATGATCTCGTGTATTTACTAATATATAAATTAAATCTTTGAAATCATCATTTCTGGCCACCTTGTTCATCTCCCTAAAAGTCGGTCATTATATAAAATGGATATTCACTCATTATATAATGAATGATATTAATAATGCTTTTCAAATTTATTACGATTATATATCCTGATTTGTTTCAATTTTACGTTTTCT
>Ga0006574J49614_1006540_pt1 | contig 11189 bp, 7 predicted proteins | sample HigsolmetaAR204R_FD_49614 | JGI IMG/M metagenome (IMG submission 49614) | reverse complement strand
ACTAATTATAACAAAAAAAACCATCATAAGCTATTTAATTCCAATTTTCGAGCTAAAAATAAAACATACTAAGATTAGTAGCCCAGACCACGGCCATGGTCAGTGCTACTATTTTTTTATAGTAGAAGTGGAGAATAGGTCGTGACAGCCCCAGAACCTTGAGTTCGTAATGAAAAAACTGGCCTACTTACTGCCCTTATAAGAATCAGTTTCAGTATGTTGGATCCTTGAGATCGTGTTTAAGAAAAGGGAATCGATAAGGTGAAGTGAAGACTTCTACATAAAAATCAGGAGGAATGTATATGCAAAGCGTCATTGCTTTTGATGTCAGTATGGGAAAAAGTTATATGGTGATTTATAACGCTGCACGTTCTTGTATGTTTGAGGGGGAAATTTTGCATAATCGCCCCCATTTTGAACAGCTAAATAAACGAATCATCGATTTAGTACAAAAAGATGGACAAGTTCCAGCCATTGTATTTGAAGCAATAGGCGTGTATTCCCGACCATTAGAGCGCTTTATGAATGATCACGGTTTTCCGTACTGTCTGTAACAGACAAAGCTAGAAGAACGTATATAGTCCAGTTTGCCGCCCTGTTCATTTTACTTTTTCCCGCGAGTTTGTTGATTCATTTCATACATCTCCTTTACATTATCGGTAACTATTACGAATAATTGTAAGTTCTAAGAGTACATCATACAAGCTGAAGTTCCCGCAGAATGACTTATTCCTTTTACAGGAAAAAACTGACCAAGGAAGCGAATCTTTCACCCCTGTGGCCAGTTGTTATTAAATGCCCCTATCATCATTAATCATTTGCGTTATGATGTGTTGTATGATGAAATTTATCCCACTGCTCTCATTGACTCTTCCAATCTCCTAAAACAACTCCAACTGCTCGGTTTCGCCGAGGCGTTCGAGCGATTTTGGCTCGTGATCTTGAAAATAGGCGTAGTGGAGCCATTTTTCCTTCGTCATCACCTGCTTGTTCGGGTCGGACGATGGGCGCAGACGGCAGCTGTAAATGATAGGGAAGTAGTCCCTGAGAAACTTGCCTTCCGCATGTGCGGTCAAGGCAATGATTTGGAAGCCAAGCTGTTCAGCGATAAAGAAGACCGGGTTGAGCACGTGGTCGCTCGACGCTTTTCCGAACGGATTGTCTAAAATGACGGTGCGATGGCGTTTCATCGTCGGCTGGATGTGCTGCTTTTTCTCTGCGACATAGTTGAGAATGCCTAAAAAGAGCGTCATGTTTTTGCTCCATTTTTCGCCGCCAGACCAGACGTTGCTTTGCTCCCACGAATACGAGCGCATCGTCACTTTATTGTCGTTCGTCACCTTTCGGCAGTTCACTTTCATGCCTTCGTTGTTCATGACGACTTGGAGAAGCTGCTTCGATTGCAGCCACATTTCGATTTCTTTTCTCACCATCGCTTCGTCTTGCTGGCCGTGCTCGTTCATAAACCGTTCGGACTCGAGCTGCTGCAAAATCCATTCAATATGGTTGCGAATGCGCGTCTTGCCGACTTCTTCTTCCCACTCTGGAATCGTAAACGTGAAAATGCGCTTCCATTCGTCTCCGACTTTTACTCTTGTTTTGTTCGGGATTTGCTTCAGCTCCTCCATCAATGTGCGCAAATGGGTGTGAATATGATTAATAAACGCTTGAAGCTCCGCGTCTTTTTGCCGGATATGTTCATTCGCATAGTTCGTCGCGCTTTCAACGCTTCGCATCATATTTTTCTTAAAGTCAATAATGTCTTCGTACGTCTCTTTATGCTCAATGCCGTTGAGTGCCATTTGCCGCATTTTCATATCTTTAATCGAAGCGTTGCAAAACTCTCTAAAAGAACGTTTCGCGCGCTCGACGCGGCTTTTCGTCTCTTCGACCGCTTGTCTGCCCGCCTTTAAGCTCTCGGTGATACCTTCGATAAAACGTTGGCGCTCGTACGTAAATGCCGTTGCTTCTTCCGCGCTCAACGAAAGGGCGTCGATAGTCGGCGCATTGAAATGATGCACTTCTTTAGATAACTCTAAATGGCGTTCTGCCTGTTCAATGCTTTTCATCTTTTTCGCCAAGCGCTCATGTTCTTGGTCGAGAAACGCCTTCCGTTTCTCCAGTTCTTCTTTTTCGGTTTTCAAATGATCGGCGATCTCATCAAGCGGTTCGGTAAACGGCCAACGTTCTTCATTCGGATATTGTTGTTGAAATTGCTGCTCTTTCGTTTTTAACACGCCGCTTTGCTGCTCTTTGCTGATCAAGGCATCTTGCACGTCTTTGTTTAACCGCTTTAATTCCGATTGGAGCGACGCGATTTGTTCTTCTAACCGCTGCAGCACATACGGTCCGTCGCTTGGAAACGAACGCGTTTCGTCGAGCTCGCTATGCTCGCGTTTCAGCTTGTTTATTTCGTTCGTTAGCCGGTCAATTTCTCTTTGTTCAGTCTCTTGCCTCCACTTCCACTCCCTGTAGGTCGTTTCAATTCCATTAATTTGGTCTTCCAACTTACGAATTTTATCGCGAATGACACGCTCGCTTTCGCCTGAATAAAGCGGTGTAAAGGAGCGGAGCGATTGATAGTCATCGCTTCGTTCGATGTTACGGCGATCTGCTTGTAGCGATCGGATGCGCTCTTCGAGATCCTCTTTTTGTGCCAGTGCGTCTTCAAACCGCTCGCTGAGGCGCACAATGTCTTTTTCAAGCGCCGCGATCGTCTCGTTGAGCGTTTTTTCCGTTTTTCGCGCTTCTTGCACTTCTTTTTCATATTGGATATATTTATTTGCATCTTCTATTTTGTCGCTCCAACCTTTCATTTCTTGCTCGTATTGGTGGATAAGCGACTGCGCGTGCGCGATTTTGGCACGCCATTCTTCAATGCGCGCTTTTTCTTTGGCAATCGCCATGTTCAGCTGCTCGATGCCGCTGATGAGCTCGGCGTATTGCGTGCGAGCCGCTTCAACCGTTTTGTACGGGTGAGCTTCCAAAAACGCGCGCCATGCTTGTTGCACATCTTGCCACACTTTGAGTTCCGCTTCTTTCTCTTGGCGGTGCTTTGTCGTTTTTTGCGCACTCGCGTTGATTCGTTCTTTCCATGCGCGGAACAACTCTGGATCGCTCGCTTCCTCCCAATAGCGCGGCGCGATCCATTCGTATGAAAACGCTTCGTCTTCGATGCGCGCCGCTTCGTCCGCTGCAAACACGACAATCGGCAGCTGCAAGCGGTCATTTAAATACTGCACTTTTTGCGAGAGCCGCTCCTTCGATTTTGCCGTTGTAATCAACGTCATCGGCCAGAGCGGAAACACCCGTTTCTTCGCACGGTCTTCTTCCTCAAGCGACTGTAAGTATTCGACGCCCGTCTCTACGTAATCAAATTGGTTTTTCCACGAGGCGAGCTGCTGCGCTAAAAACGGATCGGCGAAAAAGATGTCTTGTGCGCCGTACGCATCCGCGAGCCGCGAAACGATGCGTTCACGCACTAAGAGCGCCTCCCGCTCTTTCGTTCTCTTCTCGATTTCTTCGAGGAGTCTCATTCCGATCGTCGCTTCATGGGAGTAGACGCTATCAAGTGCGGCCCATTGCGGCCGGAGCGATGCGAGCTTCTTGATGAGCGCTTGCTCCTCGTTTTCGAACGTTTTGAGTCGTTGCGCCAGTGCCTCACATTCCGCACGCTTTGCCGCCCATTCTTGCTGGAGCACTTCTTTTTTCGCTTCCGCTTCTTGTTCCGCTTGACTGAATTGCTTCACATCTTGGCGCAAGCGGACAATTTCTTCATCAAGCCACCGTTCGCGCTCAAGCCATTTCTCCCTTTCTACTTCTACCGATTGTTGGGACGGGTTTGCTAAAATGTGCTGTTTAATTTGCTCCATGTCCCTCTCTCTCGCCTCGATGCGGCTTTGAACGGCAGCGCGCTCTTCGCGGGCGTTCTGCTTTTTCTGATCAAGCGATTCTTTTTCCTTCGTCCATTGTTCAATCTGCATCTGAATCGGATTCAGCTCATAGCGAAGGCTTTGTTGTTCTTTGTCAATCGTCTCAAGCTTCTCGATGAAGCAGCCGAGCAGCAAGCGGCGCGCTCTTTCCAATTCCTCTTCGTAGTTCGCAAGTTCCTCAGCGTCCATCAGCTTGGCCAACTCCCGTTCGATGTATGCAAGTGCCTCTTCATGCTGTTTTCGCCGCTCTTTTCGCTCCGCCAGCTGCAGCGAATAATAATCTCTTTTGTGCCGGGCAAGCGCCTCTTCCTTTTCTTTCTGCCGAGCGAGGGCGAGTTCATATTCGCGTTGAAGCTTTTGCCAGCGCTCTTCTTCGACTAAAATGTCATATGACGCACGCTTTTTGTTGTGCGCTGCGTAGTTCAGTTTCCAATACTCAAGCTTGTCCGCGATGTCTTTCTGCTCGTCAAGACACGCTTGCTTTTGCTTCAACGTTTCGAGCCATACTCCTTTGGCGCGCTGCTTCGCTTTTAAATACGCGAGCTCTTCACGATGGAGTTGTTCGTACGTTTCGACGTATCTCTCCAACTCCCGCTGAATGAGCTTGTTTTCTTCGATCGTCTCTTTCAGCTTTTTGTAATGTTTGAAGCTTGCGTGCTGTTTTTCAAACATATCGGCGAACAGCTTCTCGTCATGGCCGACGATGGCGCTTTCGACAATCGGAATGAGCAGGCGATCAAACAGCTGGTTCGTGCTTTTGCATTCGTCGAAAAACGCTTCAACGCCGCCTTCCGAACTATTAATCTTCACCACGCTTTCCCATTCGCTTGAAATAATATGATATTGCTCTTCGATAAACGCCTTGTATTCTTTAATCGTCGAAAACGTGCGCGCCAAGAACGATTTCTCTTTCATATGACTATAGTAGTCTTGCATTTCCCCGCGTTCCGCCGGGCGCTTTCCATCTTTCCCTTCACGCACGAACGGAAGACCTTCGATGCCGTGCGGGTCGTTCGCGTTGTATTCATAGACGTAGCGGAGCGAATCGAGTCCGTTGTTCGTCATGAACAGCGAGACCGTGGTCACGACATACCGTCTCGGTTCGTCGTTCAACATCCATTCGATCGCAATATGGGCTGGGGCGTTTTCGAGCTGCAGCGTGTTTTTAATTTTCCGGTCTGCCACATCGACATGAGGCAAAATCGCTTGCAGCACCGTTTGAATAAACACCGTTTTTCCTCCGCCATTTTCAAGCAAAATCGCCCCATTATGCCCGTCAAAGCGGAAGATTTCATCGTTGTACCGTTTGCGCCCTTCTTCATACACAACATTCGTGAGCCGAATTTTACTGATCGCTGGCATCGTCCTTCTCCCTTTCAAATCCGTAAATAAATTCAAAAATCCCGCGGTTGTATTCGACTTCCATGAAAAAACGTTGAACAATTGTTTTTGCTTTTTCCGTCAACGCGACTTCATGGTTGCCGATATCGACAATAAGACCTTGGTCGATTAAAAAGCGCCGCGCCGTGTCGATGAAGCTTAAACGGCTGATCGTATTGCCGCTTTGCTTTTTCGCTGTTTCTTTAATATCGTCCATCGCATCCCATTTTTCAATAATGAGTCTCCAATTGTACGAAAACTCTTGTTCTAATTGTTTCAATTCGTCCGGGTCGTGCTGTTTTAATTGATCGATACGCTCTTGGACAAGGTGCACCCATTCATCCATGCCTAAAAATTGCCGCGTTGGTTCTTGGCTTTGATACGTATCGTAAAAGCTGCCAAACAAGACGAGCACCGTAAAATAAAGCAAGTACAAATCGCCGTTCGTGGCACCTGAGCGAAGATAATGACGCTTAATCCAGTCGTTGCTGACATGGAACGGCGACAGCTTCGTGCGCGGCACGAGAAACAGCTGCTCGCTCGTCAACACGATCACGCAATCGACTTCGCGGCTGAACATGTCCAATAGCCCGCGTATATCATCGTCGCTTTTATAAAGCTGCACCGCCTGCTCGCCTGCGACGCCATGGCTCGCTAGCACCGTATACAATTGAAACGCTTGAATGACTTTTTGCTCTGGATAATTTCTCATTGTTCCCTCACCGTTATCATCATGTCTTGAATTGAAAAACGTTCACATTTTCGAATAATACGATCCCCTTCTTGGACATCCAGCACATTTCCGCCAAGCAAAACGAGCGCATCCCCTAAAAGCGTGTTTCCTTCCTCCCCTTTCATATCGCCGTGTTGAACCGGGGAGTGTTGATGCATAATGAGCCAAAAATCGTAAAAATAACGCTGCTCATACAAGCGCGACTGTCCGATGTCGTCCAAGTAACTGAAAAACTCCGAAAGCGTATGGGCGCGCCCAAGCTGGTACGCCTCTAAAAACAGCTGCATCAATTCTTTATATTTTGCCATAAGCCATGTGCGATACGGATCGTCGCCCGCCGCTTCGTCCGCTTCAAGAAAGCGCGGCCCAACTTTTTCTTCCCGCTCTTCCGTAATGTTTTGCTCCGCAAAAATCGCAAGTGGCGACCAAAATTGATTTTCTTCGACTTTTAAAAACGGGTGAAGCACCCCTTTCATCGCTTCGAGAGGAAGCGGGGTCGATACGATGTACGACACGATGTCTTGGTCGAAATTGAACGAATGAAGACCCGTATAATAAAGCGACTCTTGTGCCGTCACGAGCGTTGTATTTTTTAACGAAAGCGCCTTGTCAAGCAAGCCGGAATGCGCGTAATGCACCGACTCTAATTCTCGGGCAATTTTTAACACGAGCTCGTACGTTTTCTCTTCTTTTTGATGTACATCGCGGGCGTACAGGCGCTCCCTTGTTTCATTGACGAATTCGCGCAGTTCCTTGAACTCCTCGTCTTCCCGTGCCAGTCGGCTGTAAATGTCGTCGAGCAGCTGTTTATACCGTTCAAACGTCTCTTCTGAAATGATGCTGCGCTGAATTTCATGCTTCAGTCGAGTCATGCGTTCTTCCAACGTTTCGACGTCAATTCGCATTTCGTTGATTTGCTTGAGTGCCGCGGCGAATTCGCCTTTTTCCAACTGTTTCCGCAACATCAACTGGTTAATCGATAACTGGAATTCGCTATAAAACTCCTTCGTCGCAAAGACGAGCTCAAGCCCATCTTCATCGAGCGTGTAATATTGCGTATTCGTTTTCACATCGAAATCGTTCGCTTTTAAAAGGGAATATTCAATCGCGCTCTCTTCCCGTTTTTCCCAATCATAAAACGAATAACTCCGTTTTTTCCCCGTCGTCGGGCGAACCGTTTGAATAATCGTCCGCGCCAAGTCTTCGTACATCTCGTCATCTAACACGTACACATTTTCCGTTAGCTTTTTTAAAAAAGACGCGAGCTGTTTTACCCCAGTTTTATACTGCCGCATCAGCTTTTGTTCAAAGAAAAACAAAAGCGCCAATAGCCCGAGCCCTTTCATATCAATCGGCTGCCCATTGAGGTCAGTTGAACGCTTCCGCTCAAGATCAAAAAGCGGATCAAACAGCGCAAGCCTTCTGATACGCTCGCGATAGCCGTCCGTCACCCCTGCCAATTCTAGCTTGTCCACTGCCATTCCCTCCAAATTTGTTGCAGTTCCCTCGTTTTCAACATTTCTTGCGGATAGTACTGGCCGGAAGCCAACAGCTCTTGAAGCTGCTTTTTTTCATCCGCTGAAAAATAAGCGAGAAACGCGTCAAGCGCGTCCGCCCGCTCCATCTGATAGTCCTTGCCGCTGGCCGGATCTTTCTGCAAACACGCCCGATAAAACGGAAGCGCCGGCGAAACGGGCTGCTTTTTCGCAAGCGAATGCCAAATCGCAATACCTTCGCGGTCAATGTCGCCAAAGTAATAAAAACGATGGTCCGCTTTCACCGGATATTGCAGCGAAAATTGTTCGATGCTGCTAATTATTGCTTTGCCTTCCCCGTAAATCAGCGTCGAAAAAGCGGTGTCTGGAAGTGCGGGAAGCAGCGCTTGATACGTCGTTTTATTTTCAACAATGAGGTGAAGCTGGACCACTTCCGCTATTTTTGCAGGATGGACGGCTAACATTAACGGCTCGGACACGGGGATGATGCGAAGGCGGTCAAAAAGACCTATTCGCTCAAGCAGCTTTTTCCCGTTGCCTTCGGTGATCCATTTCTCATCGCCGACCAACTCCATGCTACGCTCCGGTGCGGGAACGGGTTCGCTCGGTAACGAATGCGTCTTTAGATATTCGTCAATTTTTAAAATGAACGGCACATCGTTGTTCCAAACGGACGGATCTTTGCCGTAATAGGCATCGAGCTGAATCGCCGGATGAAGTCGATTTTGATAGCGCTGCAGCTCATGATGATAGTCTTCTATAAATCTGCTTTTATGAATGCGTTATTGAAAAGCGAGAGACGGCGTTCTCGTTGTCCGCCCTTTCGACTTCACCATGTCAAGCACTCGCTCCGCCTCCAGACGCAAAATGATTTCGGAAAACTCATCATACGTACGTACAAAAGGCTGAATAAGCTGTTCCAGCTCCCCTAACGAAATCGTCCGCTTCGGAAAAGCGGCTAGCAATCTTTCAATTGGTTCCAATCCCGCTCCACTCCTACAAACTGGATTTTTTCTTATTATACAAGAAAACAAGAGAAGGAGGATATGAATGAATGATTGTTCCCAAACTTGAGGGGGATTGCAAAACAAGGGAAGATGATGAAACACCAGGCTAAGGGGCTTTCACTTTTAAACCAAAAACTTGAGGAGAATTTTTCGTTAAACTATAGTTTTACGCAATGTTTGAGGCAGGAAATAAAGATGAATAAATGAACTGATTTAACAACATAGCAACCTCATGCGGACGCTCCTCAGCATACTTCACTAATCATACAAAACTTCCAGAGGAAGGATTCTCTTTCTGCAGCTTTTTTACAATATTGACAAACAATGCCTGTCACTGTTCGCCAAGAACGTCTTTCAAAACTGTTTGCGTTCATCATCCATTATGGGAAGGAGTAGTTGATTTTCATGTATGGGTGGGGAGTAAAATTTACTCATGGATGTTTTTTGCGGAAAAAGGGAGGGCACCCGAAAAGAGAACGCCTAGCGAACACTTTTGGGTCCCATCATGTTCGACACATACTCTCGAACACTGAGCTCACGACAGAGGCTTTGCATAAATGACCTTTCCATCACGCATAATTTGCCGTTTTATTTCCTCATTCAGCGAGTCAAAAAACAGCACATCACACGAATAAATGCCGACAATCTCGTCAATGTCGTCCATTATTTTCCCCTTTTTATTTCCGGTATAATCAAGACACAAATCAATATCAGAATTATAGCGTGCCGTGTTTTTTGCGCGTGATCCAAACAAAATAACTTTTTGAATCTCTTTGTCACCTTCAAAATACGTAAGCAACCGCTCAAATACATTTTTATTAATTCCATACATCGCTATCAATCACTTCTTCTTTTATTTTTTGAAGCAACGCTTCGATTTGGTGAACATATTCATTTACGATTTTATTTTTTATTCGCTCATAATCTTCTTCGTTATACACATGGGCAGTTGCGTTTCGCGAACTCAGTATATCGTTCCATACATCAATATTTTCAATCCATCCTTCCTTAAAAGCTTGACGATAACATGCCCGCGGACTGTTTAGTTCAAGCCCGGATGACTTAAAAATTTTTGATAAAAGCTTCCAAAGTTGATCTTCTAAAATCTCATATTTTTTCACAATCGAATCTCTATACACTTCTTTCATCAATTCGTCTTCATTTGTTATTTGTTGCGATGCTGAAATCACATTTTTTAAGTGCAACAATAAACGAAATGCATATTGATACGACAACATGATCGGTTCTTTGTATTTGTCAAACAAATCGTCCATTCCCAATCTACCGCCTTTCTCTTACATAATAACACAAAAAGGCTAAAACTATGTATGGCTTCTTCTGATGACTTTCAAACAAACAAGACATAAGTTCAACAACTTGATATGGTTGCTAATATAATGAATACATCTTCCATGGACATACTCAAATTCCAAAATGTATAAATTTAAAACATTCGACAAAATAGATTTTCACTCTTGTAATAATGATGCATTTTTTGCGTCATGAGTATCAATCTCGAAAACATAATTAAGAAAAAAGCCTCCTCCTAGCCTTTAAAGCATTTTTTCAAAAAGTTGAAATTGACATATATTTCATCCTCGAAAAATTCACTGAGCATGTTGAGATACGTAGCTTGGTAAAAAATGACGCGAATATGAATGTTCATTCTTTGCGACTTCTTTGTTTTTCTCCTACTTATACTTACTCATTCGGCATCGTTCAAAAAAATCCTACTTTTTCGGAATCAAAGATTACGAAATGTGAGTGAACGGTTTTTTAGAGTACATTGAACATCGTCTGGAAGAAGTTCTACAACGCTTAAGACGTTTCTTGAGAAGTCGAAATATTGAATTACAGTTACATTTATATATAACAGAAATGCTCTTTTTTCATTGTTTATTTGACAGGGTTAATTGTAGGGAGTTTTTATCTGGATTCAAAAGCTCTTCAATATATTTTAGAACACTTTTACACAAAATAAATTACTCAACTTTCGCAGTGAAAAATTTATGAATAATCCTTGATTTGATAGGTTTCTTTGGGTATCTCATATTCACTTGACACTGAAAAAATTCGTCTAAAAAACAAAAAGACACCTCTTTCTTTTGGTAAACTATTGGTGACCAAACCAAAAACCAAAGAAAGAAAGGTGTCACCATTATGATAACGAAAAAAGAGTATTTTGCGCAATTACCAAAAGAAATAAAAGACGGATTTTCTGAATTACAAATTGGTAAACATTTAAGAAAAGCTGGAATTATCAAGGCTTGTGGTTATTCTTGTTTATCGATTTTTCAACTATTATTTCTTCTTGTTTTTCAATACAGAAACTGGTACCACGCCTTACAAAGCAAAAAGGCTGCCGATTTACCAGGAAAAGATACCATTTATCGTTTTTTGAACTCGTCTACGTATAACTGGAGAACCTTTTTACTGTCTCTGAGCTCCGAAGTGATTCGTCGTGTGAAACAAACGATTTCGAAGCGCCGTGTTACCGTGTTTATTGTAGACGATTCGATTTATTCTCGTAACCGTAGTAAATCGGTTGAGCTTCTAGCTAAAGTATTCGATCATTCAACTCGTCAGTTTGTCAATGGTTTTCAACTATTAACGCTCGGATGGTCCGATGGCTTTACATTTG
>Ga0006574J49614_1004730_pt1 | contig 11320 bp, 10 predicted proteins | sample HigsolmetaAR204R_FD_49614 | JGI IMG/M metagenome (IMG submission 49614) | reverse complement strand
TGGCGCTGCGCGCCTTCCCCCGTGGGGGAAAGCCGCCCTTGGGACGGCTTGCCAGGCTCATGCGGCGCGCCGGCGCGTGCCGTAGTGCAGGCGCTTGAGGTGGATGAGCAGCAGAGAAATCGCCGCAGGGGTGACGCCCGAGATGCGGGCGGCCTGGCCAATGGTTTCCGGCCGGGCAGCCTTGAGCTTTTGACGCACTTCGAACGACAGGCTGGTGATGGCGTCGTAGTCGATGTCGTCAGGGATGCGCTGGTTTTCGTGCGCGGCGTGCTTGCGGACCTCGTCCTGCTGGCGGGCGATGTAGCCGGCATACTTGACCTGGATTTCGACCTGCTCGGCCAGTTCGCCTTCGGGTAGGCCCGGTCCTGCAAGCAACTCGCCGTCGCCATTGCGAGCCTGCATCAGCTGGCGGTACGTCACGTTGGGCCGCCTGAGCAAATCTGTAAGTGAGTACTCACGTTCAATGGGTTGGCCGAGCAGTTCTTGCGCGGCGTGCGCAGGCAGGATGCGGGGATTGACCCAGGTCGAGCGTAGCCGCTCGATCTCCGCGGCAATCGCATCGCGCTTGCGGTTGAACGCGTCCCAGCGGGCGTCGCTGACGATGCCCAAGCGGCGCCCGTGCTCGGTCAGACGCATGTCGGCATTGTCTTCCCGCAGGCTCAGGCGATATTCGGCCCGCGACGTAAACATCCGGTACGGCTCCGTGACGCCGCGGGTGACCAAGTCGTCGACCAGCACGCCCAGGTAGGCTTCGTCACGCCGCGGCGTCCAGGGTTCTTTACCTTGGACCTGCAGCGCCGCATTCACGCCAGCCAACAGGCCTTGCGCGGCGGCTTCCTCGTAGCCGGTCGTGCCGTTGATCTGGCCAGCAAAGAACAGGCCCTGGATCGCACGCGTCTCCAGGGAGGTCTTGAGAGCCCGCGGATCGAAGTAGTCGTACTCGATGGCGTAGCCCGGGCGCAGGATGTGGGCGTTCTCCAGGCCGGGCAGGGAACGGATGAGTGCCAGCTGCACGTCAAAGGGCAGGCTGGTCGAAACGCCGTTCGGATAGATTTCGTTAGTATCCAGGCCTTCGGGCTCAAGGAAGACTTGGTGCGATGTCTTGTCGGCGAAGCGCTGGATCTTGTCCTCGATGGACGGACAATACCGGGGACCGACCCCTTCGATGATCCCGCTGTACAAAGGCGAGCGGTCCAAGCCGCCGCGAATGATGTCGTGGGTACGCTCGTTGGTGTGCGTGATCCAGCAAGGTAGCTGCCGCGGGTGCATGGCGGCATTGCCCATGAAGGAAAAAACGGGCACGGGGTCCAGGTCGCCGGGCTGTTCTTCCAGCACCGAGAAATCAATGGTGCGCGCATCCAGCCGTGGCGGCGTGCCGGTCTTGAGTCGCCCTTGTGGCAATTGCAATTCGCGCAGCCGCTGGCCAAGCGTAATGGCAGGCGGGTCGCCTGCGCGGCCCGCTGCGTAGTTCTGCAAGCCGACGTGGATGAGTCCGTTGAGAAAAGTCCCGGTCGTCAGTACGACGGCGCGCGAGCGGAAGCGTATGCCCAGCTGGGTGACGGCACCCACGACGCGATCGCCTTCGATCATCAGGTCGTCGACCGCCTGTTGGAAAAGCCATAGATTGGGCTGGTTCTCCAGGCGACGGCGGATCGCTTGGCGGTACAGCACGCGGTCCGCCTGGGCTCGGGTCGCCCGTACCGCCGGGCCTTTGGATCGGTTCAAGATGCGGAACTGAATCCCCGCCTCGTCCGTGGCCAAGGCCATGGCGCCATCCAACGCATCGATTTCCTTGACCAGGTGCCCCTTGCCTATGCCGCCGATAGACGGATTGCAGGACATCTGGCCGAGCGTCTCCAAGCTGTGCGTCAGCAACAGTGTCTTGCTGCCGGCGCGGGCTGCGGCAAGCGCAGCTTCAGTGCCGGCATGGCCGCCACCGACGACGATGACGTCGAACTCGCTCGGAAAATCCATGGTTGGGTAAATGTGGACGGTGCAGAAACAATCATTATAGTCCGCGGGGATAGCGGTGTTCCACGTGAAACAAGACCCGCCAGAGCGCTTCACCATGCTGATCGACGTTCCGCGCCGCACGGCACGGCCCGTGCTGGATACGCCAGAATCTCAGCTGATTGCTCAGCAAGGTCATCTCGATTTGCATTAGTCCTCCGGCCGGCGGCTGGCAGCGAAAGCTGTTCTGACATTCACTCAGCCAAGTCTTGACGCCGCATGGATTCGCAGTCCCGCTGCTCAACTCGTTCCACGCCACCGAGGCATGTACGGTGCAGCGTTCTACAACGCAGGAGACGACAACCACCCTGTGGAACGTGGCAGCATACATGCATTGAATTCAATGACGAGGCAGCTTTGACGACGATCGCCCGCCTGTAGGTGCAGTCGGCTTCGTTGTGGGCGATTGACACGTTCAACCGGCACGCTTCCCCGAAACAAAATTGTCGGTCGGAACGGACTAGTTGATGCAGTGGCGGTGGTGTGCAGCGCGATGACGCCCATATCTGACGACACAAGACGCAAGCAGGAGCGCTGGCGCGCGCGCACTGACGCAGGCTGCCCGGTGAAACGGGTGCGGAGTCGTGACAACCGGCCGGGTTGGTGCCTGAGCGGAACCACGTGCATCGTGATTCCAGGTTGTTCCACGTGAAACATCACCCGACCGTCGTTTGTGTAAGACGATCACAACACAGGCTTTGCCGCAGCTCTTTACCAATGAGTACGTCCTTCAACGGCACCGTCACCGGTCCCTGCAATATCGCCGTGTGCCGACCAAGATTTGACTGCTTACCCAAGTCATGACGAATGACCACGCTGTGCCCTCCGCCTGACCACTTACGTCATCTCACGCGCCCGACGATTACGCGTGCGCGCGTGGAATCATCGACCGTCGGATTGTCGACGCGCGATCTTCCGGGATTCGCCACTCGTTGGACCTTCATCTCACAACGGGATCCGGAAATACCGCGCATCCTCTCGCCGATTTCAGTGCCCCTGCGCTCGGGACCAAGCGCCCAGAACCGCCACCTACTGAAACTCAACGTGTAGCATCCCTACCAAGCGGTTAAAGTGCGCGAACGCGACCACCTTATCACACCCGAACACACCTTCCCGCAACATCCGTCGCTCGCGTTCGTAGCCGCTTCGTACCAAGACGTTCTACGTTCATCTTCTTGAGGCATCGACCGTCATAGCCTCGCCCGGTGTTCGTCTTCACGACGCCTGTGGGTTACAGGATTCAACCCGCACGAATGCAGTCGCCGGCAAGAGACATTGCTCGTCGTTGCGCCTGCCAACATGGACACCGTGTTCAACAACAAGGCCTGTCAGGCGTTGCCTGCCTACCGGGTTCGGCTAAGCCCGGATCCGTCCCCTCACGACAAACTGTCCCACTAAACTGGACCGTGACACGATCCTGTCGCACGCTTGCAGCCGGCATCGGTGCGGAGCGACGGCGCAGCTCCCCATTCTCAACTTCTCATGGACAAGCGGTCCAAGCGCACCGATTCCCTCGTCCGAAGGGGCAAGAAGAATCACCGCCTGCTACGCAAGTACGCGCATACGGCGCCCATTTATGCTGCACTGCAGCATAGCGGTACCAAAAAACAACGCCCTGCCGCACGGGCAGGGCGCTGCAAAGCCGGCCACGGCCGGCTCCTTGAATCGAGCGCTTAAAGCGGCCGGATGTCCGCAGCTTGCGGCCCCTTCGGCCCTTCCTTGACTTCGTACTCGACCTGTTGCCCTTCGTTCAGGCTGCGATAACCGCGACCCTGAATGGCGGAAAAGTGGGCGAACACGTCCGCGCCGCCAGCATCCGGCGTAATGAAGCCGAAACCTTTTTCAGCGTTGAACCATTTGACTTTGCCCGTTTGAGCCATGATGTCGTGCGTCCTATAAAAACACAAAGTGCCAGTGAATCAAGAACGCTTACTCGAACGGCGGATTCAACGCGGACGCCGAAGCATCTGGTAAAGCCCGGCCATCGCGATACCGCAGATCACGGCGGCGGCGACCCGCGGCGCAATACTTGATTTTCACTGCGCTGGGCAGCATACCCACGCCCCGTCGCGAAATCCTATTCAGGTTTACCCGTATGGCGGCAGGAAAAATCCCTGCAGTTATTTCCAAATAATCGCGACCGGCTGCGTATGATTGCGCACGATATCCCTTTCCTTAATCCCGCAGTGGCATCAAACCATGATCGTTTCCAAATTGCCCGACGTCGGCACGACCATTTTCACCGTCATGAGCCGCCTGGCGGTCGAAACAGGCGCCATCAACCTGGGCCAGGGTTTTCCGGACTTCGACCCTGACCCCAAGCTATTGCAATTGGTCGCCCGTGCCATGGAAAACGGCCATAACCAATATCCCGCCATGGCAGGTGTTCCGGCCTTGCGCCAGGCGATAGCCGACAAAGTCCACGCGCTCTACGGCCGCCGCTATGACCCGGAAACCGAAGTCACCGTCACCAGCGGGGCGACCGAGGCCCTGATGGCCACGATTTTGTGCGCCGTGCAGCCTGGCGACGAAGTCATCGTCATCGAACCCTGCTATGACTCCTACGTTCCGGCGATCCGGCTGGCCGGCGGCCGCGCCGTGCCAGTGCCCATGCGCGCGCCTACTGCCGACGACCCTTACTACCGCGTCGACTGGCAGCGCATTGCCGACGCGATCGGTCCGCGCACCCGCCTGCTGATGCTGAACTTTCCCCACAATCCGACCGGCGCCGTGCTCGATGACGCCGACCTGGATGCGCTCGAAACCATCGTACGCAATACCGGCGTGCTACTGGCCGCCGACGAGGTATACGAGCACATCGTCTTCGACGGCCGCAGCCATGCCAGCTTGGCGCGCCGCCCGATACTGGCCGAACGTGCCTTCGTCATTTCATCGTTCGGCAAGACGTATCACGCAACCGGCTGGAAGGTGGGCTATTGCTGCGCGCCCGCGGCGTTGACCTGGGAGCTGCGCAAGGTGCACCAGTTCATGGTGTTTACCGTACCGTCACCGATGCAACACGCGCTTGCGGACTACATGCAGGACCCCGCAACCTATCTGGGATTGCCCGACTTCTACCAGGCCAAGCGCGACCAGCTCGCACAAGGACTTGCTTCCACCCGCCTGAAACCGCTGCCGACGCCGGCCACCTTTTTCATGCTGGCTGACTACAGCGAAATCTCCGATGCGCCGGAAGCTGAGTTCGCCAAATGGCTGACCTTGGAACATGGCGTGGCGGCGATTCCTGTGTCCGCCCTCTACCTGGATCCCCAAGCGCCGTCCTCCAACCACCGGCTGACCAGGTTGTGCTTTGCCAAGAAGAAGGAAACGCTAGACGCTGCCCTGGAAAAACTGGCGCGGGTCTAGCGTCGAGTCGTTCCTGGAAGTGGCATTTTTCCTGCCTTGGGGGCCAGGTCCCCCATACTGGGGGTGGGAACAATAGGTTTTATCTACAAGGCTTGTATATATAAAGACTGGTGACTAAGATGCCCTGTGGATAACTTGCGAATCGCAAAAAACCGTTGCGGGCCAAAAGCTTAGGAAATTTTTCCGCTGTGTAGAAACGCTGTTTGGCTGGTATCCGGAATCTGGACAAGTTTTGCGGCAGGCACCAAACGCTTGGTTCTCCAGAATCCATCCACACGCTGTGCACAGTGGGCTTCCTAGGGGCTATCCACAGGCCTCGGTCCGTAAGCGACCCCAGTTACGCCATGCAACGTCCGGCTGCATGTCGGGCGCTGCCCGCGTAGTACAGTAGCCATAGTGCCGCCGTGCGGCGACATGGATGAACGGTTGGCAGACATGATTTCCCGGAAGTGGCAGACAGTTGCCTTGGCGATCACCTTGGCTGCGATAAGCGGGCAGGCGGCCGCGCACGGCTGGAAACCTCATCACCACCGGGGATGGCGCCATCATGGACATTCCAGCGGGGTTTGGATAGGCCTGGGCGTGGGCGCTTTGGTAGGGACGGGGTTTGCCCTGGCAGTGGGTAGCGGCTCGCGCCATGGATACGGGGGCTCCGTGCTGTATACGGCAGCCCCACGCTACTACCCGTCGAATGCGTGGACAGCAGTGCCGCCTGCTACCGCACCGGCGCAGGCGAATGCTTTGCCCGAGGCCGCGTATGGGCAGCCGCCAGTCGACGCCTCTGCCCAGCCGTTCGATGTAACCGCGCGACCCGCGAGCGGGCAGCACACTGCGCAGCAGTCTGCCGACAAGCAGGAATGCCGCCGACAGGCGATGAATCACAGCGGTTTCGACCCGGCAAACGCCACCCGGTGGACCACGTCTGTGGCGACCGAATCGTATGCGCGTGCGTTCGGTACATGCCTGCGTGAACGCGGCTACGAAGTGTACTGAGGCGACAAGCCATAGCGAATGGCCACGCGTGGCGCTAAGCTGGTTGGCCTATTTGCACGCCCAACGCCTGCAACTGGTTGCGTGCGCCTTCCAAGAAAGCGATGGCAGGCGGTGTATCGGCATGAAAGCAGATCGAGCTGGGCTGCAGTGCGACGTCCTTGCCTTCGACGCTGCGCACCACGCCTTCAGTGGCCATGCGGATCACTCGTTCGACCACGGCAGCCGGATCGACGATCATGGAATCGGCGCGCCGTCGGTCGACCAGCATGCCATTGTCATGATAGGCACGATCCGAAAACGCTTCGCGCACAAAGGGCACGCCGATTCGTTGCGCCGTTTCTTCCATGATCGAAAACGGAAAGCCATACAGCGGCAGGCCTTCGCGGTACTCGGCCACGGCCTCGACTAGCGCCTCGGCGATCTGCTTGTCGCGACCGGCGCGGTTGTAAAGCGCGCCGTGGCATTTGACGTGACTCAACGTCATGCCTTCCATGCGCAGGAAGGCGTCGAGCGCGCCAATCTGGTATTGGATAATCGCCTTGAGTTCGTCCCTGGCGATATCCATGTAGCGCAGGCCGAATCCAGCACGGTCGGGATAGGACGGGTGGGCGCCGACCCGACAACCCGCGGCCTTGGCCGCCGCTACGTAGCGCTTGATGAGGTAGGGATCGCCTGCATGGAATCCGCAGGCCAGGTTGATCGATGATACCAGTCGCATGATGCGCTCGGCCTGCACGGGGGGATCCATGCTGTCGATGGAGCCGCCACGTTCCAAATCAGCCCGCCAGATCTGGTTGGGGCTGGCCCACACGCCGTAGCCCTCGCCGATGTCGGCGTTGAAGTCAATGGTACGTGGCGGAATGGTCATGCGAAGCTCCTAGGTTATTGGCGGCTATCGGCTTGCACCTGCCTGTCCAGAAACGTCAACAGCAGCGACTCAAAGACTTTGGGCTGCTCAATGTTGGAAATATGGGCCGCGTCCTCTATGATCGCCAGTTGCGCGGCAGGCAGTGCCCTGGCAATGACTTCGGATCCCGCCACTGGCGTGCTCGGGTCCTGGCGTCCTGCGATCACCAAGGCAGGCACCTGCACGCGTGGCAGGCTGGCGGTGAGGTCCAGCTTCATCAAGGCCTTGCAGCACTCGATGTAGCCGGCCACCGACGTGCGGCGTATCAACTTGCGTACCCAATCGAGCGTGTCGGAATTTGCCGCGCGAAAGGCGTCGGTAAACCATCGCGTCACCGTCGGCTCGACCAGCGGTTCAATGCCTTGCGGTCCGCTGGCTGCGTCGATCCGGCTTTGCCACATTGGCATGGCTTGCGGTCCGTAGGCGCTCAGCGTGTTGGCCAACACTAGGCTGCGCACCCGGTGCGGATGCCGGATCGCGAGCTGCTGCCCGATCATGCCGCCCATGGAGAGCCCAACGAAGTGCACGCTATCGATGTCCAGCTGCGTCAAGATGGCATCGACGTCGTCAGCCAGGTCGGCCAGGGTAAATGACGAGGCGGGTGCGCCGGTACCACCGTGGCCGCGGGTGTCGTAGCGAATGACGCGATAACGGGCTGCGAGGGCGGCCAGTTGCGGTTGCCACATGTCCACGTCGAGCATCAGCGAATGGCTAAGCATGACGGCCGGTCCACCGTTTTGGCCGTCGACCTCGACGCGGCAGGCAATGCCGTTGGCGTCTATATGCATGTTCCGTTCCTCCTAGCGTGCCATTTGTGCAGGCAGGTATGTGGCGATTCCCGGAAAAGCCGTCAGCGCGAGGACGGCGAGCACCAATCCTGCAAAAAAGGGCAACGCGGCGCGGGCTACCCGGAACATTCCATGTCGCGTCAGGCCCTGGATGACGAAAAGATTGAAGCCGACTGGGGGTGTGATCGACGACATTTCCACCACTATCACGAGGTAAATGCCGAACCAGATCAGGTCGATGCCCGCTTGCTGCACCATGGGCAGGATGATGGAGGTGGTTAGTACGACAATGGAGATGCCATCCAGGAAGCAGCCGAGCAGGACGAAGAAGATAGTCAGCGCTAGGATTAATTCATACTGCGACAGGCCAAGCGACCCTATCCAAGTGGCCAGGCTGCTTGGGATGCCGGCAAAGCCCATGGCCACTGTCAGGAACGCCGACCCCAGCAGGATGAATGCAATCATGCACGACGTGCGCATGGCCGCCATCACCCCGTCCACGAAGCTCGACCAGTTCAGCGTTCCCGTCCGCCACGACATCAGCAGCGCCAGCGCCACACCTATGGCTGCGGCGTCGGTGGGCGAGGCCAGGCCAAGGTAGATAGCGCCGACCACGCCGACGATAAGTAGCAACAGCGGAAACAGCCTGCGGCTGTGGTGCAGTTTCTCCCGGAGCGTGGTGGGCGGGTCGTCCGGCGGCATCTTGGCGCGGTTCAACGTGGCCCAGACCATGATGTAGCCCATGAATATCGCCGCTACGAGCAGGCCCGGCAGGATGCCGGCGATGAACAGGTGAATCACCGACTGCCCGCTGGATATGCCATAGACGATCAAGATGATGGATGGAGGGATCAACAGGCCCAATGTTCCCGAACCAGCCAGGCTGCCCATGGCCAGGACCTCGTCGTAGCCGCGCTTGCGCAGTTCCGGCAGAGCGATCTTGCCCACGGTGGCTGCGGTGGCGGCCGATGATCCCGACACCGCCGCGAACAAGCCGCAGCCGACCACGTTGATGTGCAGCAGCCGGCCAGGCAAGCGGTTGAGCCATGGTGCAAGGCCAGTGAACAAGTCGTCTGATAGCCGCGAGCGCATCAAGATTTCGCCCATCCAAATGAATAGTGGCAGCGCGGCGAGCTCCCAGGAATAGCTTGCACCCCAGAAGGTGGAAGCCATGACCTGGCCCGGCGAAGCGCTGCTGTAGAGCAGCATGGCCATGACGCCGACCCCGGCTAGCGACAGGGCAATCCACAGGCCGCTGGCCAACAGCGTAAACATTGCTGCCAGCAGCAATAAAGAGAGAAGGATGTCGATCATGATAGGTGCCTGTCAGTCGGGCTGGCGGGTACGCATGACGCGAACGCCGTGCCGTGGGCGTTCGCGCCATCAGAAGAGTCGCACGCGCACGCTATCCACCCTGTAGCAGCTCCTCGCCCACCTCTTTGTCATAGACGGGTCGCCTGCCCCGCCATACCGCGCAGAAGGAATCGACCAAGGCGATGGTGAGGATGAGCAGTCCCAGCACCATGACCGACTGCGGGATGGCCAGGGGAATGGCCAGCATGCCCGGCAGCGTGTCGCCGAACTCGATGGACTCCATGACCAAGATGACCGCATAAACAGTGGCCGTGCTCGCCATCAAGGTTGCGACGCCGCAGCACCAGAGCTCGAAGCCCTTGCGCCAGCGCGCCGGCAGGCGCGTCAGCAACAGTTGCACCCGGATGTGGTCCCCGGTAGCCAGCGTGTGAGCCATGGCCAGAAAGGTGGCAGCGGAAAGGAAGAAACCCGCAATGTCGGCGTAGGCAGGAATGACGATGCCGATTTGCCAGCCGGCGACGGCAAGCAGGATCCGGTCGACGGCGTTCCCGAGTACTTGCGCCGTCACGATTACGCAGATGGCGACCAGGCAGCACGCTGCCAAACGCCCGCTCCACAGGTACAGGGCATCAAGCAGGCGGCGCAGTGACGTGGCGCCGCCGTCGCGCGCGCTGCTTGTCACGGGCGTCCACCGATCGCCTTGCGGTAGGCTTCGACCACGGCCTTGCCGTCGGCGTCGGCCTTTTCGAGCCAATCAACGGTCAATTGTTCGCCGACCTTTTTGAATCCGGCGACGAGCTCATCAGAGGGAGTGATGCCCTTCATGCCGCCCTTGACCAGCAGGTCGACCCCTTCCTTGGTATCGATTTCACTCATTTCCCAGCCACGCTGCTCGGCCTTGGCCGCCGCTTGCAGGACGGCAGCCTGCACATCCTTGTCCAGGCGCTGGAAGATGCGCTCGTTGACGACCACGACGTTCTTGGGCAGCCAGGCCTGCACATGGTAGAAGTGTGTGCTCCAGTCCCAAGCCTTGTTCTGGGCGCCGCCAGAGGGCGACGTCATCATGGCATCGATGCGGCCGGTGATGAAGGCCGTGGCCATTTCGGTTGCCTCGGTCTGGGTCGGTACCATGCCCAGCAGCGTGGCCATGCGCTCGGTTACCGTGTTGTAGGTGCGAAAGCGCAGGCCTTGCAGCTGCTTGACGTTGGTGATTTCGCGCTTGGTGTACAGCCCCTGGGGCGGCCATGGCACCGAGAACAGCACGCGCAAGCCTTGCTTCGCCAGGTGTTGTTCGATGAACGGCTTTTGCGCATCCCACAGCGCCTTGGCCTCGTCGTAGGACGATGCAAAGAACGGCACGGCGTCGAGCTCGTAGATGGGGTGCTCGTTGGCCAGGCGGGCCACCAAGAATTCGCCGATGGGGATCTGGCGGCTGCGCACGGCGTTCTTGATCTCGGGATGGCGGATCAGGGACTGTCCGCTGTGAACCCTGATTTCCAGCTTCTTATCCGTGAGTTGCCCGACGTCGTCGGCAAATTGCCGGATATTGCGGGTGTGAAACTCGAAATCGGGATAAGGCGTGGCCATGTCCCAGGTTTCGGCAGCGGCGGGGCCGCTGACCAGCATGGCGCAGGCCAGGGCGGACAGGAGGTTGCGCATCAGGAATTCCCCTTGATGAAAGATAAGTCGGGCAGCGGGCGCAGCTCGCCGTCCGCGCGAAGTAACGCATTGATTCTATAGATGGGCCATTCCTGAATACATATGCTTTTTTATCCTTGTTGCATAACATTCAGTTAAACATCAGCTGGTTCGGCCAGCACCGAGCCCGGCCGCTCCACGTCGGCCAGCAGCGACAACAGCTCCTTACCCATCATGGAAAGCGGGTGAAAGCGCGAGTACACCGCGCAAACGGTGATAGCCGTGCGGGGGTCCAGGGGGCGCG
>Ga0006574J49614_1004169_pt1 | contig 11570 bp, 9 predicted proteins | sample HigsolmetaAR204R_FD_49614 | JGI IMG/M metagenome (IMG submission 49614) | reverse complement strand
CAGTAAAAAACAAAAACCGCTCCGACACAAAGTATCGAAGCGGCGTGTGCTTCACGTCCTGCCATTACTGAATGCGCACCTTCATCAGATGTACTTTCATCAAAAAAATGTACCGTATCATAAAGATGCACTTTATCAAAAGATGTACTGTCATCAAATGATATACTTTCATCAACAGATGTACTTTCATCAAAAAGATGCATTTTCATGAAAGGTACGTTTATTAAAGTGCTTTTATAAAACATTATCGTCAAATGCACCATCAACAAATGTACCGTCACAAAATGTGACATCATCCATGTTCTAATGCACCGTCTGTACCATTATCAACGTTAGCCGTCAAATGTAGTTATAAATGTACCGTGATCCGGTCATTTTGGCAATAGCCGCGTGTATACCGGGGCACCGGTTGTCAACGGGATTTTGCAGAGATGAAGCAAAATGCCTCCATTTTTTAGTCGTCCGCCCGCTTGGAAGGCTTTGCGATTCGGTACCACAATTCGGCAAGTTCCCGTTTGGCGACCCCGGGCAGGCTGGTGCGGTCATATCGCATGGACTCATACAGCCTGATAAAATTTTCCAGAGCCGCACGCCGGGAATCATCCACATTCTTGAGGGATTGGACATATTCCCGGATTGTATATTGCGGAGGCTTATCCCCGAACAACCGGAAAAGCCGGCGACACAACCGGTTATATGTTCGAAGAAGACGGGACCGGTTATTGGCATAGGGCGCATAGCCCAGGGTAGCGTAGCGAAAAAAGATTTCTGCGCGGTAACGCCAAAGCCAGGCAATCAACAGAGCAAGGACTGCCGGTACGGCTGCCATCCACGGCCATTGCTGGCGGGCAAACGAAAAAATATTCGCCGTAGCGCCATTGGCCGTTGTGATGAACTGCCGTCCCCAATGCGATACGATGGCGAAACCGCCGCCATCCTGCCGAGGCCATTTGCTTATGCGGGAATCTCCCCAAACCGCCTGATCGCCCGTTGCCGCCTTAACAGACTCCGTTGCCGTCAGTCCGAAACCCGGTGTCGGGTCAAACGCGACCCAGCCTCTTCCCGGAATGTACGCTTCCGCCCAGGAATGGGCGTCACGGTTGCGAACCGTCACATGCAATAACCGTTCTCCCTCCGGAACAGCTTCCGGTTCCTCGCCGTCGGGTCCCGATGCGCTTTCCCCGTTATCCTCAACGGTCATTTTTTCTGGAGCCAAACTTCCGTTTCCCGATCGGATCCCGCTTTCCCCGTTGCCTTCCGCGGTCACTTCCCCGGGGGCAAACCCTTTTACCCAACGCGCCGGAATGCCGACAGACCTGAGCATCACTACCATCGCTGTGGAGAAATGGTCGCAATACCCGAGTTTTTGTTCGAACAGAAAATGGTCGACAAAATCTTTCCCCTCCTCGGGGACAACCGGCTGATCAAGACTGTACGCGAAATTCGTCTTTAAATAAGTCTCCAGCAATTTCGCCTTCTCGAACGGGTCGTCTGTACCGGCAGTAACGCTTGCGGCCAGTTCGGCCACTCTGTGCGGCAATCCGGGAGGAAGTTGCAAGGAACGTCCGGCATCGACCTTTTCCCCGGACTCCGGTCCGGCGGCAACTTCTATATGGTAATACGCCGCCCTTTGGGACAAGCTGTATTTTCCGCTTTCCGGATTCCATCGCACAGCATCCGCAGTGAGGGCCTGGCCCGATTCGGCAAGCAACTGTCGAAGTTGGCGCACGTGGCCTCCGGCAAACAGCATATTGGCCGGAGCGTTGCGAGTCAACGTAATCATTTGGACAATCGTCCCGTCTTCGGCCTTCCCGGACACTTGGGAAGAAGGGGACATTGGCGCAGACTCCTGATCTGCAACCGTCTCCGTCTCTGCGGCAGGTTCACGACCCGCGGTCGTCTCCGTCTCTACGGCGGCGGGCTCGCTATCCGCGGTCGCCCCCGACTCTGACGCACGTTCATGACCCGTAGTCACTCCAGAACGTGCCAATTCCCGATCCGCTATTGCCCCTGATCCTGACGCCGGTTGCTGATCCGCGGTCGTCCCCGATACTGTGGCCGGTTCCACTTCCACAATTGCCTCAGGCACGCCGGCCTCTTCCCGGTCCGTTGCCCGATCCCCATGGGCGGCGGAATCCGACACCGCGACGGATTCCGGACCGGGCGCCGAATCCGGATCGGCTGCCGGATCCGGGTCGGACGCAGCCGATCCGGCCTGCTCCAATCCGCCGGCGGGATCGGAACCGATCCCCTGAACCAGGGAGCTTTCGGAGGAACCCTCCCGGGATGCGTAATCGCCGGATATGCCCGCCAACTCGCCCAACGTTACCGCAGACTCCGTTTTGTCCCCCAGCCAGCCTTTTCCGTCATAATAACTCTTGGATTCTCCCCTCCAGTACGTCAGGCGGCTGGTCCGGGCGGAAAAGACGATCCGGTCGTCCAAAATAAGACGGCCTCCCAACCGGCTATCGTCATCGTCATATCCGGATACTCCGGACACATCGATGCCTCCGGGAACCGGCGAACCGGCGATATTTTTCATTTTGCCGAAATCGATGTGCCGTTCCGCCCAGTTCCTCCAGGTTGTCAGATCGGCGGGAGAAATTTCCCGCGGGTGCGTACTGGCGCCGTACCAGGCCCCGCCCGCAACCAGAAATGTCAGAAAGACCACCGAGGCTACCCATCCCAAAGGCCATCCCCAGCGCCGGCTTGCGACCAAATTGCGCCGCTCCACCCTGGGCAAATTCAATAACGCAAGAAGAAGCAGTCCCGCGAAAACAGTGCGGACAACCCCCTCCGACGTATCGGCCTGAAAAAACGTCCATATCGTGAGCAGATAAATTAACGTCGCAACGATAACCCCCAGGCCGTACTGCCTGAATATCATCAACGAATGAATGACGGAAATGAGCAGCGCCCAGCCGAATAAAAACAACAGCAGGCGCGTTTCCGTTCCGATTTCGGGAAAATGCCCCTCCCAGGCCATGCGGAGATCGTGGATCCATTGTATGGCGAAATGGCGCCACCATTCCCAGGCGGGAAGTTGACGTCGTGAAAACATATAACCGACCACAAACAAACATACCCCGAATTTCAGCGGCCATCCCGCCCAAGCGGGGACGCGCAAGTAATCGAGAGCGATAAATATGCCGAATGCCACCAGAAAAGGATATATGACCGCCGGGTCGGACAGATCGGCCAGTTCCGGCAACGGGCGCAGCCATTCCGTCAGCAGCGAATAAAACAGCGCCGAAACGATGCCGTCCCGTATCCAGGATGAGCGGGAAACCTTGGATAAGTCAGGCGCCGACATCTTCCACACCTGCCTTCGGGCACATAGCCGCCGGCGGACATGCCACGCTGCTGAAATCGCAGCCGATGCGCTCCAATTGCCGTTTGCCCTGGCGCTCTTGCCAGGAAAAGCCGGAATTGCCGCGCACCAACACAAGCTGCGTCTTTCTGCCTTGTCCGCGCAAAATCTTCAGTTGCTCAACCAGCAGCTCATCCAACAGATTGGTCACCCAGACGACGGCGACTTGCCTCGGCAATAGCAGCAATTCCTGAGGCAATTGCGAGGCGGATCCCGGGTTGCCGAAAGTTCCCGGCATGAAACCGGCCCGTGCCAAAAGATCCATGCCGGTTTCCAGCTTGGGCGGCTGAAAGGAAAACGGCAGGGTCAGAGACCCGGCGCCGGTGTACATGAACCCGAAACCGGTCCTGTTTCGAAAAGCATATTGCAAAAGCCCCGCCGCCGCTTCGACGCATGTTTCAAACGACGGACGGTAACGGGCCGCCTCCGATACGACAAGACTTCTTCCGTCCAGGACAACAAACATGTCTTTGACTATCGCGGGTGCCGTCTGTTTTGTTTTTAGCGATCCGGTTCTCGCTGTCGACTTCCAATGGATGCGGTTGAGCGGGTCCCCTTCCGCATATTCGCGGACCCCCTCGGGAATTGAACCGGAGGTAAGCAGCATGATGGGATTTTTTCCGTCATACAAACCGTTGAAGGACTCAGGCCCCCGCCGCACCTCCAACCCGCGCGGATAAACGGTGACAGATTGTTCCCGTATCGCGTTTTTGGTTTTCGTTGCGAAACCGAACAAGTCTCCGGCCGTAATATCGACGCTGTGAAATCTGTAATTTCCCCGTTCCAGGTTGCGGATTTTGTACTGGTATGTAAAATGCGAACGGAACCAGGGAAACAGCATTTTACGGTGGGAACCGGCTTCCGGCCCCGGCTCACGGACCCATCTGTCCTTCACGACCATCCAGGCAAGAGGCATCCCGGACCTGTGTTTGACTGACAAAGTCACGACCACATCATCCCCGGCGGCGAAGCGGTTCCCCGAAACCGTCCTGGACACTTCTATCCGTTGCAGCGAAAACAACAGCGTAAGTAGCGAGTATACCGCCAACCCGCTGAAACTGTACAGCAAAAACCAGGAAGAAAACCCTCCGCGCCAAACCGCAAGCAGAAGCGAGCCGACCCACAACGTCATCAGCAAAACGAACGGCCTCCAGTTGATCATGGCCGTCACCCCTTCTTCCACGCTTTGTGTGACGAAGTGTTCAGCGGGACGGGTGTCCCGGCCACAATGGCGTCGATGACGGATTCATTCGTTTTCCCGGCCAGTTTCGCTTCATGGGTCAATACGACCCGATGCGCCAGCGCCGCGCACGCAATCGACTTAATATCGTCGGGGATCATATAGGTTCTGCCTTGCATGTAGGCTTTTGCCTGAGCCGCGCGCATTAGAGCCAAAGACGCGCGCGGACTCGCTCCGAGCGCCAGCTCCTTATGATTGCGCGTAGCCGCCGTTATTTCCACGATATATCGTTTCAGGCTGTCATCCACATAAACAAGTTTCACTTTACTTTGCATTTCCTGCAACTCTTCGCGGAACAGCACCGGTTTCATGCGGTCCAGCGCCGGGCCTTCCTGCATCCTGCCGAGCATCTCCACCTCATGTTCGGTTTGGGGATAGCCAAGTTTGATTTTCAGCATAAAGCGGTCCAGTTGCGCTTCCGGTAAAGCGAACGTCCCTTCGTAATCCAACGGGTTTTGTGTGGCGAACAACAGGAACGGACGAGGGAGATGATACGTTTTGCCATCAACCGTAACGCTTCGTTCTTCCATCGCTTCCAGGAGCGCCGATTGGGTTTTGGGGGTAGTACGGTTCAATTCATCGGCCAGGACGATGTTCGTCATTAACGGACCCGTACGAAATTCGAATTCAGCCGTTTTCGGATTAAAAACAGACAACCCCGTCAAATCGGACGGCAAAAGATCGGGAGTGCACTGAACACGGCGAAAGCTGCAACCGATCGTTCTTGCCAGCGCGCGGATCAGCATCGTCTTCCCGACTCCCGGCACATCTTCGAGCAGTATATGCCCTTCGGACAAGAGAGCGATCATCGCTTTCTCGATCGCTTCCCTTTTTCCTATGATCACTTTCTCCACTTGAGAGATCACCCGGCCGATCAGTTCCCGGGGCTGATCGAACAGCAGGCTGAACGGTGGCAATGACATGGACGGCAAACCTCCTTGGAAATGAACCATTTCATAGATTTCATTTCCAGTTTTGCCATGATTCTATTATTTTAGACCCGGATAGGCGCTTCTTTCTTGCCGACGAATAGATTCTTGAACAGAAGAACCGGGCGGCCGCCCCTGGACTTCACATAAACCTCCCGAATCGTCTTATTCACCGTGTATCCTTCAACAGAATCTCCCCATAACTGTAGCGTGGTTCGCAACGGCACGACAAGCGATCCGTTCACGAGTTCCATTTCAGCCAAATGATACGTTTTCTCCGCGGAACCCGGCGAGTTTCTGCGGACCGTCCTCTCATCGATCCGATATTCCGCCGTCACAAAACCGAGGTTTACAACGGCCGTCCGCCGTTCCCGGTCCCATTTCACGTTGCCTCCAAATTGTTCCGCCAGCTTGCGCAGCGGCACATAAAAACGTCCGTCACGCAGGTTGTATTCCCGGCTTTGAAAAGCGATTTTCGAATTTCCCCCGTTGACTTCCACGATTAAAGGCATGGAATCGGGGGAAAAAGGAAGTTTTGGAGATTCCTCGTTGTGCGCCAATATGACCGGCAACTGTCCCGCACCCTGTGCCGCCGTCTCCACTTTTTCCGCAAACTCTATCTCCGCCGGCCGGTCCGTCTTTTTCACCGGTTGATCCGTTCCCGGCTCCGCAATTGATTCCATACGTTCCCGCTCTAATCTGTAGTTGACAACCGTCTTTAACCGTTCACGGAAAAAAGCAAAACTTTCGTCGCGCTGCCATTTCGACGCTCCCAGCCTGAATTGGACCGGCTTTGTGCCTTCAGTCAGGGAAGCGAATTCGTAGCCTTGCTCCAAAAAATAATGGATAATCTCCGGCAGCGCCTTTACGGTTTCCCCGTGTCCGGAACTGTCATGAAGCAACACGACCATTTTCTCCTGAAGCGGAGTATTCTTCACGGACGCGATGATTTCTTCAGCCGGAACCCCCGCTCTGCGGGAATCGCCGCTGTCCGAATTCCAATCTTGCACAATGTAACCGGCTTGATCCAAATAATAATAGTAGAAAGCATCGAAATTGGTATATGTGCCTCCCGGCGCGCGGATCAGACGGGGACGGACGCCGGCGATTTCATTCAATATTTGTTCTGTTTTCTGAATTTGATCCCAAAAAGCGGAGAAACTGGAATAAACTTCTCGATAAACGTGATTGTAGGTATGGTTTCCGATCCCGTGCCCTTCCTCAACAATCCTGCGGATCATATCCGGATACGCCTCCGCCTCTTTCCCCAACACAAAAAACGTTCCTTTGATCCCGTATTGTTTTAATATGTCCAACACTTGCGAAGTCAGCTTGCTCGGTCCGTCGTCAAAAGTCAAATAAACCGTCGGCCGCTTCCCGGCTTCCGCCTCCTCTGTATCCGCTTGCCGAAGTACGGCAATTCGCTCATTCGCCCTTAACCGGTCATACATTTCCCGTTCGGTCTTCTCTTCTTCGGCGGATTGGCTTCTCTCCGGACCGGAAGCGAAAGCACAGCCCTCCGGTTGCCAAACCCACAAAATAAACAACCCCAACAAAAATGCAAATACGAGTTTGACGGAAGCGGTGAAACGAAACATTCAGGGATCCCTCCAAATATTTCTCTACCAGTATGCTTACTGATAGAGCATATGGTAGAAATCCGGATCGTATGACTGCAATCGTTCCTTTGTCATTCATTTGATTTGAAGTTCCGGTATCGTCTTAAAGTTCCGGTTTCGTCCTGAAGTTCCGATATCGTCCGATTGCTTTCCCGCATGGTTAAGGCGCGCTTAAAGCCGGCCGAACGGGGTCTATCACCGTATCGCTGTCAAAAAGAGGAAGAAGACGGGATCGTTGACTGGTTAGCGCTATGCCGTCGATATGCCTGCGGTCCATCATCATCGAATCCGGCAACCATTTCTGGTAAGGCGCAGGACCAACGGAACAAAGCACCCGAAATCCGGCGTCCAGCAAGTATTCGTATTTCGGGTCGCCCGGCAGGACACTGCTGCCGTAAGGATAAATATAGATGGATGTGGGCCCGGTTAACGGCAGCACTTCTTCCTTCCACTGCTCGGTATCTTCCACGAACTTCTTGTAATCCGCCTTCCGGGCATCCAAATGCCCGTATCCGTGCGAAGCGAAGGTCCATCCGGTTTCTTTCAAGCGCCGGATGACTGCCAACGCTTCACGTTTTTCCTCTTCATAACCGGGAGAATGAAGCTCGTTCGTCCTGTACCCGAGAACGCCCTCGTATCCGGTCAAAGCGATCAGGCCTTTCGCCCCGCGAAAAGAAAAGTCGGGATGCGTTTCGACAAAATCATCGAGAATCGGCACGATTTCATTGTCGCGGGAAATCACTTCATCGCCCTGCAAATTCACCGACCACGTCGCAATGCGGCCGTCTTTGTCGAGAATCAGTTTATGCACATTGCCGTTGGCCCGCATATATTCGTAATAGTTCATATCATCGATGGAAAGCACCAACGGTTTTTTTCCTTCAGGCAACCGGAGCACTTTCTTCTCCAATGCGGTTTGGCCATCTTCTCCTTCCTTCACTTCAAATAAAGCGTTCAAATCAATCAGGATGTAATTGTTTTTGTACAGCGCTTCCAAAATCACCTTAAATTCCTTTACCGTTACGAACCAGTCATAATACCCCTGCGACATCCTGTCTCCGTCAAAAGCCAGTTCCGGGTAAACAATCAAAGGGTGGAAAAAAATATGTTCTATCGGACCGTTGTATTCGACCCAGTCGTTCTCCTCTGCCCCCGGACCCACTTCATGAGCAGCTTCTTTTTTCCCGTCCGGCGCAGGCGGCGCGTTTCCCGCAACGCCTTCCTTCCCGTCGGCCATCGCCGGATCCTCTTTGCCGTCCCCTTCTTCCTCATTCGCCATGGCCGCGCTATTGGCATTACCATCTTCTCCATTTCCCTTGAAACGGCCGTTTTCCGCATCTTTTTCCCCATTAGCCCTGGACGGGGCGTTTTTGTCATCTCCCTTTTCCTCATTTGCTCCTTCTTCCCCATCTGCCAAGACGGGCGCACCTGCCAAACCGGATGGTTTCCCCAATTGCGCTGCCGAATTCCCGCCGGCCTTGTTCCCTTCCGGCATAGGAGCATCACGACCCGTTTCCGCCGAACAGCCTGATAAGATCAAAACCGTCAATACAGCCAGTGACCATAAAAAAACCGAGATTCGTTTCATAAAGCCATCCCCTCCTCCTTTAACATTGGACGGAAAGAAAGGAGAAGGAGTTTCAGTTCTTTTGACGTTGAATATAAATTATTTTTGCAACTCTTTTTACATCAAAATGTCAGAAGACGATACGGTTCGTTATAGATGTCGAAACAGATGATGAGGAAACTGTCGATTCGATTCATTGATGATGATGAAAAAAATATGCGGCTTTACGTGAATGTCACCTTCCTTTACTCAAACATCTTGTTTTCTCACCTACTCAAACATCTTGTTTTTTCACCAGAACATATGCATCGGACAGCTTCCCGTTCATTACGTCCCTACCTGAAGGATGGGGTTCTTGTCGAAAAGACCTGGCGGCCGGCTTTGACAACCCGCTTCGTAACGAATCTCTGTAACGAATCTCTGGAACGTTATTCCTTTAAAAATGCCGTTTTTCCATTTTTTACGAATCCAGATAACGCTATTGGCACTCATTTATGTATTTTTGGAGGTGAATGGGGCAAATAGCGCCTCCCTGGTTCCTTACATCGGGAAATAAGGGGAAATTGACCAAATAACGATTGTACGATTCGTTGGGTTGGGCGTTAATTTAAGGTGATGACCGGATCTCCATCCTTTAAAACTCCCCGGAAGGCAGTCACGGGTTAACCCCCTAAGTTTGGACACTCCTAACCACATCAGGTACACTTAAATATGTGGAAGGAGTTAATCCAATGAAAAGACGGTTTCGATGCCCCGTTGAAGCGAAAAAGGAGTTTGTAGCCGAAGTATTGTCCGGTTATCGCACAGAGGTAGTAGCCAGACGCTACGGCATGTCTCCCAAAACGCTTCGTAACTGGGTTCGCCAATACCAGGATGAGGTGGAGGATCTCATGGAAAAAAAGCAGCAAGAAGCCTTACAGTGGAAGCAAGACGCTGACCGGTACCAAGAGCTTCAAAAGAAATACGATGAAGCGATGAAGCTGCTTGGGGAAAAAGAGCTGGAAATCAACATCCTTCGGGAACTTGTAAAAAAAAAGTATCCCGACTGGAAATAGCCGCTCATTGGATCGAGAAAGGGTACCCCGTGCGAACCGTGTGCCGGATCTGCGGGATTCCCCGCTCATCTTACTACTACCATAAGAAACATCCGCAACCTCAGAAGCCTGTCAGTACAGGGCGGCCGATTCCCGGGTATTCGGTTGACAAGAGCGGACGCCATATTTCGGATACGTGGATTAAACAATATTTGTTGCAACTGATCCAAGGACCGAATGCGTCATTTGGCTACCGGAAATTAACCGTCTTGTTGCGTCGAAAACACGATTTAGTCATCAACAAGAAAAAGGTATATCGGCTTTGTAAAGAACTCGAGATCCTGGCACCGCAACGGGAGATCAAGCATCCGGTACCGAGAAAGATCGCGAAGAATCGAATCGTAACCCATCCAAACCAATTGTGGCAAATGGACATCAAATACGGTTATGTGGCCGGCAAGCGGCGTCATTTCTATGTGGCAAGCATCATCGATGTCTTTGACCGAAGTATCGTTGCCCATTACAGAGGCAAGTCTTGTTGCGCCGCTGATATTGAAAAGACGGTACAGAAGGCCATCCTGCATCGCGGAGCCGATGCGAAGTCACTTGTGATTCGAACGGACAATGGTCCTCAATTCATCAGCAAAGCCTTTCACGAGTTCTGTGAACGAATGGAACTGGAACATGAGCGCATCCCGAACAAGACACCAAACATGAATGCGTACATCGAATCTTTCCATAGTATCCTGGAGAGAGAATGTTTCCTTCGGAATTGCTTTGAAAGTTACGAACAAGCCTTTGCAGAGGTGGATCGATTCATTCGTTACTACAACAACCAACGCATTCATGGAAGTCTTCAAGACTGGCCGCCTAAAGTCTACTTGGACAGGGTGAAATCAGGAGCGATTCAACCTGAATCCATTGCGGTATGATGCTGTAAGCCCAAGCTTTACACGGAGTAGCGGGCATGATAGGCTTGGTTGCCACGCGATGTAAAGGGGTTTTCCCCTATCGCCCCAATCGCGAGAAATCATGCCCGCGGAGGCTCCGTGTCAAGCTTGGCGAGTGTACATTCCCCCAAGAAAAAGTCTGAAAACAAGAAAATGAACGTGATAGTGTCCAAACTTAGGGGGTTAACCCGGCGGAATATCCTATTGCCAAAATTTTTCGTTCCGGATTGCGGATAACGGACACTCATTATCCTTATTCTCCTGTTGCTCCGTTCAATCCTGCCAATCTTTAAAAAATAGGGAACTTACTTGTCCGCTAAAGCCATTTTCCTCGCGTTTTGCAGCAAAATAGGACCCGAGAATGTCCGCTAAATTTTTGGGGCACCCCTTATACCCTCAGGACAACAGAGCCTTTAGTCAACAGAGCCTTCAGACGACAGAGCCTTTAAAACGACAGAGCCTTTAAAATAAAACCTTTAAAATAAATAAAACCAGATAAAATAAAATCAGATGCTTTGCCAGCATCCGTCCAAATCCTATTTTCGCGTTTATCACTCATCTTCTTCCCATTTGCGGGAGTATGCCTTGTTGGTCACCCAAATTGTCAACCAAACGATGACCAATATGATCAGTCCCGATGCGATCCATATTCCCGGCCCTACTTCCAAAATGATTCCCTCCTATTTTACAGCCCTATGGATAATCTACCGTCAGTATATCATACCTGGCATGCAAATTAGCGGATTTCACAATTTCGCCATTTCCAATACTTCCCGAACGTGATTTTTCACCTTCACTTTGCGCCATTCCTTGATGAGAATCCCTTGTTCATCTATAAGAAACGTGGAGCGTTCGACGCCC
>Ga0006574J49614_1008405_pt1 | contig 11677 bp, 8 predicted proteins | sample HigsolmetaAR204R_FD_49614 | JGI IMG/M metagenome (IMG submission 49614) | reverse complement strand
GTCGATTCGCTGTCGGCGGTGCAAGCGCAATGGACCGGTAATCTCCGGAAACCGCTTACCATCCCGGTAAACCAAGCTGCTGAGCCTGCTTGATGACGTCGTTGTCGTAATCTTTGGCTCCTTGTTCCGCCGTTTTCTGGCCGGTGCCCACCTCGATCAGAATATGTTCCAGATTCGGGCCTTTGACCGGAGAGACGAATTCAAGAGCGGGCGCAGTCTTGCCTTGGTCAAAGTAAGGCTGCATATCTTTGACTGCCGGATAAGCGTCTTCCGGAAGATCGACCCCCTGGATGACAAACGGTCCCGTTCCCTTGTTCACGGACTTCCAAATCTTCACGCCTTCGTCAGATACGAAAAACTCGAGGAATTTTTTCGCGGCATCGATGTTTTTGCTCTTGCTGTAAATGTAAAGGGAACTCGGTATCCACACCGTCAGCCCGTTAATTTCGGGATTGTCGCTCGGAATCGGGAATACGCCGATGTCGTTGATTTTGTCCGGATAGTTTTGCGCCAAAACGTCAAGAGCCGAAGACAGCATCGGATAATGCACGCCCGTTCCTTCCGCCAGCATTTTTATACCGTTGTCGTAGGTGGCGGCAAGGAAATCTTCGTTCATATACCCTTTGTCGTACACTTCCCTGGTCATTTGAAAACCGCGAAGCGCAGCCGGAGTGGTGGCAAATTTCGCCTTGTTGTTGGTGTAGTCTTCCGCAAAGTTCGGAACCTGAGCCTGCACGTTGTAGTGGTTGCCCAAAACGAACAGCTGCGACGTCCAGGTTGTCTTAAAGGTGGTGATGACCGCGGTCTTGCCGGCCGCCTTGATTTTTTCGTTGTTGGCGATAAATTCTTCCCACGTTTTCGGTACGCTTAACCCCAGCTCTTCGTACACTTTTTTGTTGTAAAGAATCGCGCCGACGTTGGTGGAGCCAAGGGGAACGCCATACAATTTCCCGTCCACGGATACCGTTTGCTTGTAGGAATCCAGGAGCTTGTCCACATAGGGTTCGTTGGACAAATCCACGAAGTTTTCCTTCGGATTCAACGCATGGAACAACGAACCGGAATTGTAAGCGAGAATGTCCGACATTTCTCCGGTCGCCAGACGGGTTTTCACCAGGTTGTCCCCTTCCGTGCCGTCCGGTTTGATATCGAACTTGATTTTAATGTTGAGCTTTTTCTCCGCTTCGGCGGCAATCGCTTGAAGCGCGGGATACTCATTGCCGGAAGTGTCGGTCAACAGCGTAAGCGTAACCGGCTCTTGCCGGGTTTGGCCCCCGCCGCTTTGCTCCGAACTGTTGGACGAACTGTTGGACGATTGGCCGCCTCCCGCCGATTGGTTTGCGGAACTTCCGCAACCGGCCAAAAACGTCATAAGCAGCAGGATGGTGCCGGCGATAAACGCGAATGTTTTCTTTCTGCTCCGATTCATCTGCAATCTCCTCCCTTATGTTGTGCTAGATCCGGTCATTTCCCTTTCTGACGATTTTGCGCAATGAATCGACAGTCTCCCAATAGCCGGTAATAACCGTTCGATTTTCTGGGCCCGGGTCCCCAGACGAAGTTCCGAAAGCAACCCCCTGAAAAAGAAAAACTATGATGAACCTTTTCAGAATTCAGAACCCGGATCATATTGTACCAAGTGATATGTGATGATGAATAGCCGCAAATTTTACTTGTTGGAGGGGGTGATTTTTCTTTTTCGACAAAAAGCTACAGGAGTTTCCCCCACCAATTTTTTAAACAAGGCGCTGAAATGTTTCGGGTCTTCATATCCTACCATATTGCTGACTTCATGCAATCGTCCCGCTCCGCCAATAAGCAGTTCTTTGGCTTTGTTAATCCGGTAACGCGTCACATATTCGGAGAACGTGCAACCGGTCTGCGCTTTAAAAATCCGGGACAAATACCCCAGACTGACATGATGTTCGGCGGCAAACTGTTGCAAAGACAAATTGTCCTGGTAATGCGTGTGCACCCAGCGGATTAAAACCGGAACCAGCTCTTTGGGATTTCCCCCTTGCGATTCATGACCGCCGAACAAGCCGACAATTTGTTCATTCAGCCACTCGAACAGTTCGTCGTATGAATACAGGCGGTCCAAATTCAGAGTGTCTTCCTGCATGTGATTGAGATTGACCGGCCCCGCTTTGGAAATCATCAAATTGTATTTCAGGGAATACAGCATATCACTGACGAACATTTTAAGCTGCCTTTTCGTAATCCGCCGGAGCCGCAATTCCTCCAACAGTTGTTTCAGCGTGGTTTGTCCCTTCAAAATGTCGCCCTTTTTATACTGTGTTTCCAACACCCTCACTTTATCCCATATTCCGCTGATATCGATATCATGGCCCACCGTTTCCGGCGGAAGGAAGGTGGACATGCCGAATATCATTTGTTCTTCCATCTGCCGTTTCAAACGGGAGAACGTGTTGAACAGTTGATCCGTCCCGCTCTTCACCATATAGCCCATGTGAATGCAGGACGAAAGTTGCTGCAAGTGCCGGTAGAACTGCATAAGTTTCGATTTCAGCCCCTCCGTGATCGTCGCATGGGCCAACGGAATCAGCACCGCTTTATTCTCATAATCGAGATCAACACAGTATATTTCATCCTCGTGATCATGTTCGCCGGCGAACGTTCTTTTGATGTCGTGCGGGGTAATCGCTTCCTTCCAAACGTCGCATTCCGGATCATGCTCATGCATAAGCAGCACCATGCAGTAAACCCGGGCGTTCACCCGATCGGAAATGGCATTCCTCGGGATGAAGGGAGTAAGAATCATCCTCGTAATGGACCAGTTGGACAAATCTTCTTTCTGCTTTTTGTCATTTTCGATTTTTTGTATGGCTTTATCCACGGCGGCAAATAACGCGTCTTTTTTAACCGGTTTAAGCAAATAGTCGATCACGCCGAACTTCATCCCTTGGCGGGCGTATTCGAACTGGTCGTGGACGCTTATAATAAGGCTTTTGATAGACGGATCCAACTGATATAATTTCTCGATCAATTCCAAACCGTCCATGCCCGGCATGGTAATGTCCGTAATCACCAAATGCGGATGAATGACGCTGGCGGCTGACAAGGCTTCATCGCCGCTTTCGAAAGGAAAGATTTCATGCTGGGGCTCATACCGTTTAAACAGTTCCGTCAATTCGGCCAACGCCCAACGTTCGTCCTCGACCAAAAATATATTCATTACAAAACCCTCCCTTCCCGTTTCACGGTTATGAACGGAATGTTCAAAGTGACCTTCGTTCCCTCCCCAGGCCGGCTAAACAGTTTTAATCCGTACGATTTGCCAAAGTACATCTGGATCCTTTGGTGAATATTCAACAGTCCGATTCCACGGGATTCCTCCTCCGGAACATCCTGAAACGTATTCGCCGTGTCAAGTACGCGTTGCAAACGGGCGACTTCCGCCCCCGTCATCCCTTCCCCGTTATCCTTCACGGTTACGGTGAGAATCCCGCCGCTTTCGGCAGCCCGAATTTCAATTTTGCCCCCGGTTTTTTTTCGCTTAAGACCATGATTCACGGCATTTTCAACAAGCGGCTGAATGGTCAGCTTTAATACGGCAGCCTTAAGCAACCGGTCGGGAATATCCCATTTGAGCGATAGACGTTGGCCGAACCGGTGTCGCTGAATCTTCATGTAATTGTTGACATGTTCGATCTCTTCCGCCAGTGTGACGGGATGATGGAGATTTTTCATACTATATTGAAACAGACCGGCTAATGATTCCGATATTTCGGCGACCTCTTCCACGCCCCGCAAACGGCTGATCGACTTCATGATGTTTAACGTATTGTATAAAAAATGCGGATTTATTTGGGCTTGCAACGCCGAAATCTGGGCATTTTTCTCCGCCAGTTTCGACTCGTACACTTCATTGATCAAGCGGGAAATGCTGTCGAGCATAAGATTGTACATCCTGCTTAAACGTCCGATTTCGTTGTTTCCGGAATACTCCATTCGTTGATGAAAATCCCCTTGTTCGACACGGGACATAATTTTCATCATTCTATGCAGCGGAAGAGTAATATGATAAGACAACACATAAGATACTGCGGCAATCAACAGCATGGTGACGATCCCGACCGTGATGATAATGGCCTGGAATCTTTTGACTTTCAGCATGACAACGTCTTTGGGAATGAAAATAATGGTATTCCAGCCCGTATAGCCGGATTTCTGAACCGTGTACAAATAATCGGTGTTTCCCCACCTTAACTCGCCCTCGGGGGGAATTCCGTTCAACAGTTCTTTCAAATCCGCATTGGAGTTCCTGAAGCCGAGATGGTTGTTTTCAAAAATAACCTGCCCATCGTCATTCACGATCAACACATACATCGAGTTTTCGAATTCGTTGGCCTCCACATTCGATAAAACCAGTTTAAAAGCGTTTACATCGACGTCAATTTTCACGAATCCAATGATATTCTGCGTCGGAATTTTCGTAATCTTGCGTATAAAGGAAACAATATATTGAGGCTGTCTGCCGTCCTCCCGCTTCTCCCGGGACGGCATGGCAACAAACGGATTGCTGCTGATCGCTTCAGTCAGGTTGCGCAATTCCTCCTCGGAATACGAAATGATCGGTTCGGGCGGCAACACTTTTGAATATCGGTAAATTTGTCCGTCCATCGTATGAATCGAGATGCCTTGCACATACGTTTTGGGATAAGAAAAATTGAACAATATGGGATTGAGGCGATATCCTATCGCTTCCTTTTCAATATGATCATCGCTTCTGTAATAATTCAACAGGTTGCTTTGAACGGTAGAGTCAATCGAAATCGCGACAGATAATTCTTCCACATTTTCAAAATATACGTCGATCATTTCCGAAAACTGTTTGGAGATGACTCTGGATAATGAAAACGTCTGGTTTTTCACATCATTTTCATTTTTCTTGTAAAAAATGAAGCAGGTTACGCCCACGATCAATAAAGATACGACAGAAAAAGCAATAAACATCTTGTGTTTCAGCAACAAATCGTCCCATCGCATCACAATAAGGCCACCTTTAAACCAAATCCATGCTGTGACAACATCGTATCATAGGCGGCCCGGGAGAACAACTCCAGGAAATTGGCGCGTATTCTCGCAGTTTCCATATATAGGGGATATTTGGAACAGGGTAATATGCCGGCTGAACAAACACTCCTAAGTACCGTGAAAGGGATGACGGTTTTGGGAGAGTGCATTCCGCCGGCTTATGGGATGATGGAATCCCAGATGGTTATCCTTATTTGATTTGGGTTTTTATTTGGTTTTCCTGATCTCTTCCCTGACCGCTTTCAACCGTTTCATCACGTCGTTTCCGCCACGGCCGAAATAGTCGTGAAGCTGCGTGTATTCCTTGTACAATTTCTCGTATACCGCGGCATGCTCCGGGATCGGCTTGTACGTTTCCTCCCGTACCCTGGCCATCTTCTGTGCCGCTTCCACGATGGTATCGTAGCCGCCTTCGGCCGCGCCGGCCGCCACCGCTCCGAACATCGCCGCTCCAACCGCGGGAGTATGCCTGGAATCGGCGATTTTGATCTCGCGTCCCGTCACGTCGGCATAGATTTGCATGAGCAGCCGGTTTTTTTGCGGCAGCCCCCCGCAAGCGTACAGCTCCAGCACTTCAACCCCGTTCTGATGGAACGCGTCGATAATTTTTCTGGTGCCGAATGCCGTCGCTTCCAGCAATGCCCGGTAGATTTCCTCCGGTTTGGTCAGAAGCGTGCAGCCTACCAAAAGACCGGTCAAATCGGCATCCACAAGCACCGAACGGTTGCCGTTCCACCAATCCAGGGCAATGAGCCCTGTCTCCCCGGGCTTGTAAACTGCGGCCCGTTGCTCCAGCCATTCGTGCACGCTAATCCCTTCTTTTTCGGCCGCTTCTTTCACGTAAGCCGGAACCGCCTGCTCGACATACCAGGCAAAAATGTCCCCGACCGCGGACTGGCCGGCTTCATATCCCATATACCCCGGAATAATGCCGTCTTCCACGACCCCGCACATTCCTTCCACATGTTTTTCTTCGTTTGCGAGCAACATATGGCAGATCGAGGTTCCCATCGCCATGACCAACTTCCCCGGCGACACCACACCCACCCCGGGCACTGCGGCATGCGCGTCCACGTTGCCGACCGCAACGGCCGTCCCCGGACGCAATCCCATCGCTTTCGCCATTTCTTCCGTCAGTCCTCCGGCTTTCGTCCCCAGCGGCGCCACGTTGCCGCGCAGCTTCGTCTCCGTCAGATTCTCCAGCCGCGGATCCAACTCCCGGAAAAACGACTTGTCGGGATAGCCGTCGCGTTTATGCCAGATCGCCTTGTAACCGGCCGCACAACTGTTGCGCACGATATTCCCGGTCATCTGGGCCACGACCCAATCCGTCGCCTCCAGGAACAGGTCGGCGCGGTCGTAAATTTCCGGCGCCTCGTTCAATATCTGCCATATTTTGGCGATCATCCATTCCGAAGAGATTTTTCCGCCGTACCGGGGCAAAAACGTTTCCCCTCTGCGCTGCGCAATCTCGTTGATCCGGTTCGCTTCGTCCTGGGCCGCATGATGTTTCCACAACTTGACCCAACTGTGCGGATTGTCTTTCAAGTCCGCATGGAAACAGAGCGGCGTGCCGCCGCGGTCTACCGGCAACATGGTGCAAGACGTGAAATCAATGCCGATTCCGATCACATCGCCGGGATCCACGCCGGACGCTTGCATCACAGCCGGAACGGAACGCCTGAGCACCTCGATGTAATCCGCCGGATGCTGCAGCGCCCAATCCGGTTCCAGCCGGATGTCCGTTCCCGGAAGACGCTCGTCAATTACATTGTGCGGGTACGGCGTGACGTGATCCGCGATTTCGGCTCCGTCCGCAAGGCGGACCAGAACAACGCGGCCGGATTCCGTGCCGTAATCGATACCGATTGCGTATTTTTCCCTCATGGTTTTCCCTCCCTGCAAGAGCCTTGAATAAAGCGGCTGCTTTCATACCCTGCTTTTCATACCGCCGGTCTCAAGTGCCGTTTCTCAGCCCGATAACCTTCCCATTCTACGATGATTGGCCGTAATAGGCATTCGCCCCGTGTTTTCTCAGAAAATGGCGGTCCAACAACGCCTGATCCATCGGGACGGCCCGCGGATGTAAAGCGTAAGTCCAGGCGGCCATTTTGGCCACTTCCTCCAACACGATGGCGTTGTGAACCGCCTGAAACGCATTCTTCCCGAAACTGAACGGAGCGTGGCTGTGGACAAGCACTCCCGGAATTTGCATCGGGTCCAGCCCGCGGTCTCTGAACGTTTCTGCAATCACATTTCCGGTTTCATGTTCATAGGCCCCTTGGATTTCGTCTTCCGTCATTTTCCGCGTGCATGGAATTTCACCGTAAAAATAGTCGGCGTGCGTCGTGCCGAGCGGCGGAATCCCCAGCCCGGCCTGAGCGAAGGCCGTTGCCCACGGGGAATGGGTATGCACGATTCCGCCTATTTCCGGAAACGCTTTATACAAAACAAGATGTGTCGGCGTATCGGAAGAAGGCTTCAGGCGTCCGTCCACCACATTCCCGTCCAGATCAAGGACAACCATATCTTCCAGCTTCAATTCCCGATAAGGGACACCGCTCGGTTTGATCACCACTCTTCCCCGCTCACGGTCGATCCCGCTGACGTTGCCCCACGTCAACGTTACCAGACCGGCTTTCGGAAGTTCAAGATTCGCTTCGAGAACTTCCCGTTTTAATTGTTCCAGCAATCACGTTTCACCCTTTCCCTGACCATTTTTTATATCGCTTTCATGCACCGCTTGCTCCGTCTATTATACACTTGTACGTACATGATATCCATCGTTTTTTTTTGCAAGACACTTCGTTCCGGATGTCCGCATCCCCGGGATCCGTTGTTCGCAACCTGTTTTTCGTTTATATTTTTCCTGTGGACCCCCTGACAACAAGCTCGGGCTTGTAAACGATCATTTCCGGTTGGTTGGCCTTTTTCTTTTCGATAAAATCCAATAACATCTCCGCCGCCTGGGAGCCCATCTCCGCCTTGGGATGGGTTACCGTGGTCAGTTTCACCTCCGTAGCCGTGGCCAGCGGCGAATCATCGAAGCCGACGACGGACACGTCCTGAGGAACATTTAACCCCGCTTGCCGGATGGTTTCCAACAGTTGTACGGCCAACTCGTCATTGTAACAGACGAAAGCGGTTGGACGGTCATCCCGTTGCAGCAGCGACAGCGCGCTTTCATACGGCTTTACGTTTTTTTCCTCCGTTGTATAGTGAATCACCGCATCGGGCATGAGCGGAATCTGGTATTCCCGATGCGCCCGCAAAAACCCTTTGAAACGGTACACTCCCTGCAGGTCGTCCATTTTGAAAAAACCGGCCAGCCGCCGGTGTCCGAGGCGGATCAGATGCTCGGCAGCCGCAAAACCGCCCGCTTCGTCGTCCACTTTGATGCAGGCGCAGTCAATTCCCGGATAACGTTCGTTAATCATGACGTAAGGAATGTTGCGGTATTCGAGAGCTAGGTAATAATTTACGTTCGGATTTCCTTCCGCGCTCTTCGTCGGTTCGATAATGAGGCCGCTTAACGGATGGCTCATCATCATTTGCAGGCATTCCCGTTCTTTCGCTTTATCGTTGTCCGTACTGGCCAAAAGCAGCCGGTATCCTCTTTGGCGCAGCGCAGATTCCGCTCCGCGCACTATGGAAGGAAAAATGTAATCGGAGATATACGTTGTCAGGATCCCGATCGTCTGCAGATTCGGGCCTCTGTGAAGTTCCGGACTGGAAACGAACGTTCCTTTCCCCCGGATCCGATGGAGCCATCCCTCCTGCTCCAATTCGCCAAGCGTCTGCCTGACGGTCTGCCTGCTCACCTGAAACATCTCGGCTATTTCATGTTCGGAGGGGATCTGGTCGTTTGGCTTCAATCGCCCGGAATGGATCCACGACAAAATTTCTTGCTTTAATCGAAGATATTTCGGCTGATTTTTCTGCTTCTCTTCTCTCATTGTCCACTCCCCGGTTGCATGCCCTTTTTTGCCGTGAAACATGGCCTTTCCAATAAATTTTTGTTATTATACCATTTTCCCAACTTGTCTGTACATATTTGTTTCCAAACCTGTTCCCGTCGTCCGCTTTTCGTTAAACATCCCGTTCCAAGCCGCTTTCCTTTATCTTGTTTCCGGAATAACGCGCATTCGTCCGTCTGCTTAAATACGGCACGACAACCCCCGATATGATCAGCAATAGCCCGGATAAGGCAAAAATCCAATGGATGCTCGTAAATGTGCCAAGCATGCCGCCGATCAACGGTCCGATCATTGATCCCATATGATTTGCGCTGGTCGTTAATCCTATGGCCCGCCCGCGGAAATTGTCCGGCGTATTCTGCACAACCACGGTGCTGGCGGACGGGGCAATGCCGGCAACGAACAATCCGAATATAAACTGCAGCGCAGAAAAAATCCATAAATGATGCACGGTATATTGCATAGCGGCAAAAATTCCGGAGAACAACAAACAAATGGCAAGAACGCGGGTATACCCGTATTTCCCGCCGGCTTTTCCCCAGAGCGGGGATGCGATAATCCCGGCTATGCCAACCAAGGATAAAATAATTCCCGACGATAACACGGCCCCCTCGATTTTTCCCTGCAAATTGGCGATGTGCAGCGTCAATAAAGGTTGAACCATATTGAGGCTGATTTGCAAGATCAACAGCAGCGCCAACATTTGCAATAACCGGGAATTGTGCAGCGCGGCCTTGAAATCGCCGGAAGTCTGCTTTTTCGCCGCTTCCTGCTCTTTTTGTTCATCTTTTACCCAACAGATCACGGCAACCGCGGCCATAAACACCGTCGCCGCGGATACGACAAAAGACATCCGCATGCCGAACAATGTGGACAGCACCCCGCCGAACATCGGACCCAGAATTCCTCCGGTCATCGTTCCGGCCTGCATCATCCCCAACCCCCAGCCCGTCTGGTTTTTCGGGGCGATGGCAGCCACAATCGCCATCGAGGCGGGGACAAAACCTCCCATCAATCCGTGGAGCATTCGCACGACGACCAACTGCCACGGCGTTTGCACGACTGACAATAAAGCATAGACAACCGCCAAACAAATGCCCGCGCGGATGACCATCTTCCTTCTCCCGTATTTGTCGGCCAGCGATCCCCATAACGGGGCCATGATCGCGCTAACAAAAAAAGACGAAGAATACACGATCCCCGCCCACAAATTGGCATGATCATGCTCCACGCCCAATTCCAAAAGGAATAATGGTAAAAAAGGAACTGACATCGTGTAGCTGGAACTGCACAAAAGCACCCCAGCCCATAAGATCCACATTGTTCGTTTCCACGATTCCATTTTGCGTTCACCTTCAAAATTTAACGATTTTGGTAAGACCATCGTGCGGTAACTCATCGCTTCCATTGTAACACATTGCAAGATGACGGACGGCGGCAAACCAACCCATTGGTTCAGGAAACCGGGGTTAACCGCCCGGTTTGATTCCGTCAGCTTCCGGCACGTTGCCGGACTTGCCCAGCAACCGGCGCAAAATAAAGGGGACGATCAGCAAAATAAACAAAATTCGAAACATCTGATAGGCGATCACCATCGAAACGTCAGCCTGAAGCGCCGCGGCGGTCACCCCCATTTCCGCCATGCCCCCCGGTGCGGCTCCCAGAAAGACGGTAACGGTGTCCAGCGGTAAAATCAGGCTGTACACTAAGGACAGGGCGATGGAGAAAGCGACGGTGGCCAATCCCGAGACCAGCGAGTACGGCAACAACCGGCGCCAGCCGCTCAACGAACGGAACCGTATTCCCAGCCCAAGGTAAATGCCGAGGCTCCATTGCGCCCCGATGGTGACGATGTCGGGCAATTGCGGCGGTTCCCATCCTCCAACGGTCATCAAAGCGGCGGCAATCGTCGGTCCCAGGAACCAGGGAGCCGGCAATTTCAACCGGGCGGCAAGCCATCCGGCAAACGGAACAAAAACGGCCGCCGCCAATAAGCTCCATGGCCAATCCGAACCGGAAAAACGGCCGCCCCCGATGACTGCCGTTGCTGAACCTCCCGGCGGCGTAGCCGGCGAAACAGCGCCTCCGGGCGCGATGTCGTTTGCAAGGCCGTGAACCGCCAGGAAAGGCACCACAAAAAGAACGCTTAACAAACGGATCGTCTGCATGAACGTCACGATCGTACGGTCTGCATGCCGGTATTCTTCGCTCAAGACAACCATATGCGACAAACCGCCGGGAACGCTGCCAAGAATGGCGCTTGAAGCGCTAATGCCGCAACCGCGGGAAATGGCATATCCCAGAATCAAACAAAACCCGACCACAAGCACGGTCGCAAGAAACATCCACGGCAATTGCTTCAGGATTTGCATTGCGCTTTCCGCAGTGAATGATAAACCGATCCCGTAACCCAGAAGGGCGAGTCCGGCATTGCGGCAGCCGGTCGGCCACTTCAGCATCCGCCGCGCCATGCCTTGCCATACCAGTACGGCTGCAAGCGGTCCCAACATCCAGCCAAGCGGCACGTGCAGCCGGTTGAAAATCATTCCTCCGGCGAAAGTTACGCCCAATGTTTCCAAAATGTTCAGCAACCGCAACGAACCTTCTTTCCGATACTCGAAACCGGACAACCGATCCGGACA
>Ga0006574J49614_1001595_pt1 | contig 12030 bp, 10 predicted proteins | sample HigsolmetaAR204R_FD_49614 | JGI IMG/M metagenome (IMG submission 49614) | reverse complement strand
AAAAGTGAGTGTTTCCCGGCACAAAACGACGACGAGAAGTGGTCTCGTCGCCAAAAAGTGAGGTTTCCCGGCACAAAACGACGACGAGAAGTGGTCTCGTCGCCAAAAAGTGAGGTTTCGTGGCTCAAAACGACGACGAGAAGTGGTCTCGTCGCCAAAAAGTGAGGTTTCGTGGCTCAAAACGACGACGAGAAGTGGTCTCGTCGCCAAAAAAGTAGTTTTCGCGCTTCAAAACGACGACGAGAAGTGGTCTCGTCGCCAAAAAATGCGGTTTTTCGGCACAAAACGACGACGAGAAGTGGTCTCGCCGTCAAAATATAGCGTTTTCCGTCTCAAAACGACGACGAGAAGTGGTCTCGTCGCCAAAAAATGCGGTTTTGCGGCTCAAAACGACGACGAGAAGTGGTCTCGTCGCCAAAATATAGTGTTTTCCGTCTAAAAACGACGACGAGAAGTGGTCTCGTCGCCAAAAAGTGGAGTTTCTCGACTCAAAATGGTGACGAGAACAGGTGTCATCGCTAAAAATTGCCATTTCACGCCTCAAAAATGCCGACGAGAACTATATTATACTTTTACCGTTCCTCTCATATAGTCAATCGTTTGTTTCAGTCCATCATAATAAGATGTTCGAGGTAGCGGGCCGATTCGTCTTTCAAATTTTTCGCCTGATAACACAACCGGATCTTCATTCAAGTAAAACAATTCAACTACTTCACGCATCATTGGGTTAAATAATCCGAGCATTTGAATCATTGATTTTGTAACCGTAAAGACTTTTTTATTATATCCGGTTAACTCTCGAATAATCTTGACTATTTCCTCTCCTGTAATGACACTGTGTCCGGGAATATTCCACTCTTCCCCATAGCTTGTTTCATTTAAGGCAAGTTCCACCAGCGCTTTAGCACCATCCGGGGTGAAAATGAACTCTCTTGCAATCTTTTGATTCCCTATGTAGATGGATGGTTTATTTGCCAAGGCCCTCTGCAAGGTATAGTGAAGAAGTGTATTTTCAGCATTTGGTCCATAAAAATCAGGAAAGTGAGCAATAAAAGATTTATTATTTGCTTGCATGACCATGTTTGCCACTTGAAGTCGAATTTTTCCTTTCTTCGTATGTGGATTTTTCGGTGTTTGTTCATTTACCTTTACACCGGGATTCTTCCCATATGCATAAATATTATCAACCAAGGCTAATTTAATGTTCTTCGTTTCGGTAACTTGAACAACTTGACCGATAAAATTAGCAAGTTTTTCTTCCCACTCAGGATAGGGAATATTTGCTGCTTGAAAAATAATGTCCACATTTGCTGCAGCTTCCATCAAATCCTCTAATTTAAAAATATCACCTGTAAAAATCGTTACATTTTGCTTAGCACTGAAAAGTTTCTCTAGCTTCTTTTTTGTCCGTGCAAAAGCGATAACTTCGATTCCCCTGTCAGTCAACTCGTTCACAATAGAATACCCCATACCCCCGGATGCGCCCAAAACTAATGCTCTTTTCATAAAGATTCCTCCTAAAATTTTATTAACCACTGGTCAAATGTTATTAAAAAAATTTGTAATCACCCCAAAAGCCCATTATTCAAAAAAGAACGCTCAATTTACAATGTATTGAAACTCGATAAATCTAAATAACATTATTTTTGACGAAATTTTCCAATAAAATCTTTGGGGGTGCTAATCACAAAATTGATTTCAACAAAAAGTTGACATGAAACTGAGCTAATTGTTCCACTTCATTATAAGAAACAACATGGCGAATATAATGTGTCACAAATCCGTGTAAGGAAAGGAAGATACACCAAATTTCTTGAATCGATAATTTTCCATCACTTAGTAGAGATAATGCTTGGGCAAATTTATCATAACTTTTATTTGGTCCCTGATTAATAAAGTTTAATACATCTTCTTCTTTAATTAAAAACATGATTTCGTAATGATTTTGATAAGTTAATCCAAATTTGATAAACCCTAACATAATTTTTTTCAATTTTTCTGTGGAATGGAGATCTTCATTCATAATATGATCTAAAACCTGGTCTAACATTTGAAAATGTTCTTCGACGAGTGCATAAAATAGCTCTGCTTTATTTTTAAAATGATAGTAAATTGCCCCATGACTGCAATTTAATTCTTTCGCAACTTGTCTCATTGATACATGTTGATAACCTTTTGTCACAAATAATTCCCGTGCCCGGTCCATAATCATTTCCCTTGAAAGCTCTTGTTCAGCGGATTTTCTTGGCGCCATTAGTATCCTCCTTATTAACCACTGGTCAATTAAAGTTTAGTTGAAAATATGAAAATTGTCAATCAAATAAATCGGTAACCTTTTACTTTGGTACAGCCAATAAGTAAACAATTTTCTTCTCAACCGCAAAGACTATGCTTTGAAGGACCCAACCAGCTATACGTAAAACCTAAAATATGAACGTATAAGAAAGTCAGCAACTATAGTCATAGATGCTGACAGACCCATTTCAAGAATCAAATTAGTTACGGACTGATTGTGTTTGATTTTTCGATTGGAAAAACCATTTCATCATTGGGGGTGTAACAACGGTCGTTATAATAACAACAGCGATGGACGAAGCATATAAATCTTGGGTAATTAAATTTGCAGATAAGCCCATTGTCGCTACGATTAATGCAACTTCACCCCGGGAAACCATTGCCGAACCAATTCCCATTGAGCTATTCCAACCAAATCCGGATAGTTTAGCACCAAGTCCCGCACCTACAAATTTAGTTAAGATCGCCAATATACTAAGGAGAATAATCGTACCTAAATGATCGAGAATACCTATAAACTCCGCCGAAATACCAATATAGGCAAAAAATACGGGAACAAAAATCGAATAACTAATCGTTTCCACTTTTTCAAAAACTTCATGCTTGAATTTGGTTAGGCTAATGGCTATACCGGCAATATAAGCTCCAATAATATTAGCAACCCCCGTGTATTCAGCTGCAAATGAATAGACAAAACAAATAAACAAAGCAGTTGAAATTACCGTTTCACTAACCGGTAACTTTGTAAAATGATTCATTACCCATGGGACCACTTTCCAAGCAATTACAATAGCTACGGCAAAGAACAATACTTTCTTTATTACTAATGTTGTTAACGATATATCCCCACCACCAACAAAACTCATTAAGAAGGCTAAAATGATCATAACAACAACATCATCAATAACGGCTGCCCCTAATATCGTCGTACCTTCAGGAGTTTTTAACTGATTCAGTTCTTTTAGGGTTTGAACAGAAATACTTACACTTGTCGCTGATAGCATAACACCTAAAAACCAAGATTGTAAGTTCGTTAAATCCATAATTGCCCCTGCAAGATATCCTAAAAATAACGGGACGATAATTCCACTGAAACCCACAATGGTTGATGATTTTCCGGAACGTTTAAATTCATCAAGATCCGTTTCTAGTCCGGCGATGAACATGAGCAGGATAACACCAATTGTACTAAATGTTGATAGTGTATCTGACGCACTGATTAGTCCGAAAACAGAAGGCCCTAATAAAATGCCGACAATGATTTCTCCCAATACGGAAGGTTGACCAAACTTTATACTCAGGCTTCCCGCAAGTTTGGCTGCAAAAATAATGAGTGCTAATTGAAGAATAAACATAAGATTCCACCTTTCTTTATTTTAATAAAATTCCCATCAGTGGGGAATTTCTTCATTCCCATCTATCTTTTTTGTAAACCCGAATTCTTGCGGCAGGGGGCTTAAGATCAGGATAAAAACATACAAAAAGAGCCTGTTACTAAGGGTATACTTATCCCTTGGTGACAGACTCCTCCTAATTGTACTTCTACATATTCAATTGTATTTCTATATTCGTTTCGTTTATATATTGGTATCCTATCATAAAAAATCAAGGAAATAAAGTAAAAAACAATCTCTTTAATGGATGCTCATGAAAAATCTGGATTACAATCGGTATAGTGAAAAACATTGACTAATCAACCAAAGTAATCCTCGTTTAGAACAAAGACAATGGTCCATTATTCGCGGATCTGAACGCCCACCACCTCCTTAAACAATCAGAGGAGTGTAGGAGATAGGCTATTTGTCACTTTTTATATAATTACAACTCATCAAACCCGTTCAAATCCCCGACTTTGGTGTATTGGCGGGATTTTTGTTCAAAAAAGTCGGTTTTTGTATCATCGAAATTGTCAATATAGGCACGGATCCATTTCATCGGATTTTCGGTATGATCCGAATATAAATCACTTAATCCCAATAAACGAAGCATTTTGTTGGCTCGGTATTTAATATAGCCCTCCATTTCCACTAAATCAATCCCGTCAATGTCGGACAAAACATAACGACTCCAAATCGTTTCTTGCTCAACGGCATATTGAAACTGTTCATAAACCCAGTCGGTAAATTGCTCTGTATTATACGCAGGGTTTTCCGCCAGTGTTGCTCGAAACAGCTCGCTGATAAATTTACCGTGCTGCAATTCATCCCGATTTATATAAGAAATCATTGTCGATGTACCGACCATTTTTTGCTGTCTTGCCAAATGATAAAAGAAGGCAAAACCGGAATAAAAGAATAAACCTTCAAGTAAAGAGCTGTAAACCATCGTTTTTAACACATGTATAATGGTCGGTTCAGCCGCAAAGGTATTATATACATCCATAATTCGTTCATTCCGTTTTAATAAAACCGGATCCCGCCGACCGGTTTCAAATGATTCCAATTGCCGGTCAAATGTCGTAACCGATGACAACACATAGGCATAACTGTGATTATGCTCGCTTTCTTGGTCGGCAATTGTTGCCATAATTGATTTTACCGATGGATCGGTGGCAAAATCGGCAATCCGCATCGCAATATCGGTTTGCGGTCCGTCCAATGTAGCCAATAAGCCAATAATCTTCAAAAAAGCTTCTTGTTCGGCCTCGGAAAGTTGGGGAAATTGTTTAATGTCATGCGTCATATCGACTTCACTTGCCCGCCAGAATAACGCGCGAATTTGTTCCCGATAATCATAGAAATGCGGATAAGCGAGATCATTCCAATTTAATATTCCGCTTGCTTTTCCGCCAAACAAAGCCGTCGATTTATTTGGATTTTCCGGTTCTAAAACTTTTACTTTATTAAGTATTGCTGACAATAGTTGACAACTCCTTCTGTCCATTGGATTACTTTCCCTTCTTGGGTGCCCCGCGGACTTTGTTCAATTTTTAACGGAGGCAGGGGGGAAGCATAAAACTTCGCCAATTTGTCCGCAGCTTTACAAAACAAATCATCCCCGCCAAATTGTGTGTCACCGGTGCCAAAAACAAAGACATTTTCCGGTTTATAGCCCAGTTGATAAACAAAGTCTTTAACGATTTTGGGAGTGGCTCCTTTCGCCCAAGTAAAACTCCCCAAAAACAGTGCATCAAACATGGAAGGGTCCGGTATCGAGAGGTTTCGATTGGTAATCCGATACATGTCTACCGTTGCCCCTTCTTCCGATAAATTGCCGGAGATTAGTTCAGCCACTTCTTTTGTATTCCCGCTGAAACTTGCATAGCAAACCATAGCGCGCATTTATTGTCATCTCCTTCAATGTTTGTCAATATGATTCAAACAACATTTAGAAATTAAGAGGCACACCATTCGCACTCCTCGATATCCGTGGCGGTTGAACGGACGTAATAGGTTGACTTTATCCCTGATTTCCAAGCTTGTATGTGTAAGTCCAATAAAATTTGCGCTTTAATTGTATGCGGTACATAAAAATTAAATGAAATTGATTGATCAATATGGCGAGTGCGCGCTGCATTTTGCTTAATTGACCAGCGTTGATCGACAATATATGCGGATCGCCGATAAATATCATATGTTCGATGGTCCAAGTCAGGGGCAACAACCGGCAATTTATAATCTTTCTTTTCCTCATAGTAAAATGGTTTAAAGATCGGGTCGATACTCGCTGTAGAGCCGGCGATAACCGAAGTACTTGAGTTCGGTGCGACTGCCATCAAGTAACCGTTACGAATGCCGTATTTTTTCACATTAAGCATAATGTCGTTCCATTCCCCGGCATTGTCTCCGGTCAGATAGCCTCGATCTTGGAAATAAGCTCCTGTCTGCCAATCACTACCTTCAAAAAGTGGATACGCTCCTTTTTCTTTTGCTAAGTCTGCGCTGGCCTTTATTGTCAACATGGCAATTTTTTCATATAATTGATCAGCCAATTGAACAGCTTCATCTGATTCCCAATGAATCCCTTTAAGCGCCAACAAGTGATGCCAGCCAAATGTACCGAGTCCGATAGAACGATATTTTTTATTCGTGGCCGTGGCCTGTTTTACTTCAATTGTGTTCAAATCAATGACATTATCAAGCATCCGAACTTGAATCGGAATGAGCCGATCAAGTACATCGTCCGGAACGGCTTTTCCCAAATTGACTGAGGATAGATTACATACAACCATATCGCCAACTTTTTTATAGGTAATGATTGTATCGCCGTCAATCGTTTCATTATATTGGACGGTTGGTGACATATTTTGCATAATTTCGGTACAAAGATTGCTGGAATAAATCATGCCGGCATGTTTATTTGGGTTTTTCCGGTTTACCTCATCCCGATAAAACATAAACGGCGTACCGGTCTCGAGTTGTGACTTCATCATTCGTATCATAATTTGAATCGCTGGAACTTTTGTTTTCGAAAGGGCATCATTTTCTACACATTGAAAATATTTTTCCCGGAATGAACCTTCTCCTTTTTTCTCATCATAAAAATCTTCCAAGCGAAATCCCATGACTTTTTCCACTTCAAGCGGGTCAAATAAGTACCAGTCTCCTCTTTTCTCCACTTGTTCCATAAAAAGCTCAGGAATACAAACGCCGGTAAAAATATCGTGGGCACGCTGTCTTTCGTCACCATTATTTAATTTCAGGTCTAAAAAGGAAAGAATATCGGCATGCCAAACATCAAGGTAAACGGCAACAGCTCCTTTTCGCCGCCCAAGCTGATCGACACTAACCGCTGTGTTATTCAGCTGTTTAATCCAAGGAATAACACCGGACGATGCTCCTTTAAACCCTTTAATGGAACTTCCTCGACTCCGTACTTTCCCAATATAAACGCCAATTCCACCACCACTTTTTGAAAGTCTTGCTACATCGGTGTTTGAGTTATAAATATCAATCAATGAATCTTCTACGGTATCAATAAAACAACTGGATAATTGACCGTAAGAGAGTCCGGCGTTTGCCAAAGTCGGGGTTGCCACAGTCATATACAGATTCGATAATGCCCAGTAAGCTTCACGTACGAGTACAGAGCGTAATTCTTTCGGTTCGTCTTGCATAAGAAATAAAGCAATCGTAAGCCAACGTTCCTGAGGTAATTCATACGTATTTTTCTCATGGTCCGTGACTAAATATCTCGTAGCTAATGTGTGTAAACCAATATAGTCAAAAAGAAAATCACGTTCCGGTTCAATGATTTTTGCTAATTCCATGATTTCTTGTTTTGTATATTTTTCTAGTATTTTTGGAGAATAAATGCCTTTATCAACGAGTATTTTTTGTAAATGGTAATAGTCTCCATATTTTTGTTCTGCCGGATAGCCGCGGTTCTTGCTTGCTTTTTTATACAGCTGGTCAAGATAAAATCGTGCAGCTATATAGGACCAGGCACGATTTGCTTCATCAACGTTTTCAAGCGCAGTGGTAATGAATAATTTCGTTAATTGATCGGAGTTTATATTTTTCTTGAATTCAACACTTCGAAAAATTTTTTCTTTATACTCGGTTGTGTCAATGGCGGGAAAAGGGTTTGTCATTTGATCAATGATGGCCGCCAATTCTTTTTGATTGATTCCTTCATGTTCTAGTGTAGTTGTTGCCATAAAATCATCCTCCAATTAAACTAAAAAAATCCGCTCAAGGGAAGCGGATTAAACGATAGAAAGAAGCATACATAAAGTATCTTACTATCGTTTCATCTCCTTATCCCCCGAAGAATTGAAACTTGAACAAGTTATGGCAGGTCTCCTGACTTATGCTTCATCCTACTTAGATTCCTTCCCGCATCAAAGGAGATGCAGTGGTTTATATCCTTTCGTCGCAGTTACAGTTGCGGGGACAGTTCCGGATTTTCACCGGATTCCCTATTAAGCTTCTAAAAGCACCTTAACTTGCTAGTTTTCAATATATTGTGTATTTAATGGGCTGGCTAATACTTTATATAGTATTGTAATGATAATAACATGAATTTGAATTGAAGGCAACAACTGGAAAACGAATGATAGAAAAATTCTTTTCCTGATTGATGGGCAGTCTTTCGCATACGTAATATTTGTATTTGTGATAAGCTACACTAATTCCGGGAAATATTTTTACAGACAAAACAATTATTCGAATGGAGGCCACTGAAAAAGTGCGTAATAATCTTGCTAAACACCGTATTTAGATATATTATCGGGTTTTATCATACTATATATGTTAGTATATCTTTTTAAATAGTTTTTCAATGGCCTTATTCGAACGTCTCTTCCGGCTTTAAATACTTGGCAAGCAAACCATGTTTTGGCGATAATAAGTAACTGGCTAAAAAGATCAGCCCGGTTGCAAATGCCATAGACCCTGAAATGGAAGTATCAATCCAAGCAGCAATAAAATATCCGATGACGGCGGAAGCGACTCCGAATAATCCGCTGATAACAAGCATCATGTACAGTCGATCGGTCCAAAGATATGCGGAGGCTGCCGGGGTAATTAACATCGCAACTACCATAATCGCCCCAACCGCGTCAAAGGAAGCCACGGTTGTAATTGAAACCAGACTCATAAACAGATAGTGCATAAAAAGAACCGGTATCCCGACACTTGCGGCAAGTCCGGGATCGAAAGTGGTAATTTTCCATTCTTTATAGAAAGCGATAATAAATAATAAGACAACAAAAAACACAAGAGTTAAGATGGCTGTAGCTTTTGGAATGCTTCCCACGATTGGCAACGTAATTCTATTCCAGGGAATAAATGTGATTTCCCCCATTAATGCATGCTGGACATCCAAATGGGCATTTCCGACAAAAGCTTCAATTAAAATAACCCCGATGGCAAAAAGGGTTGTGAATACAATTCCAATGGCCGCCTCTTGCTGCACATCTAAAGAGTTGAGCCATTGGACAAACAAGGCGGTCATAAGTCCTGCAATAATGGCACCGATGAGCATATGGACTCCGGTCAGTTCTTGCGTAATAATAAATGCAACAACAATACCAAGTAAAACGGTATGGCTAATAGCGTCAGCCATCATGGCCATTTTCCGTAAAATTAAAAAGACACCGATCAAACCGCATGATAAACCGACTAAAGATGCTGTCAAAATAATCCAGGCGGTGTATGTCATTCTATTGAACCTCCTTTTTCAAAACAGAGGTGGGGATCGATTGGATGATTTCCTGTTTTTTATGGCGCTTCATTTGCCAATATTGAACAAGAATTCCTTTTTCTTTTCCAAAAATTAACGAGATGATAAAAAAGCTCGCTGCCAAAACAACAATAAATGGTCCTGTTGGCCAACCGTTGCCGATTGCACTAATAAGCGTACCAATCGTACCGGATGCACCGCCAAATAGGGCTGAAATGATAACCATCGCTTGAAAAGAATGTGTCCAATAACGGGCACTGACTGCCGGAATAATAAGAAGTGCTGCGATAAGGATAACACCGACTGCTTGAATACCAACGACGATGGTTGTTACCAGAAGAATCGTATACACAACATCCATTCCTTTTAACGGCAAACCCAACCCACTGGCAAACTGGCGATCAAATAAATAGATTTTCCATTCCTTAAATCCAATAACAACAACTGAAACAACCAAAATGGCAAGAAGGGACATTGTCCACACATCTGATTGCACCATGGAAGCGGATTGACCCAGGATGAAGTTATTTAAGCCGCTTTGGTTCCCGCTTGTTCGGTTAGCGATCGTTAAAAGCATAATCCCAAAGCCGTAAAAGATTGATAGAATCATCCCCATTGCTGTATCTTCTTTAATTCTTGTTGAAGAGCGAATGCCTTGGATAAAAAATGCTCCGATAACAGCACTAATCGCTGCCCCGGTAATTAGAACAAATAAATGTTTTACTTTAAACAAGAGAAAGGCAATGATAACACCGGGAAGGGCGGCATGGGCAAGGGCGTCGCTCATTAAACTTTGCCGTTTCCAATAAGCAAGGGAGCCGATTGTCCCGGCCGCAATCCCTAATATTGCTGTACTCAATAAAACCCATTGTGTATTACTGTTTAACAGGATGGACCACATTTCCTATTCTCCCCCCGATCAAACGGATACTGCCGCCATAAGTAGTGGCTATATTATCCTCTGTATAAACTTCATTTGTTTTGCCATGCTTAATGACCGTGCGATTTAAGAAAAGTACATGGTCAAAATAATCTGCAACAGTCTGTAAATCATGATGAACAACCATCACAGTTTTACCCGCTGCTTTAAGTTCATCCAGTATTTTCATAATGGCCCGTTCGGTAGCGGCGTCGACTCCGGCTAACGGTTCATCCATGAAATAGATGTCTGCACTTTGTACTAACGCACGGGCTAAAAATACCCGCTGCTGTTGTCCCCCGGAAAGTTGGCTGATTTGCCGGTTGGCGTAATCAGCCATGCCCATTTTGTCCAAAGCCTCAAAAGCCATTCTTTGATGGGTTTTCGTCGGGCGTCGCAGCCAACCGATTTGACCGTATAATCCCATCATCACTACATCAAGTGCAATGGTCGGGAAATCCCAATCAACAGACCCTCTTTGCGGGACATAGCCAATCCGTTTTTTCATTTTTTTATAAGTGGAACCAAAAAAATGAACTTCGCCGGATAAAACCGGATGGAGCGCTAACATCGTTTTTATTAAAGTCGATTTCCCGGCTCCGTTTGGCCCAACAATACCCGTTAATGAACCCGCCTCTACTTGAAAATTGACATCTCGTAAAACCGTATTTTTTTGATAAGCGGCCGTTAAATTTTTGACTTCAAGGACGACTTCATTCATTTGTATTTGAGCCTCCTTTTAATGCGGTGTAAATTGTATCGATATTATGGCGATACATTCCTAGATACGTTCCTTCTTCCGTACCGGCTTTCCCCATCGCATCCGAGAAAAGTTCTCCTCCTAATTGAATAGGAACTCCTTGTTTTTTGGCTCCTTCAATAACAGCTTTGATGGAGCTCTCATTAATACTACTTTCAACAAAAACTGCCGGTACTTTATACTTAACAATGGTATCGATCGTATTTTGAATATCGGATATCCCGATTTCTCCATCTGTGCTAAGCCCTTGCAAGCCGACCACTTTCATATGATGCATACGTCCGAAATACCCGAAAGCATCATGTGCGGTCACAAGAATGCGCTGCTCTTCAGGAATTTCCGTAAGTTTCTTTGTGTCCTCTTTCAATTGCTGCAGTTTTTCAAAATACTTCACCTTATTTTCCTCAAAATAACTTGCATTTTCAGGAGAATATTCCTTTAATTGATCCACTGCTGCATCTAAAGCTTGTTGCCAAAGATCAATGTCAAACCAAATATGTGGGTCCACAGCATTATTTTCATCATGCAAAAGTTTCGATTTATCAATTGTTTCTCCGATGGCCAGTACAGATTTGGATTTTTCAATTTCTTCAAATATGTCAACCATATTTGCTTCCAGATGAAGACCGTTATAAAAGACGACATCGGCATTCTCAAGCGTCTGAATATCCCCGTGGGTTGCCTGGTATAAGTGAGGGTCAACAGAAGGCCCCATCAAACTTTTGACTTCCACGCGGTCTCCGCCAATAACGGAAAGTGGCTCACCAATTTGTGCAATCGTTGTGACAACAGTAATTTTTTTATTGTTATCCTTCCCTGCATTTTTTTGTTCGTTGTTTGTTGCTGACTTGTCGTTACAAGCAGCAAGTAAAAATGTGCAACATAATAAAATAATCCCCCAAAATTTTTTAGAAAAAGTAATCATGTTTCC
>Ga0006574J49614_1003487_pt1 | contig 12430 bp, 10 predicted proteins | sample HigsolmetaAR204R_FD_49614 | JGI IMG/M metagenome (IMG submission 49614) | reverse complement strand
AAAAAATTAAGAGATTTTGGTTTTGATCCTTCTTTCATAGAAGGGTGTTCAGGCGTAGAGTTGCGGATTATCTCTCCATTTTTTAAGCAAAGCCAGAGATTCTTCGTCGATCCTTCCGCTCTCCAGCGCGCATTGGATAAGCGTGGAATAGTTGGACAGCGTATGCAGCGCGATGCCCGCTTCCCGGAAAGCAGCCGTCGCCGCGGCGAATTCATAGGTAAAGATGGCCGCCACCGCCAGCACCTGTCCGCCTTCGTCCCTCACGGCCTGCGCGACTCTCAGCGAACTCTTCCCGGTCGAAACCAGATCCTCGATGACGATCGTCTTGGCCCCCTGTTGCACGACCCCTTCGATCATGCGGCCCTGGCCGTGCTCTTTCGGTTTGCTGCGCACGTACACCATGGGCAGATTCAAGCGATCGGCGACCAGCGCGGCGTGAGGGATCCCGCCCGTGGCCGCTCCCGCGATCAATTCGGCATCCGGATAACGGGTGCGGATCAGGGACGCAAATCCGTCGGCGATCATGCCGCGGATCTGCGGATACGAAATCGTCAATCGGTTGTCGCAGTAGATGGGAGACTTGATTCCCGAAGTCCACGTGAAAGGATTTTTCGCATTGAGCGACACCGCTCCGATCTCGAGCAGCGCGCTGGCTATGTTTCTCGCAATCGTCTCATTGACCTGCATTATTGCACTCTCCTTTTTATGGTCAACCGCACGGGGCTCGTTCTTGCCCGGCTGCGAATCATGTGCATGGTTTCGGATCATGAATGGTTCCTGCGCGGGCCATCTCAAGCAGAATCGCTTCGGCAGCCTGCCGGGGGGATGAAGCTTTCGTGATCGGACGTCCGACCACAATATAATCGGAGCCTTGGCGGATGGCTTCACCCGGCGTGAGCACGCGCGACTGATCGTGAGAGTCGGCGCCCGCGGGACGGATGCCCGGCGTTACGGTGATAAACGGTTCTCCGCAGGCTTCTTTGATCCGGCGCACCTCAAGCGGCGATGCGACCACGCCGTGCAGTCCCGCCGTCTGAGCGAGCCGCGCGTAACGAAGCACCGCTTCTTCCACCGTGCCCGCTATGCCGATCTCCTCATTCAGCACCGTCTGATCGGTGCTGGTCAGCTGCGTGACGGCGATGACGATCGGATCGCTTTGGGCAGTCCCGGCCTGTTGCGCATCTTTCACGCCTGAAAGCGCCGCCTCCATCATCTTGACGCCTCCCGCCGCATGGACATTGAACATATCGACCCCCATGCCGGTAATGCTGCGCGCTCCGCCCCGCACCGTATTCGGGATATCGTGCATTTTCAGATCGAGAAATACTTTGTATCCGTCGCGCTTCAGCCGCTCGATGAAGGCGGGACCCGCCGCATAAAACAACTCCATGCCGACCTTCATATAGCACGGAATGCCCTTCAGCTCATCCAGCAGCGATTCCGCCGACCGCGCATCCGGATAGTCCAGCGCCACCATCAACCGTCCCGCGACAGTCTCCATGTACATGATGAAGTTCCTCCCATCGGTTGCACTTGGTCCGTAGTTATATTTCCACGGTTGTTTTCATATTTGTACCCGCAAACAGGTTCATGTGACTGCGGGGAAATCGACGTTCCCGCACAACGCGTTCGCGAGCGTCATTTCCCCGCATTTATGTCCGGTTTCATTATGGCATTGAAGGCATCCCGGCATCAGGACGGCATCGGCGCAGAGGAGAAATTGATCGTCTCCAGCATCTGCAGAAGCGCCCGCACCGTGTCGAGCGATGTCATGACGACGACGCCGTTTTCCACCGCTTCGCGGCGAATTCGGAATCCGTCGCGTTCCGGCGTTCTGCCCTTCGTCAATGTGTTCACGATCAGATGCGCTTCGCCGGTGCGGATGAAATCAAGAATGTTCGGCGATCCTTCGCTCAGCTTCTTCACCCGCGTCACGCGCAGTCCCGCTTTCTCAAGCGCATCGGCCGTGCCGCTCGTCGCCATGATATGATATCCGAGGTTTGCGAAACCTTTGAGCAGTTCCGCCGCTTCGGCCTTATCCTTGTCCGCGACGGTGGCGATGATCGTGCCGTTGGCGGGAATTTTCATGCCCGCGCCGACGAGCCCTTTGTACAGCGCTTTGGCGAAATTCACATCACGTCCCATCACTTCGCCCGTTGACTTCATTTCCGGTCCGAGCGTCGGCTCCACGCGGCGCAGTTTGGCGAAGGAGAATACCGGAACTTTAACCGACACGAATTTGTCTTCCATGCACAATCCGGTCTCGTATCCCATGTCTTTCAGTTTTGCTCCCAGGATGACGCGCGTCGCGATATTCGCCATCGGGATGTTCGTAACCTTGGAGAGGAACGGCACCGTTCTGGACGAACGCGGATTCACCTCGATCACATAAACCCGGTCCTGGAAGATGACGAATTGAATATTGATGAGACCCACAACTCCGAGCGCCCGCGAGATGTTGACCGTGATGTCCACCATCTGCTGTTTCAATTCTTCCGAAATCGTTTGCGGCGGATAAACGGCGATCGAATCGCCGGAGTGAACGCCCGCCCGCTCCACATGCTCCATGATGCCGGGGATGAGGACGGTTTCGCCGTCGCAGATCGCGTCCACTTCCGCTTCCTTTCCTTGCATGTAACGGTCGATCAGCACCGGATGTTCGGGATTGATCTTGACCGCCTGCTCCATGTAGCTGAGCAGTTCCTGATCGTTGTATACGATTTCCATCGCGCGTCCGCCAAGCACGTACGACGGGCGCACCAGCACCGGATAGCCGAGAGATGAGGCCGCGCCGACCGCCTCTTCCACCGAGGTGACCGTCGTCCCCGGCGGTTGGGCGATGCCGAGTCTGGACAGCAGCGCTTCGAACTTCTTGCGGTCTTCGGCCGTATCGATCGATTCCATGCTCGAGCCGAGAATGCGGACGCCCGCTTCGGCCAGTTTGCCCGCGAGATTGATCGCGGTCTGGCCGCCGAACTGCACGATGACGCCGATCGGCTTCTCCTGGTCGACCACGTTCATGACATCTTCAAAGAACAGCGGCTCGAAATACAGGCGGTCGGACGTGTTAAAATCCGTCGAAACGGTTTCCGGGTTGTTGTTGATGATGACCGCTTCATATCCGGCTTCCTGTATCGCCCATACGGCGTGAACGGTCGAGTAGTCGAATTCGACCCCCTGGCCGATGCGGATCGGACCGGAACCGAGCACGATGACTTTCTCCTTATCGGTTCTGACGACTTCGTTCTCCGTCTCATACGTCGAGTAGTAATATGGAGTCGTCGCCTCGAACTCCGCGGCGCAGGTGTCGACCATCTTGTACACCGGGCGGATGCCCCGCTGCAGGCGATGCGCGCGCACCTCGCGTTCCGTCGTCAGATTGACTTGCCGTCCTTCCGCTCTGAGTTCCGCGATCGCGCGGTCGGTGAATCCTTTGCGCTTCGCTTCATAAAGCAGTTCATCGGTCAGCTGCTCGCTTCGCAAACGCTGTTCGAATCGGACAAGCCCTTCGATTTTCGTCAGGAACCACCAGTCGATCTTCGTCAGATCCTGAATATCCTGCAGATCGTATCCGCGGCGGAACGCTTCGGCGATCAGGAACAGGCGCTCGTCGTCCGCTTTTTGCAGTCTTTTGCGCAGAGTCTCATCGTCCAGCTTTTCCGCATCTTTCAGATAAAGGCGATGCGCGCCGATCTCCAGCGACCTTACGGCCTTATGCAGCGATTCCTCGAACGTGCGGCCGATCGCCATCACTTCGCCGGTCGCTTTCATCTGCGTGCCGAGTTTGCGGTTCGCCGTCGTGAATTTATCGAACGGCCAGCGAGGCACTTTGGTGACGACATAATCGATCGTCGGTTCGAAACATGCATACGTCTGACCCGTCACCGGATTGATGATTTCATCGAGCGTATAACCGATCGCGATCTTCGCCGCCATCTTCGCGATCGGATAACCGGTCGCCTTGGACGCGAGCGCGGAGGAGCGGCTGACGCGCGGATTCACCTCGATGACGTAATATTGGAAGCTGTGCGGATCAAGGGCAAATTGCACGTTGCATCCGCCTTCGATATTCAGCGCGCGGATAATTTTCAACGCCGCCGAGCGCAACATCTGATATTCGCGGTCCGACAGCGTCTGGCTCGGCGCCACCACGATCGAATCCCCCGTGTGCACGCCCACCGGATCGACGTTTTCCATGTTGCAGACGACGATGCAGTTATCATTGGCATCGCGCATGACCTCATATTCGATTTCCTTCATGCCGGCGATGCTCTTCTCGATCAGACATTGCCCGATCGGACTGTAGCGGAGCCCGTTGGCCACCACTTCGCGGAGATCTTCCTCGTCGTTGCAGATGCCGCCGCCGGTTCCGCCGAGCGTGTACGCCGGACGAACGATGACCGGATAGCCGATCTCATTGGAAAAATCGACGGCTTCCTGCACCGATGTGACGATCGTGCTTTCCGGAATCGGCTCGTTCAGTTCCCGCATCAGTTCGCGGAATTGGTCGCGGTCTTCCGCCCGTTCGATCGCCTTCAGCTGCGTTCCGAGCAGCTTCACATTCTCCCGCTCCAACACGCCGGCCTTGGCAAGCGCCACGGCCATATTCAATCCCGTCTGGCCGCCGAGCGTCGGCAACAACCCGTCCGGACGTTCCTGGCGAATGATCTGCGACACGAATTCGAGCGTGATCGGCTCTATGTACACCTTGTCCGCCATATTCGTGTCCGTCATGATCGTCGCCGGATTGCTGTTGATCAGCACGACTTCGATGCCTTCTTCTTTCAACGCCTGACAAGCCTGCGTTCCCGCATAGTCGAACTCTGCCGCTTGTCCGATCACGATTGGCCCGGAGCCAATCACGAGTATTTTCTTCAAGTCTTTATTTTTGGGCATATGCCAACTCTCCCTTCCGATTGGCGGCGGCGAATTGTACTTGTTTCGGCAATTCCGAATTGCGCTTTCTGTGTTCCCTGATCATGTCCAGGAACTCGTCGAACAGGTAGCCCGAATCGATCGGTCCCGGCGCCGCCTCCGGATGGTATTGAACGGAGAAAGCCGGATATTTCTCGTGCCGCAACCCTTCGATCGTACCGTCGTTGTTGTTGATGTGGGTCACCTGCAAACCAGTGCCAGCCAGCGAATCCTCCCGCACGGTGTATCCGTGATTTTGCGACGTGATGTAGCAGCGGTTCGTGCGAAGATCTTTAACCGGATGATTGCCGCCGCGGTGACCGAACTTCATCTTCGCCGTATCCGCGCCGCATGCCAAGGCGAGCAGCTGATGACCGAGACAGATGCCGAAGATCGGATATTCGCCGATGAGCTGCGAGATCGTCTTCACGGCATGCATCACGTTCTTCGGATCGCCGGGGCCGTTCGACAACTGAATGCCGTCCGGATGGAGCCGGCGAATCTGTTCCGCAGTCGTATCGTGCGGCACAACGATCACATCGCAGCCGCGCTTCGTCAGTTCCCGCAAGATGCCGCTTTTCGATCCGAAATCGATGAGCACGATCCGTTCCCCTCTTCCCGGAATCGTAAAGATCGATTTGGTCGAAACGCGCGGCACCTGATCGGTCAGCAGCTGATAGGCGCCCAAACGTTCGGCAAGTTCCTCGACCGGCGCGTCGGACGTCGTGATCACGCCTTTCATCGTGCCGGCATGGCGGATCTTGCGCGTCAGCATGCGCGTATCGATGCCGCTAATGCCGGGGATGCCGTATTCTTTCAGCAATTGGTCGAGCGTGTATTGCGCGCGCCAGTTGCTGGGGACATGCTCCACTTCCCGCACGACAAGCCCGTGAATCGCCGGACCCATCGCTTCGAAATCGTCGCGGCTGATCCCGTAATTGCCGATCAGCGGATATGTCATCGTGACGATCTGTCCGCAATAGGACGGATCGGACAACACTTCCTGATAACCGGTGATGCCGGTGTTGAACACCACTTCACCGAACGATTCGGTCTCGCTTCCGAACGATTGTCCGACGAACAGCGTACCGTCCTCCAGTAAAAGTCTTGCTTGCATCATCATCATCCCTTCACTAAACTCCATCAGGCGCGAAGCGCCTGTCCGGCGCATCATGGCTGATGAATGGTCTCATATTTATACAAGATACCACATATTTATGCAGTCGTTCAATTCAAATTGTACACGATTATTCGGTTTGTTTCCATACGACAGTTCCATCGACCATCGTCATGATCGGCCAGCCTTTCAGCTTCCAGCCGATGAACGGAGAATTTTTCCCCTTCGACTCGAATTCGTCCGCCCGCACTTCCCTCTCGGTATGAAGATCGATCAGCGTCAGATCGGCGGGCGCTCCGATTTCCAGCCTTCCGTACGGCAGTCCGAACACTTCGGCCGGTTTCCGCGTCATCTTGTCCAGAAGGAACCCGAGCGTCCACCTGCCGCTCGCCACGAATCTCGTGTAAAGCAGCGGAAATGCCGTCTCCAATCCGACGATCCCGAACGGCGCTTTGTCCATGCCGCGTGCTTTTTCTTCCGCGCTGTGCGGCGCATGGTCGGTGACGATCATATCGATCGTCCCGTCTTCCAATCCTTTGATGCACGCCTCCACATCTTTCCTGCTGCGCAGCGGAGGGTTCATCTTCCAGTTGGCATCCAGGCTGTCCGGTATGTCTTCGTCGCACAGAAGCAGATGATGCGGACATACTTCCGTCGTCACCTTGACGCCGAGCTGTTTGCCGAAACGCACGAGACGGATCGACTGCTCGGTGCTGATATGGCACACGTGGTAATGAACCCCCGTCGCCTCGGCGAGCAAAATATCCCGCCCGACATGAATCGCCTCCGACTCGTTCGGAATGCCCTTCAGCCCGTGACGCTTCGCGAACTCGCCCTCGGTCACCGCGGCGCCTTCTACCAGCGTTTCGTCTTCGCAATGGGCGACGATCGGCCGGCCGATCGATGCGGCCAGCGCCATCGCCTTCTTCATCAGCCCGGCGCTCTGCACGCCGACTCCGTCGTCCGTGAAGCCGATCGCGCCCGCATCTTTCAGCGCCCGGAAGTCCGTCAATTCCTCGCCCTTCTCTCCCCTGGATATGCAGGCATACGATAATACGCGCACGATCCCTTCTTGCTCGGCTTTATCGTACACGTACCGGAGCGTCTCCGGCGTATCGATGACCGGCTTCGTGTTCGGCATGCAGGCGATCGTGGTGAAACCGCCGCGCGCCGCGGCCCGTGTGCCTGTCGCGATCGTTTCCTTATACTCATATCCCGGTTCGCGCAGATGAACGTGCATGTCGATGAATCCGGGAGACAGAAGCGCCCCCTTCGCGTCGATCACGTCATGGCCGCTTGCATCGAGCGGTTCGCCCGCGTCGATGATCGAAGCGATGACGCCCCGCTCGACATATACGGATTTCAATTCCAGTTCATTGGTCGTACGATTTACGATGCTTGCATCTTTGATCCAGATTCCCATGTCATCCTCCTGGCCGAGTCATTCCCGATGGCACGTGTCCATCTTTTCGTATCGATTATCCCGTTATCTATCCGATCGTTGTCCGTCAATCTCAACCGAAGCGCGGCAACGGATCATTTGCAGATTATATGGGAAGTACTATTGGTGTTTCGGTTTTATGTGTCATACGCTTCCGCTGGCCATCGCGACCGTGCCCGTCAGCCCAGCGCGCGCTCGAGCACGGCCATCCGCACCGGCACGCCGTTGGCGATCTGTTGGAAGATGCGCGACTGCTCGTGCTCGACCACTTCATCGTCAATCTCCACATTGCGGTTGACCGGAGCCGGATGCATGATGATCGCGTGCGGCTTGATCAACCTGGCGCGTTCCGCTGTAAGGCCGTAATGTTCGCGGTAATCTTCCGCGTCCTTGATCATCCCGGTCTCATGCCGTTCGAGCTGAACGCGCAGCATCATGACGACGTCCGACTGCAGGGCTTCCTCGATCGGCACATATTCGACGTCCAGATCTTTTGCCATCAGGTTGGGCGGCGCGCAGAACCGGACGCGGCATCCCATCTTCGTCAGCCCCCAGTAATTCGAACGGGCCACTCGGCTGTGCTGGATGTCGCCGATGATCGACACCGTGAGTCCCTTGATGTCGCCGAAATGTTTTCTCATCGTGTAAATGTCGAGCAGTGCCTGCGTCGGGTGTTCGTTGTTGCCGTCTCCCGCATTGATGAGCGGAATCCTGATTTTCTCCGCCAGCTCATCCAGCACGCCGACCGGCTTCAGCCGAATGACCCCGGCGTCGATCCCCATCGATTCGAGCGTGCGCACGGTATCGTAAATCGATTCCCCTTTCTGCACGCTCGACACGGCCGCCGAGAAGTTCAGCACTTCGGCTCCGAGCCTTTTTTCCGCAACCTCAAAAGAAAATCTCGTGCGCGTGCTGTTTTCAAAGAACATGTTGGCGATAAACCGTCCCGACAGCTTCCCCGTAATCTTCTCCTTAACATTCTCCCAATATGCGGCTCTTTGCAGGATCGCTTCGATCTCATCCTTGCTTAACTGCTTAAGTCCCAATAAACTGCGCCCGTGCAATGTTTGCAAAGACGTCATGTCGTTTTCCCCCTCTGCTGGATGACGACCTGATCGATGCCGTCTTTCTCTTCGAGTCTGACGATGATTTCTTCCTGCCGCGATGACGGAATGTTCTTGCCCACATAATCGGCCCGGATCGGCAGTTCGCGATGCCCGCGATCCACCAAAACCGCCAATTGAATCATGCGGGGTCTGCCCTGATCGATCAGCGCGTCCATCGCCGCCCGCACCGTGCGTCCCGTATACAGCACGTCGTCGAACAGGACGACGATCCGGTCGTTGACATCGACCTGCAAAGGCGCGGGCTCTGTTTCCACGTGCTTCCTTTTGCCCGAAACGAGCAAATCGTCGCGGTATCCGGTCACATCGAGATCCGCCACCGGAACCTGAACGCCTTCGATCGCCACGATGCGCTCGGCGATCCGCTGCGCCAGATAAACGCCCCGCGTCTTGATACCGATGAAGACGCAATGTTCAACGCCCTTATTTCTTTCCAGAATCTCGTGAGCGATGCGCGTCAATGCTCTTCTGATCGAAGCTTGATCCATCAACTCATGCTCGTTTTGCGTTGCCACAGCGCTTAGCGCCTCCTTTTTTCCCGATCTCGTCCCGCTGTTCATCCATGCTGAACTCTTGCCTACGTTTTTGCCGCCGTACGCAAGGGCAACAAAAAAGCTCCTTGCCCGGTAATCGGCAAGGAGCGCAGGAAAGCGCATGGAAAATGACCGCACAAAGGTATGAAAATGTCCTGTCATACTTTGCGTACGATCTTCACGTAAACCTTGCCAGCCTCACGGGACTGTCACTTAAAGGTTTCTGATATCCGTTAACCATAAAAATTATCACACGCCGGCTCTGGATTGTCAAGCTCTTTTCAGGCGGACGCATCAAGCTGCCTCGCAGCATGTGATAAACGGGCATGAATCCGGCATTCTTCTTTCGGCATGCCTGCGGCATTCCTTCCACCGCTTGCCTGTATCCCGTCGATTATCGTACAAACTTTAATAAGCGCACAAGCTCCCCTTGTCTCTTACGCACTTCCCATAAGCTTCGGGGTCCTGCAAGAACGAACCGAACAGCGCATCCAATTGCTGCGCATAATGCTCAAGCGCCTGCCTGGGAGGAGTTCCGTCCATAATTTCTCTGAACTGCGGATATATATATGGCGTGTTGTAATTCCATCCCGAAAGATGATTCTCGCTGAAAAAGAGCGATGAAGGCTCCGATCGCTTCATTTCCTGAAGGATGATCGATGTTCTTTCCGGATCGGGCATGTCCTTCTGTAATTCCGTCCCCTGCCAACCCTGCATGCTGTACGCGGCCATATCCTGCCAATATTGATCGCGATCCTTCAGCAAATGCCTGAGCAACTGCATCGCATCGCCTTTATTGGCGGAACCGGATAAAACGGCTAGCCCCGTCACCTGGGCCAGATTGCGGGTATCAATGCCGCCCGGCAGCGGCGCTACGGCGATCCGGTCATTCGATCGATGATGTATTCATAATGAAACCTGCCATGAAGACGATGGGCGTAATCGACGGCCAGTGCGGCTGCGCCGTTGATCAACACATAGGGCATCGTCGTCATCGAGGTTTGAGGAACGGCGTGATCGAAATCTTCCCTTTTCGTGCCGACCCAGGCGAACCATTCGGCCGCTTGAACCGACCGCTCTCCGTCCAGATACCCCGCGAACATCATATTGACGGGATCGGAGATCCGTCCGCCGTATCGGTTCATGGCAAGCCATTCCAGCGTGAACGGCGACATCATGATATGCACCTTATATTTCGCGGCTTTCAGCGCCGCGATCGTTTGGTCGAGCATATTCCAGTCCCAATCCTCCGACGGATGCTCAAGTCCCATCACATCGAACATATCCCGATTGTAATAGACGACCAGCGGATTGATTTTCGCCTTGACGCCTATGACCGATCCGTCGGGCGCCTTGACGACCAGATCCTGAAGATCGGGTTCCGTGATGTTGAGCGGTTCGATCTTGCCGTGTTGATACATGATTTGCATGAGCGGATAAGGGATCTCGACGATCTCCGGCCGTTTGCCGGCGTCTTCCAACCCCAGATTCCATGGAGAGATATAAATTATATCATCCGCGGCGTGCAGAGCAACCGCGTGCTCGACGTCTATGGCCAATCAACAGCCAACAGCGCCAACGTGCAGCTGTGGGACTACTGGGGCGGCAACAACCAGAAATGGCGGATCGAGACCGTCGGCAATTACTACCGCTTCGTGAATGTGAACAGCGGCAAGGTGCTGGATGTCTCCGGCTATTCAACGGCGGATGGCGGCAATGTGATCCAGTATGAATGGAACGGCGGCAACAATCAGCAATGGAGCCTCGTCTTCGCCGGAGGAAACAATCGCTGGCGGATCGTGAACCGGCACAGCGGCAAGTCGCTGGATGCCAACGGCACAGGCAATGGCGCCAATGTGCAGCAGTATTTCTGGTGGGGCGGAGACAATCAGAAGTGGGAGATCATCGAGGTGAACTGACTTAAGGCGATGCCGGATGGCGGCAGGAGGGGGCCTAAGCCCCCTCTTTTTTGCGTGTATCGGGGCATGAATCGGCAGGTCAAGCAGGTGTTGGAGCGCCGGATGGTGAATGTTACATCTGTCCAGGAAGAGCACGGAAGAACAGGAATCAGGCGGACCGTGATGATAGGATAGTCACAGGAGGGATGCGCATGGAATGGCTGAAGCAGATGCAGGCGGCGATCGATTACATGGAGCGCCACATGGCAGAAAGGATCACCATAGACGATATCGCAAGGGCGGCATGCTCGTCACCGTTTCATTTTCAACGGATGTTCCATATGCTCACAGGAGTGACGGTTAGCGAATACATCCGCCGGCGCAGATTGACACTGGCCGCCCAGGAGCTGGCCGGCTCCGGCGGCAAGGTGCTGGATGTCGCGCTCAAGTACGGGTATGATTCGCCGGAATCGTTCGCCAAGGCATTCCGCAAGCTTCACGGGATCGCGCCGTCGCAAGCGCGCGCCGAGGGCGTGAAACTGAAAGCCTATCCGCGTATCGCCTTTCAAATCATGCTCAAGGGTGATAAGGAAATGGACTATCAGATCGTGGAGAAGCCCGGGTTCACCGCGGCGGGCATCGTGCTTGAGACGTCATTGGAAGACGGACGGAATACAAGGGAGATTCCGAAGTTCTGGGCGGACAGCCACCAGAGCGGCGAGCTGGCACGTGTCACCTCGCTGCTGGGCGAAGAACCGATGTACGGAATCATCTACGACATGGACATCGTGCATGATACGTTCAAGTACATGATCGGGGGAAGGTTCGACGGGGATCAGGTACCGGAGGGGCTGACGGCCGTGCAGATTCCGCCGGCCCGCTGGGCGGTATTCACCTCCGTCGGTCCCATGCCGGGCGCGATTCAATCCCTGTTCGTGCGCATCTTCCAGGAATGGTTCCCGGCGACCGGTTATGAGCATGCCGATGCTCCGGAACTGGAGGTGTACCTGCCGGGCGATCCCGGCTCGGAGGATTACCGCTGCGAGATCTGGATACCGATCGTCAAGAAGGATGCCTGATCAACGGACCTTGCTGCTCGTACAGCAAGGGCTTCCATGCATAAGGACGCCGGAAGCGGCGTCCTTTTCCCATGCTCCCATGTTACTGCGACTGCTTCCTGCCGGGCTTGAGGATCTGCCGCCGTGCCCGGATGAAGCGACGATACCCGGCAGGATCGATGCGGCGCAAGCCATGGAAGTTCGGATTCGTATTCGCTTCGATGAACCAGATGTGGCGCTCCTTGTCGATCGCCATATCCAGCCCCAGGATGCGCACCGGGAAGCGCGTGCCGAGGACGCTGACGATCCGCCCCGACACCTGCTTCAGCTGCAGGCGCATCGCCT
>Ga0006574J49614_1000845_pt1 | contig 12565 bp, 11 predicted proteins | sample HigsolmetaAR204R_FD_49614 | JGI IMG/M metagenome (IMG submission 49614) | reverse complement strand
TTTAAGGGGGGTTTTCTTTCATCATCCATTTGTTGCTGATACATTAATTGGGCCAATCGGAGTCGCATTTTTTCTCCGCGCTAAGCTGGGTTATTTTTCGAAAAACCGAATGGCCGAAAAATAAAAATCTGGACAAAATATTCCGCGCTTCCCCTTTCACCACCTTTGTATTTTTTACGAAATACCTTCAAAACGGTGCAATCCTCTTTCTCTATTATTAAGGGTTATGTTGTATTTTTATTAAATAACTTCTGACAATCTCTTCACGAAAGGATAAATATAGAAATTCTTTATCCTCATTATATTATGCGTACTTACTACACCCACAGTGTATTCAATAGTATCGATGCAGGTCAGGCAAGAATACCCGCTTGGTCAACAATAGTAATGTTTATCACCCATAATTTATCCGCCTTTTTTTCCTGACTTATATCCGGAATTCTTCAAAAAATCCTGGACAACATCATGGTCAAGTAAATTCAACTCAATCTTGGCCGAACGAGCCAAAACCAGCATGCGGCAAACCATTTCCAATGTTTCCAATCTCATTCTTGCTTCTTGAAAGCTATCATCGCAGACAAGAATTCCGTGATTTTTTAAAAATATAATATTTGCATGCTCTGCTTTTTCTTCAACCGCCATCCCTAAAGCATTGCTTCCTGGATGAAAATAATCCACATAAGCTATTCTTTCAAGGTAATACATCGACTCGACAAACAATTCTGAATGTATGGAAAAATCGGAACAAGCCACAAGAGTTGCCCAAAACGGCGAAGAATGCAATATTACGTTTACATCAGGACGTTTCGTATATATTGCAGTGTGCATCGGTATTTCCTTAGACGGTTTGCGTGTACCGACCCATTTTTCCGATTGTATATCTACTGCTACGAAATCATCCTGCGACAAAGATCCCATATAGGTCCCTGAAGCCGTGATTAACATCCTTTGTTCATCGATCCGTGCACTCATATTTCCTGAGTTTCCCCAGACCAGTTCTCGATCCATAAGATATCTTCCAGTTTGAATAAGAGCTCCAGTTACTGAATCCTTATCCCACTGACTCTTCGAAGCCATGAAAATAACCACCCTTTGTCAACGAATTACTTTCCATGAAGAACCTTAACAAAATAATCTTGTTGGCCTAATTGCCCTCCTTTAAGGGCTAATTCCAGTCCATCGAATAGTTCCTCTTCCGAGTAACAGCGGCACAATGGTGCACCAGCTGCAATAGGTTCCACAACTTCTAAACCGTAGATTCCCAGTTCTTTGGTTACATAACCCGATGTATCTCCACCAACCACAACTACCCTCTTCAACGCCATTGCTGCTACCAATTCGCGTGTTAATCTACCTAATTGCTCCCCAAGTAATTTCCCCATTTCATGCTTGGATTTACCAACCGATTGAAGATAATGTATGGTTTCAAAAATTACTGGATCATCAGATCCCAATGCGGAGTAGATAACAACACTTTTTCCTTCTTTTAAGAAGGTAATGGCTTCGTGAAAGAGACGGCTCCTAACTTCTGTTTGGCGGGAAGGGTCTATTAATTCCTTAACCGGAATTTTTATTCCGGCAAAACCATGCTTAAAAGCCGTTTCAATTTGGGATTGAGTAACAGGGGAACAGCTGCCAGAAACGACCAGCAGTTGCTTTGCAACCCCGGCTCCTGAAGGCACATAACTGTTATCAATACCGCATTTCTTCCAATATTTTGCCAATGCATACTGGACAGCAGATGACCCGACAACGAACAACTCTCTATGATCTGCATGATTCCAGATCAGATGACCCGCTTTCTCCAAATGGTGGTCATCTAGTACATCAAAGAGTATTACATCGGCATCATCATTGATTCTGTTTTGATATTTGTTCTGAACCGTCAGCATATCCCCTTGCAAGTCTAGAATATTGAAGAGTGTAATTTTACGAGAAGTTTGCTGTTTCAAGTGAAGACGCAAATCCGCTTCATGCATAGGGGTTACCGGATGTCTTGACATCGTAGGATGACGATCGAGACGATAAATGACTCCGTTCATCTCAGCAAAATGATTTCCGAATACAGTAAATCTTTTAAGGGCAGGGACACCAACTATAACTGGAATCGCCAATTGGGATGGAAATATTTCACTTGCCATATCGATAACCTTCCCAATATTTCCTATTTCAGGCGCAGAATCAAACGTTGAACAAATCTTGTAGTGAACAATTTGAGAAGGTAACGCCCTCATTTGTTGGAGTATCGGATAAAGCTCTCCTTCCATTTGATTAGGTGTTAGCGAACGGCTAATACCGGCAACTCCTACACATTGGAGATCCGGGAACCTTTTCGCCAGCAATTCTTGATCTGGAACTTTCAAGAACAACACTGTTCGAAACCCATTGGATGTCAATGCCTCCATTGCATCTGTTGAACCCGTAAAATCATCCCCGTAAAAAGTGAGAAGCAATCTTTTCATGACACCTTAATCCCTTCCTAATAGAATCGTCTGTTTCACATCGATCATTAAATGTAGTATTATCCCTTCGTTTTACTTTTTCGTACATGTACACCCGCCATTTCTTCATAAAGCGTAATAATTGCGGAATTATCTTTTAATCCTTTCCCCTTGATTTGTAATGTTTTGAATATTTCATGAACAAGGTTACCCGCATAGATCGGTACGTTCAACTCGTTACTCAATTCCAAGGCAAGCTTGATATCCTTCGTATGCAAGTCAATCGTAAACCCAGGTTCAAAGTTCCCTTCTAGGATAGCAGGCATACGATCTTCCAGAGCCCAGCATCGTCCGGATCCTGCAACAATAACGTCGCGCATAACCTCAGGATCTATCCCCGCCTTTACGCCTAAGGTAAATGCTTCGGCCATCCCAACCATATTCACTGCCGACATAAGCTGGTTAACGACCTTGACCGTTTGTCCCGCTCCGTGTTCTCCGCAATAAATAATGCGTTTTCCTACCGCATTGAAAATATGTTGTGTTTTATCATAAACTTCCTTTTTTCCTCCCACCATAATGGTTAATGTTCCATTTACAGCACCACTATGCCCACCACTTACCGGTGCGTCAAGGAAATCAATTTCATATACCGCTAAATCTGCTGCCATTTTTCGTGTTACTTTCGGTGAAATGGAGCTCATGTCAATAAGAAGCGACTTCGAAGACATAGCTTCTTTAATTCCACTTTCGCCATAGACCACTTCTTCCACTTGCGCCGTATTCGGCAGCATTAATACAATGGTATCCACCCGGCTGGCCACTTCCCGAGGGGATGCTACAGCTAATACATTCTCTTGCATTGGCAATTTTTTTATTCGAGATTGGTCGATATCAAATGCAACCAACTCAAATCCCGCTCGTAATAGATTTGTTGCAATAGGAAGCCCCATTACACCTAGTCCAATAAAACCTATTTTCATGCGATTTCCCTCACTTTATCCCGATTTAATAAGGAAAAGGAAGGTTGATAAGTAATATTTATCTTTCACTTATCAACCTATCCTGTACTGATGGCCTTAAATGTATTTATTTCTTTTTTATGATATAATTAATTTGTCAGATTTCTTAATCTCTTTACATGATGAATTTCATCATGTAAAGAGATTTTTTTCTCTGTTTTTCGGATCAAATTGTATCAAATCGGTTTCTTCGTCATAATTGCGCAGCAATTGTACATCTTTAATTTCATTAATCACCAGATCCACTGTTGTCAAGACTGGATTCTCACCTATTACCATATGCCCGCCAAAAACTTTTCCTTCCTTGTCACACATGGTCGCATGGAAATGAATATCATATTTTCCATCTCTTTGACAAACGACGCCTGTTCCATTCAAAAATTCCACAGGCCCTTCCACCCTCTTAATTTCACCGTATCCGGCCCCAACTTTTGCATCTTGCTGTGGAACCAAATAAAGGTAACCAGCTCGTTGAAAACTACCAAAGCAGTTAGCAATAGAAGCATAAAGTACGCCATTCTGACGACATATTTCTTCAATCCCTAACAATAAATCTGTTCCCGGAAGAAGCCTTGCTGCAATACTCTTTCCAACTGTACCTGTTGCATACAGGACTCTTACATTTTCAACCATGAGGTAACACCCTTTCTAATTAACTAGTTAATAGTATGATTTGTTTGATTATACTGGGGAATGTATACGTAATGTTCTGACCTCATCTTGCTGTTACTCTAAGATCGGCATGATCTTTTCTAAAACTTCTTGTGCACTTTCGGCTGAAAGTAAGTTTTGACGAGTGTCATCATGCATCAACATACGGGACAAGGACGAAAGTATCTGTAAGTGAATCGTACCCGCCTCGTTTTTTGGTATTAGCAATGCAATGAAAAAACGTGTTGGTTGATCATCCATTGATCTCCATTCAATCCCATGTTTTGTAGAAAGAATCACAATCCCCGGCCGTACAATTTCCCCAACTTGTGTGTGTGGAATGGCAAAGCCGTCCAAAAAACCGGTTGTACTTAATCTCTCTCGTTCGAGAAGGCCTTCTACAACTTTTTTTTGCGAAGAAGCGATACCATTTTGAACGGCTAGTTCGGCAATCCGCTCAAATACTTCTTGTTGTGATACTAACTCCTCATTCAGGCTAATGTGATGAATGTTCAATATGTTATTTCTATCCAAGAACGTTCACCTCCGTCTTTTCGGATTACTCCTCAGCATTTGCAAAGCTTATTTTTTTGTAAATTCCGAAAAGAATAGCTCCAACAAGTGAACCTACCAATATCGCAATCACCCATTGAAACACCCCAGTTACTACAGGTGCTACAAGAAATCCTCCGTGCGGTGCAGGTACTTGAACACCCATCAAATATGTCAGAGCAGCTGATATCGAGGATCCAACCATGAAGATAGGAATAACGACGATCGGATTCTTCGCTGCAAATGGGATCGCTCCTTCCGTAATAAGCGTACATCCTAGAACAAAATTAACCAGACCTGCGCTTCGCTCTGATTCATTAAAGTATTTTCTGAAGAACACCGAAGCAAAGGCAGTAATAAGTGGTGGTGTCATACTAGCTGAGAAAATCCCGGCCATAAAATAATTGTTCCCTTCTGAGAGTAATGCCAATGCAGTAACATACGCCGCTTTATTCACTGGTCCTCCAAGGTCAAACGCATCCATACATCCGATGATCACTCCGAGCAGAATCGGATTTGAATCTTGGAAATTCGAGAGAAACGCTTGCATCGTTTCATTGATAGAAGACATCGGAGCAACCAAGGTGGTCATGATTCCCCCAATAAGAAAGACACCTATGACCGGATACAAAAAGATCGCTTTTAAACCGTTAAGAGACTGTGGCAAGTTAGTAAATAACTTAGACAATAGAAGCACCAGATATCCCGCAATAAAACCGGCCACAATAGCTCCTAGGAAACCTGTTCCTCCACTGTTGGCAATCATCCCTCCAATAAAACCAATTACCATGCCAGATCTCTTTGCGATCGAATCGGCAATAAATGCCGCCAAAACAGGGATCATCAAGTCGAAGGAAACTTTTCCTGTTTTAAATAGCATTTCTGCAAACGGGTTGTATGTCGGATCTTTCGGATCAAAAGATTTAATCCCAAATGTGAAGGAAACCGCAATCAGTACTCCTCCGGCGACTACGAATGGCAACATATGCGAAACACCATTCATCAAGTGTTTGTAGATAGACCTACCGATTGAATTTCCCTGACTGATTTCCCCTGTGTGGTCATTTTGATCTGCCTTATTGTTTTTTAATCGGTACTTCTCAGCTTTTCCATCTATTATTGCTTGAATGAGACTCTCCGCGTCTTTGATCGCTCTTTGCACTGACACATCGATTGTTGGCTTGCCGAAAAACCGCTCCGCTTTCACATCTTTGTCAGCAGCAATAATAACTCCGTCTGCATCGCGAATTTCCTCTGGAGACAACTGGTTTTCTACGCCAACCTGTCCATGCGTTTCAACTTTAATGTCTACACCAAGTTTTTCAGCTGCTTTTTTTAATGCTTCTTCTGCCATAAACGTATGCGCAATTCCTGTAGGGCACCCTGTAGCAGCTACGATTTTAATTTTTTTGACTTTTTCCATCCCATCACCCCTTGAAATATTAGAGATCCAAATTTGCTCGCAGATAAAGCGATTACGATTTCTCTTTGCAAAAAACATCTATTGAACGGTCAAATAACTTACCTCCAACATTTTCTTGCCTGATCTTCATTTTTTATTTTTTCTCGTGATCATACTGGATATATACCATGTGAGTTTGAAGATACTCCTCTAACCCATGTCTCCCATCGTCTCCCCCTATGCCGGATCTACGCCAGCCAGCGTGAAAACCGTGTAATGCTTCAATATTTTCGCGATTAATAAACGTCTCCCCGAACTTTAGCTCCCTACAAGCACGCATTGCTACATCTAAACTTTGCGTATAGATGGATGAAGATAGACCATAATCCGAATCGTTAGCCATCTCGATCGCCTCATTTAGATCTCTAAATTTAGTGACTGGGAGCACAGGACCGAAAATCTCTTTTTTCATAATTTCCATATGATGTTGAGCGTTTATAAGAACGGTCGGTTCATAGAAAAATCCTTTATCACGGTTAGCCCGCTTGCCGCCTGTGATAACTTCAGCTCCTTCTTGAACAGCTTTTGTTACCAATCCGTCTACCTTCATTAAAACTTCTTTATTTGTAAGCGGACCCATTTCAACATCAGGCTCAACGAGAGAATCGCCAACTTTCGTCCTACTCATGGCACCACATAATTTCTCAATGAACTCATCAGCTATTTTTTCATGTACATACACACGTTCTGCACATACGCAGGCTTGGCCGGAATTGATAATACGGGAGACACGTATACTTTCAACCGCAAGCTCAATATTAGCATCATCCATCACAATGGCTGGGGCTTTGCCGCCCAACTCAAGTGAAACTTTCGTTATATTTTTTGCAGCAGCTCTCATGATTTTAGATCCAGTATCAACGCTGCCGGTAAAACTAATCATGCCGACCTTCGGTGATGATGCCAAGGCATTTCCTACTGTCTCACCTCTACCGGATACAAGATTAAATACACCTTTTGGCAAGTTGGTTTCCGCCACTAACTTTGCAAATTCAAACGCATTGTTAGGTGTTTCTTCACTAGGTTTGATAACAACTGTATTACCTGCAATCAAAGCGGGGGCGATTTTTCTAGCAATAAGCGAAAATGGAAAGTTCCATGGTAAAATAGCTGCGACAACACCGATTGGGTGTTTAAACATAAATATGTTTTCATTTGGCCTGTCGCTGTGCAATATTTCGCCTTCCAATCTTCTTGCCCACTCTGCATTATAATCCAGATAATCCGCTGCAGCGTTCACCTCCTTTTTCGCCAAACTTAGTATTTTACCTTGTTCCTCTGTGATGATGCGTGCAAAAAAATCAGCATTCTCTCGGATTTCTTTCGCGATTTTACGCAGATACTGCGCACGCTGTATCGCAGGAAGTTTTTCCCATGACTTTTGTGCTTTTTCTGCTGCTTCAATTGCTCGATTTACTTCATTAAGTGTACATTCTGGGATTTCCGATATGATTTCTTCTGTCGCCGGATTTCGAACAGTAATCGTTTCGGATGATTCCATTCGTATAAACTCACCATTAATAAACGGTTGGTAGCTACGTACGGTTGCCAAAATCAAATACCTCCATTTGTTTTTCTTATAATTTACGGATCAAATAGTGCTTAGTGAAGGTTAACCTACCATTCACTTGACAGGAAAAGAAAATAAGGAAGCGCTATCATTTTATCTACATTAATTACATTCCAGAAAAATAAGTCTATTTTTTCGGAAAATTCAGGGGAATTATAATTATCATTCAGTACATATAGTAATATTTGTGCCTAATGGTGAATATCCAAATCATCGGATTTCGTATGGTTTTAACACAATTTGAACGAACAGATGATTTGGATACCTCAACCCTAATGATGGTTTGGCTATTACAACGGTATCGCCAAGATGGATTTTTTCAATAAATTTCAGATCCTCCTGTTAATTGTTAGATAAAACCCGTTTTTTGTGGATAATTTCCGCAAATGCAGACAGAACTTTTTTCGCCTCTTCGCTGGATCGTTGCCAAACGTTTCGTCCAATCGCCACACCTCGAACACCAACAGAAATCGCTTCATCGACGAGAGCAATCAAATCCTCAGTACTTCCGCTTTTTCCACCTCCCAACAAAATTGTTGGAACATTAAAATTTTTAACCCAATTTTCCAAAGTTTCTTTATCGCCAGGATGAGGAATCTTAAGAATATCCGCGCCAAGTTCATAAGCAATTCTTGTTGCATCTGACAAAATTTTAATTCTTTCTTCTTTATCTTCAACAGGATCAAACGTTAATGGCTCAACCATAACCGGCATATCCCATTTTTCTGCCTCCTGAATGCAGTTGGCAATAAGTTTTACAGATTTCATTCTTTCCTCAGCAGGGCGATCCCAGAATAATATGACCTTTACGCAATCATAACCTCTTCTTGCTGCCGTTTCAGGTGACACGACTAATTCATGATTTAATTTCTTGTTCTCCATATAAAAAGTATCCGCGCAAAGCAATCGCGCTGGTGTGTTTCGACCATAGAATACCGACTCTGATTGTTTGGCGATACCGTCAGACAACAGAACCGCATCAATGTCAGGTGTTTTTAAATTTTTCAAGACCTCACAAGGATTCTCAAGCCCTTTCACATACCCCCATGCCAATCCATGGTCAATTGGCAGAACTAAAGAATTACCAGTTTCTGGCCTAAAAATACGGGAAAGACGATACGATTTACTCATGTTTTTCTCCTCTCCTTCTCTTTTTCTTTTTTCTCAGGCAAATCCTTTTCATTCATGTAGGCTTTGCCCAGTAAGCACGATTTTCATATGGCATTCGTATTCACTCCCTCATCTTTTTTTGTCAAGATTGATAACAAGCGTTGAACAGCAGCTTCTAAGTGAGTTGTCATATGCTGTACTGCTGCCGCTTGATCTTGATTTTTAATAGCTTCATAGATTAATTCGTGTTCTTTTATTGTATTTTCTGCAAAATCTCTTTCCTGAAGAACATGTCCAAACCATTCTTCTAATGAAAGACGTATCAATTCTAAAAGGTTAAACAGTAATTTATTTCCACTAGCATTCCCAATGGTAAGATGAAAAGATAAGTCATAATTTTTGCTCTCCATTGGATTTGTAAGTGATTTCTTCATATTTACAATGGACTCTTGAAGTTTTTTCAGATGATCCTCTGTTCGATATTGCGCCGCTTTTTCAACCATTCTTAATTCTATTAGCGTTCGCAACTCTACCATTTCCTCAATAGGAGCAGGATTTAAGAAAAAACTCCATTGAAGTAGTTGTTTAAAACTCTCTGAATCTATATTTCGTACAAAAGTTCCTTCACCTGGTCTTGCCTCCAATAAACCCATAACTGTCATGCTTTTAAGTGCTTCCCGAACAGTCGATCTCCCTACCCCAAATTGTTCGGCTAGATCTCTTTCAGAGGGGAGTTTATCATTTACCTTAAGAAGACCTTTTTTAATCATTACTGTAAATTCTTGTATAATATCATCGCACGCTGTTTGTCTATTTGGTAGCTTTTTGAAAAATCCCATCATAAATCCTCCACTCAGTTTTTAAATGGACTTTCACTTCGTCTGATAGGCATGATGGTCAGACCATCACGCCAATAAAATTAAAGATTCTCTCCCTCTATAAACTTTAATTTTCTTCAGAATTCTCACGTTTTCTTTAAATTTCACTAACTTCCAATAGCTTCTTCACCTCATGTTAGTGGATATTAATTGAATATATTCAATATATTTACATGGTAGAGTCCGTCCTATCGAACAGATTTACAATATCTGTAATATCCTGTATGACCGTGCTAGAAGTCTCCACACTTCTCATGGTCGCTCACCCTCCCATGTATCACTGGATTTTAAGATCCACACATTCCTTCATCCTGCGTATCCATGAGGTGGAGGTTGGATATGCTCCTTTACAGGGTCTAATGCCCGAATGGTGAAAATATACTCCAACTCTGCACTATTGGTGTTTGTCAGAATAACAAGTCGTTTGAAAGCTTTTATGCAGCCTGTAATGCTTTTATTTGAGGTAATCCCTTTAATAGCTTTAATCCATCAAACTCACACTGTTTCTTACCAATGGCAAATAACACACGTAATAATTTACAACACAAGGCAATCAGTGATTGTTGTTTTTTTAACGGCCTATCTAGCCGATTGGTATAGTAATGATGCAAGGCTTTAAACACAGAATTATGGGCAACGAGTGGACGAATGGCTAAGTATAATGCTTTCCGCAAGCGACGGCGACCTCTTTTCGTTATTTTCGTCTGCCCTTTATACTTACCTGAACTGTGTTCTTTTAACGAAAGCCCTGCCAGGTTGACTAGTTGTTGGGGATGATTGTACTTGCTCAAATCCCCTACTTCCGCAAAAAACAAAGCGATGGTGGTATGACCGAGTCCCGGGATACTCGTCATTTGCTTCGCACCTGGTATGCTTTCAACCCTGCCTTCTAGTTCCTCGTCTAATTGGGCTAACTGTGTCTTGTAAAGCTCATATTGATCCAATAGACAATCCAATTCTCTTTTGGCGAACTGGATTCCGACTTCAATCCCAACGCTCTTGTTCGCTACCTCTACGAGTTTGGTTGCACGTTTTAGCCCAACCCCACGCTGTACATGCGGTTTCCATTTTTGAAGTACTTCTTCTGGTGTCAACTTTTGAATATCAGAAGGAAATGGAAACATGCGCAAGGTATGAAAGGCGGCTTTCCCTTTCCAATCTCCAAACACATCGAAAAACTCTGGGAAAAAGCGCTGAATGACGTTTTCAATCCGCCCTTCAATGATCATAAGCTGTTTGATGAGCTGATCTCGTAATTTGACGCCTTCCCTTAGTTCAGCGTATACACCCTCTAATAGGTTCGGTACGGAGTATCGCCCATCTTTCATTAACTGTGCAATGACACGAGCGTCTTTTGTATCGTTTTTTGTAGGTGAATTATCATCCAGTTCTTTGCTTTTTTTGACGTGCATAGGATTCACTAGCACTACATCATATCCTTTTGCCTTAAGAAAATAGGCAAGATTTAGCCAATAATGACCTGTAGGCTCCATTCCAAAAATCACGTGATCCTTATGATTGTCATTTTGGTGACGCTTGACACAATCTAATAAGGTTTGAAAGCCGTGTATACGATTTTCAAAGATCAACCTCTTGCCAAATTCTAAGCCTCGATCATCTTGAAAACGGGCTACGTGCTTTTCTTTTGCTACATGTAATTTGAGAGATTTTTTGATTTTGTGTATAATTCATCTTGAGTCCTCCTTGGTTTATTTAATTTCGGGGTCAATGCGCATTGACACCCTGTACTATACCAAGGGGACTTTTTTTTATCAAACCTCAAATTTCTTCATTACAGGAATGCTCCTAATTAAAAAATCTTGGATCGTAATAAGCAAGTGTGCAATAAACTGTTTCCCCTTGTGCAACTTTTTGAAATTATATACGTTCCCTCTCAATTGATTTCAGATAGGTTTCGTTCTGGTTAGACCATTTGATGGTCTGACCATTATAGTATACCCTTCGATTGTTAATGGTAGTATTTAGGGCTAGATCTTTTGACGACTTATTTAAATTGCTTTTATTTTAGTCTTACATTACTTCGAAAATTATTCCATCTATAAGTCCATTATTTTAGTAAAACTTATTACTTTGACGCTGTTGGAACTATTATAAGGTAAGATGGTTTGATGTTACAACCCTGAGTATCAATATATAACAAAGGAAATTGAATGTCAATACAGATAGTTCTGAAATATAAAAAAAGTCTAGTTGTAATTCCCATAAACCAGAAAAGATTTACCAATAACATAAAGAACCCTACTAAGAAAACGTTGTCAAAATTATTTACTAGCGGTCCAAAAATTTATGCAATCAACCCGGGTAGATTAACACCAAATATATTCAGAATTCCAAAATGATAAGAAAGAGCGACACACGCGATTCCCGGTAATATCGAATCAAATGACGTTTTTACGTAAGCTGGAACTGAATCTGGAAATTTAAATCCAATTTTTTAACTGAAAAGAATCTAATAGTTTCCACCACTAAAATGGATATTACAATACCAGGGAAGATGCCTTTCGTTTCAAACACATCCATATTTACTTTTAATGTTTCGACGTTATCAATAACAACACTTGATGGCTTGTCCAACAACCAGGAAATATATCATCATACTTATCGTTACACCACCAAATTCGTTTAGTTCATAATGTTTTGCAAGATTATAGGCAACACCGGTAGTAAAATGTTATGCCAATAATCCTGTTGAAATGTCATTAATTCCTCTTATCCATAAATGTTGTTCCCCCCATGAAGACCATGCTTTCAACCATTCAGCAAAAATGTTATTGGATTCCGGATTAACCCCCGAGTTTTGGACATAGTTACTCTTAGTCTATCTTTTTCTTAAAATAGCTCTCTTTTTCTTGATTATG
>Ga0006574J49614_1006282_pt1 | contig 12731 bp, 10 predicted proteins | sample HigsolmetaAR204R_FD_49614 | JGI IMG/M metagenome (IMG submission 49614) | reverse complement strand
GGACTTTTCCGGGGAATCAGGGTCATATTTCCATAACGATCGGAATGATCATCGGTCGGCGTTTCGTTTCATCAAACAGAAAGGCGCTGAGCTGATCGCGGATTTCCTGCTTCACGTTCGTCCAGTCGAAGGCCGGCCGGCGGAATCCCTTTTCCGCGATCTCCCGGACCATCTTCGTCGATTTTTCGATCAGTTTTTCCGACTCCCGGACGTAAACGAAGCCCCGCGAGATGATCTCCGGACCGGAGACGATCCGCCGCTCGTTCCGGCTAATGGTCATCACGACGATGAAAATCCCGTCCTGGGACAAAAGTTTCCTATCCCTAAGCACGATATTTCCCACATCGCCGACGCCGATGCCGTCGATCAAAACGTGGCCGGCGGCGACGCGGCCGTTGAGGGAGATTTTGTCCCGCCTGATCTCGACCACGTCCCCTTTATCGGCGATGACGATGTTTTCCTCCGGAACGCCCATGCTCATGGCGATTTTTTTATGGGCGTTCAGCATCCGGTATTCGCCGTGGATGGGGATGAAAAATTTCGGTTTCATGAGATTGAGCATGAACTTCAGCTCTTCTTCCCTGCCGTGGCCGCTGACGTGGTACCTCCCCTGGTTGGTAATGACGTTCGCGCCGGCGCGGAAGAGCATGTCGATCGTTTTGATCAAAAACAATTCGCCGCCCCGGTGGGGAGATGCGGCGATCAAAACCGTATCGCCCTTTTGGATATGGAGCTGTTTGTGGGCCCGCTTCGCCATTTGCTGCAAGGCCTCCAGCGGTTCCCCTTGGTTCCCCGTCATCAGGATGACAAGCTCCTCTTCAGGGATTTTGGAAACGGAGGAGAAGGGGACGACGACCGACTGGTCCAGGTGCAAATAGCCGAGTTTGTGCGCGATGGAATAGACGTTATGGAGTTCCCTCCCGGCGATGGCCACCTTCCGTCCCGACTTGGCCGCCGCATCAAAGACCCGCTGAATGGCGTTCAGGCTCGAGGCATAGCAGGCGAAAATGATCCTTCCCGGAGAATTGAGGAAGATGCTCTCCAGCTCCCGGCTGACGGAAACTTCGGGGGTGGTGTACCCCGGCTTTTCCGCCTCCGTGCTGTCGGAGAGAAGGCATAACACCCCCCGGTCACCGATATCGGCCATCCTGCTGATATTGGCCCGGTAAAGGGGATGGGTGCTTTGGTCGAATTTAAAATCCCCGGTGTAGACGATGGCGCCGATGTCCGTATGCATGCAAATCCCGACGGCATCGGGAATGCTGTGATTGACTTTAAAAAAGGTGACGCTGCAATGGGGAAACTCCAAGACGGTATCTTCATCGACGATTTCAAAGGAAACCTTCTGCTTGAACCCGTTTTCCCGCATTTTCGCTTCCGTTAAGGAAACGGTCAGGCGGGTTCCGTAAACCGGGGCATCCACTTCCCGCAATAAATAGGGCAGCGCTCCCGTATGGTCCTCGTGTCCGTGGGACAGGAAAATGCCTTTGACCCGGTTTTTGTTTTCGATCAAATAGGTGAAATCGGGGATGACGATATCGATGCCGAACATTTCCTCTTCGGGAAACATGAGGCCGGCATCGATCACGTACAGGTTTTTCTGGATCTCGATGACGTACATGTTTTTCCCTAATTCCCCTACGCCGCCCAAAGGAATGATTTTCACGGACTGATGTTTGTTTTTAGCCAATTTCAACAATCCTCGCTTCTGCTTTCTTTTTTTTCGGCGGAAAGCCGTTTTTCCTGCGGCAGAGAACGGGAGGCATCCCCCGCCGTTCCCTCCGGAAAACGGGCGGGCCTCCAGGGACTTTCCCGAAAGAAAAGACGGCCCCAGGCATCGGCTTTTAAAAATTATCCTATATTTTTCCCCGAAAAATCAAGGTGCCCGACAAGCGGAATGCGAAAGACCCGCAAAGAACACGCGAAGGCGAAGGCCGGTGCCGGCCCTTCCTCCGGACCCGTCCGCCTTTATGGTCTATTGTACCACAATTTCCCGGTTTCCCACACGGGACCCGCGGAGCGATCCCTCTTTGGACAAAACAGAACCGATCATCGACAAAAGTGTCTGGATTTTAGACAAACCGCACCATATGTTGGACACCGGAACCGATGATGGACATTTTTGTTGCGATGATGGACATTTTTTCGGCGATGATGGCTATTTTTTCTTTCATGTTGGACATATTTTTTTCCATGTTGAACATTATTTTTAAAATAATGGACAAACGATTGAAAATGTTGGACAGTCAACCGCGGAAATGGACAATTTTTTATCGATATTGAACGATTCCTCCGCCATTTTGGACATTCCGGCGGAAGTCCTCAAAGGAATGTCGGCCAATTCTTTCATCATATCGTTTCCCACACGAAACCCATTTTTCGGATGCTTATCCCATTCTTGCGGGGCCGCCGCCGACCTTGGCCGGGAACATCCTTTTTCGGCATGGCCTGTGAACGCCGAATCCGGACAAAGTGCGGGACGGCCGCCAGGCGAACCCCGCTTTACGTCCGATGCCCATGGGAGCATCCGCCCCTTTTGGCCGAGGCGGCCGGTTGCGGGTCCAAAAATCCCGCCCGCGCGATCCTTCCTTTTCCTCGCTTGCGGGTGACGAGTCAAATTTTCCCCGTCGGTTTTCACCGCATGGGTTATTTTTTCTTATACGGACACGACGTTCCCATCGGAAAAAGTCACCCGCGATTTCGGTTTTCGGGAAGGCAGGATCTTCTGCGCCGGAACGGGAAAGGGGGGGAAACCCGCCGGAAGAAGTTCCTTCCGCCTTGAAATTCGCCGGCGTTTTCCGTCCGTCCGATTTTGAAAGCCAAACGGAAGTCGCTCACCCTTGCCTCCCGCAAGGGGGCAGTTTTTCCGTTTGCGGGAGTTTGTCCGTATTTGCCGCAAGTTTCACCGTCTCTTTCCGGGTTTCGAGTTTGCCGCCCGGCTTCACCATAGGCGTAACCAGCAATCCCGAAGGATACCGGCCCTCGATCGGAAAGCCCGAATCCTGCGGTCAGGGGGCGGTCTCACACCCGAACGAACGGCTGTAAGACTCTCCCCCGATATATCTGCTTATTCCGCGGTCAAAAGGCCGGTTTCGGCCCCTCCCCGAAACGGTGCGGCCGCATCAAGTTTTTCGGACAGGGCGCCTTTTCCCGCCGGAAAATCGCGGCGCTTCTCCCGGATCCGTTGAGCGGAGGGATTTCCCGGCTTTGAGGACGGGCATTCGCGAAATGCCGGACCGCCCGGAAACGAATTTGGGATGACCCAAACCCTTAAGGAGCATTTCCGTAAAATTCGGGCTTGAGCTCCAACCGGCGTTCGGAGGAGATTTTCTGTTCCAAGTAAGAAGTGCTTTCCCTAAAAATCGGGCTGCTTTGGGTACGAATTTGTGATCGTCCGTATCCGGCGTGAAGAGCATTCCCGGAAAATTCCGGACGCTCCCCATCCGGCCATCGGAGGAGATTTCCCGCCCAAAGGAAGGGGAGCATTCCCAAAACATTCGGGCTGCTCCCTGAAGATACGAAGGTACTCCTTTTCCGGCCGGATGGGAAATCCATCAGATTTTGCCGACTTCTTTCAACAACTCCATGAGCCTGTTTCTTTCTTCCGCCGTCAGCGGAACTAAAGGCAATCGGACGCTTCCCACGTCCAGGCCGGTCAGCTGCAGGGCCGTTTTCACGGGAGCGGGGCTCGGGGCCATGAACAGCCCTTTCATCAGGGGAAGCAATGTATGATGCCATTTCTGGGCCGTCCGATAGTCTCCGGCGAAAAAGGCCTTGATCATTTTTTGCATCTCGTCTCCGACCACGTGGGAGGCCACGCTGACGACCCCTTCCCCGCCGATGGAAAGAACCGGAAGGGTCAGGCTGTCATCCCCGCTGTACAGGGCAAAATCATCCGGGGTGTTGGCGATGATTTCCGACATTTGGTTCAGATCTCCACCCGCCTCCTTCACGGCGCGCACATTGGGGATCTCCGCCAGACGGATGACGGTTTCGGGGAGCATATTGACGCCGGACCTGCCGGGGATATTGTAAAGCATGACGGGGAGGGACGTGGCTTCGGCAATGGCGCGGAAGTGTTGGTAAATCCCCTCCTGGTTCGGCTTGTTGTAATAGGGAACGACGAGGAGAATCCCGTCCACGCCGATTTCCTCCGCCTTTTTCGTAAGCTCCACCGATTCCTTCGTATTGTTGCTCCCCGTGCCGGCGATGACCGGGACCCTGCCGTTTACGACTTTCACCACATGCTTAAAGAGGGCGATCTTTTCTTCCTTCGTCAGCGTCGGAGATTCCCCCGTCGTGCCGGCGACGACAAGGGAGTCGCTCCCGTGCTGGATCAGGTATTCCACCAGGTAGGTCGTTTTTTGGAAATCGATATACCCTTTGGCGTCAAAGGGGGTGACCATCGCAGTGGAAATGCGTCCAAAGATCGACATAGGCTCACTCCTTCATCTTTTTACTGAGGATGCTGATCTCATCAATGGCCTCCCGCTCCCACTGTTCTTCATCGAGGCGGAAAGCGTCGTGAAGGGCGTTGACCGCTTTCGCCAAATCCTTTTGTTTGACGAGCACCCAGATCGTCGTGTAGCTGTCCGCCGACTGCAGGATGCGGATTCCCTGTTCGGAAAGGGCGGTTACGATTTTTGATGCGACCCCGGGAACTCCCGTGATCCCCGCGCCGACGACGGAGACTTTGGCGCAATGGTTTTCAATGACCGGATCGTAACCGAGGGATTCCAGAACGGCACGGGCTTTTTCCGCCAGATGATCCTGGACCGTGTAACAAACATGGTTGGGGGAAATGTTGATGAAGTCGACGGAGATTTGTTCCTTGGCCATCGCCTTGAAGACATCGACTTCCAGGTTGTACTGATCCTTTTTGGCGTAAACCTTGATTTGGCTGATGTTGCTGACGTAGGCGATCCCCGTCACCAGCCGTTCACGGATCTCCCCGCCCCGGTTTTTCTTCGCCAGTTTCGTGACCAGCGTCCCCGGGCTGTCGGAATAGGTGGAACGGATGCGGATCGGTACGTCGGCATGCATGGCGATCTCCACGGCCCGCGGATGGATGACCTTCGCCCCCTGGTAAGCCAAATTGCTGATTTCGTTGTAGGTCACGACGGAAAGTTTGCGGGCTTTGTCGGTGATCCGCGGGTCCGCGGTCATCACCCCGTCCACATCGGTGAAAATATCGATCCATTCCGCCTGGAGGGCGGCCCCCAATGCGGCCGCCGTCGTATCGCTTCCGCCCCTGCCGATCGTCGTCACTTCCCCGTCTTCCGTTTCCCCCTGGAAGCCGGCCACGACGACGGCGTCATGGGATTCCAGTTCCTTCAGGAGCCTTTGGCAGTTGACCTCGATGATTTTGGCATCGGTAAACTCGCCGTTCGTCCGGAATCCCGCCTGCGCCCCGGTGAGGGCCGTCGCGCGGATGCCGTTTTTCAGCAACAGATTGCTGAAGACAACGGCGGAGATGATCTCGCCGCAGGAGAGCAGCAGATCCATTTCCCGTTTAGAAACCCGGGCGTCGTTTCCGCCGACGAGGGACAACAACGTGTCCGTGGCGTACGGATCGCCCATGCGCCCCATGGCGGAGACGACGATGACGGGCTTATATCCTTCATCCAAAGCCTTGCGGACGTGTTTGAGGGCCTGTTTGCGGTTTTCTTCGGTTCGGACGGACGTACCGCCGAATTTTTGTACGATGATTTTCATGTCAACACCTCGGTTACAGCCATTGGTTGCGGATAAGGCTTTCGGCGATTTGGATGGAATTCAGCGCGGCGCCTTTCAGCAGATTATCCGATACGACCCACATATGGAAGCCGTTGACCACATCCAGATCACGCCGGATTCTTCCGACGAAAACCTCGTCTTTTCCGGACGCAAAATAGGGCATCGGATAAATTTGCCCGGCGCGGTCGTCCTGCAAAAGGACCCCGGGGGATCCGGCGAGGACGCTGCGGATTTCCGCTTCGGTCGCCCGATCCGATTCCACCTCGAAATATACCGATTCCGAATGGCCCCGTTCCGCCGGAATGCGGACGCAGGTGGCTGCGATTTTTAATTCGGGAAAATGCATGATTTTTCTCGTTTCATTGATCATTTTCATCTCTTCAAAGGTGAACCCGTTATCCTGAAAAACGTCGATTTGCGGAATGGCGTTAAAAGCGATCGGGTAATGTTTTTCCGCGCTCCTTACCGGCAAAATTTCCGCCTGCGGGCGTTCGCCGGCAAGTACCGCCTTCGTTTGTTCGACCATTTCCCGGACGGCCTGCGCCCCCGCACCGCTGACCGCCTGATAGGTGGAGACGATCACCCGCTTGAGACCGAAGACTTTCCGGATCGGCTGAAGGGCGACGACAAGCTGGATCGTCGAACAATTCGGGTTTGCGATAATCCCTTTATGATCCTTTAAGTCCTCTTCGTTCACTTCGGGAACAACGAGAGGCACGTCGGGGTCCATGCGGAAGGCGCTCGTGTTGTCGATCACCACCGCCCCCCGTTTCACCGCCTCGCCGGCCAAGGTTTTGGAAATGGCGCCGCCCGCGGAAAACAGGGCGATGTCCACGCCGGAAAAACTTTCCGGTTTGGCTTCCTCCACGATGATCTTCTCGCCTTTAAAAACCATTTCCTTCCCTTTGGACCGGCTGGAGGCGAGCAGGGTGAGTTTTTTCACGGGGAAATTCCGTTCTTCCAATTTTTTTTACCATTTGCTGGCCGACGGCGCCCGTAGCCCCGACGACTGCCACATGATATCCTTGATTGCCCATGAAAATCTGCTCCTTCCTGGGTGAAACCGTTCATGTTCGCGATGTTTTCTCGCTTATTCCTAATTTTAGCACAATCCGCCGGGAAAGGAATCCGTTTGTTTTTCCCATCTCAATGGTTTCCCATTTCCGTCATTTTTTTCGGAACCGTTCGATGATCATCGGCTGGTATTGTTTTCCTGCGAGGGCGTGCTTGACCGTGTCGGCGAGCAGCGTCATGTCGGCGACCATGGAATTCGGCTTGTTTGCCGGATCATCCTGGCCGAAGGGGATGAAATAGATGTTTTTGGCCGAAATCAGGCGCATCAAATTGATGCCGTTCAGGCCGAGGGCGTCGTTCGTCGAAATGCCCAAAACGACCGGGCGCTGGTTTCGCATCGTGGCCTTTGCCGCCATCAGCACCGGGGAATCGGTGAGGGCGTTGGCCAGCTTGCTCAAGGAGTTCCCCGTCAGGGGGGCGATGACCATGCAGTCGAGGGGGGATTTGGGGCCTAAAGGTTCCGCCTCCACAATGGAATCGATCGCCTTTTTTCCGGTCACTTCCTCGATCTTTCCGATCCATTCCTCCCCCGAGCCGAACCGGGTGGTGGTGTTCTTGACGGTGAAGGAGACGACGGGGACGACTTCCGCCCCTTCCTCCACCAGCTTTTCGATCTCCGGATACACGGCATCATAGGTGCAATGGGAACCGGTCAATCCGAATCCGATCCGTTTTCCTCGCAATTCCATAGGTTCAACTTCTCCTTTCTTATTAAAAGATCGGTCAATAATTCGATAAGGGCGCCGGCCAGGATCTTTCCGGCCGTTTTCGGCGCGACGATGCCGGGAAGGCTGGGGGCGAGAAAGGCTTTGATCCCCCGCTTTTCCGCGTAACGGAAGTCCGTTCCTCCCGGTTTGGAAGCAAGATCGATGATGAAGGTGCGGGACGGCATTTTGGAAAGGACGCCGGCGGTAAGAACGAGAGCCGGGACGGTGTTGATGCAAATGTCCGCATCTTGGACCGCCTCGCCGATTTCCGCGAGGGGAACGGGCTCCAGGGACATTTCCGCAATTCTTGCCAGATCTTCCTTTTTCCCCGAGACGACTTTCACCTTCGCCCCGAGGGCGGAAAAGGCCCTTGCCGCCGTCATCCCGACCCGCCCGAAGCCGACGATCACTGTTTTCGAACCGTGAATCGTAATATCCGTATTTTGTATGGCCAACAGCAGGGCTCCCTCCACCGTCGGAACGGAGTTGCAGATGGCCACATCATCCCTTTCCAGGACAGGTTCCACTTTCCGTCCGGTTTTCTTCTCCAGCTCTTTTAAATATTCATTTTTGATGCCGGAAAACAGGACGCAGTATTCGGGGGTTTGCCCGATCAATTCTTCCGCGAGGAAAATCGGTTCCTTGGCGAACAGGGACTCGACCTCCCCCTTCCCGTTCGTTCCGCCGGCCGGCAAAATGATGGCGTCGATCTCCCGAAAACGGACATCGTCCATTTTTTCCTTTGCCGCGTTTAAAAAAGGGTTTTCCAGCAATTCAAAACCGATTAACGTCAATTTGGCATCCAATTCGATCAGCCGATGGATGATTTCCAGCTGGCGCGCATCTCCTCCGATGACTGCCACATTCAGTCCGGTCAACAAGGGATTCACCTTCTTTTTTCGGGGAAAGAAAAAATTCAGTTCAAAAACATATTATGTTCTGCGCCCGCGGGTGTGAAATGTCGGGACGGGGATCGGCAAGAAAATCATGCCGCCAGGGGGAGCGGTCCGTTCGCGCCTTGGGGGTCGTCCGTATGGGGAAACACGCGGAATCTTCCCAGGGATTCGAGCCGGCCTTTGCCGCATGCCGTCGGCCGGGCAACAAAACCCGGCACAATGGGCCGGGCCGTTCGCGCCGGCCGTTTTCCGGGGGATGCCTTTCCTGGATCTTGGCTTTCTTCTATGGAAACCGTTTCCTGCCGTGCCGCTTCTGCGCCTTTCCCCTTCGTCCGCCGGCCGGTTTGCGGGATCCGGGGATCGGCGCCTGTTTCTTCAAGAAGAAACGGCCGCCCCATACCGGTCCCGGAAATGCGGGTAGGCCGCACCTTCCCGCCGGGCCAGTGCCGAAAAGGCGCGGAAGGCTTGGAAAACCCGAACCGGATAGGGGCAGCCGGCTATCCTTTTGATAAAAAAAGGCCCCAAGCCTGCTGAACATATCCCTGTCAAGTAGACAGTGTGAAAAATACCCACCTTCTTCAGCTGCTTGTTAGGATAGTGGAATGAGGAAACGTTGTCAAGGAAAGCACTTGACAACGTCTCCTTCATTCCACTTCATCGTTGGCAAGCTGAAGAAGGAGACATTCTCAGCCGTTCGTCTGCTAGGCTGCTTAGGCAATTCGGTATTCCACTGGGCTGAGGTAGTCTAGTTTTTTCTGGCACCGTTCATAATTATAAAAATACATGTACTGATCGATCGCCTCGATCATTTCCTCTTCCGTTTCAAAGGTGGGAAGGTCCACCATTTCCGATTTCAAATGCCCGAAAAAATTTTCCATGCAGGCATTGTCTAAACAGTTTCCTCTTCTGGACATACTAGGAATGATATGATGAGCCTTCAGCAGTTGATGGTACTGGCGGGATGTGTACTGGGAGCCTTGATCGCTATGGAGAAGGACTCCTCGCGCATCCCGTTTTTTGATGGCATCCTTGACAGTTTCGATCACCAATTTTAAGTCATTCGAACGACTGATGCGATACGCAATGATTTCATTGTTGTACAGATCTTTAATAGCAGACAGATACAAATAGGTTCCTTGAAATGGCACATAGGTAATATCCGTCACCCATTTTTGGTTGGCTGCAGTGGCCACAAAATCACGGTTTAACACGTTCGACGCTACGATATTCTCCTTTCCCGCTTTATACTTCGGCTTTTTTCGACGGATTTTGGCCTGAACCCCCAACTCTTTCATCAGTCGGTACACTCGCTTATGATTCACGGTCTTCCCATAATTTCGTTTTATCCATGCTTTCACGCGGTAGTATCCATAGATCCCATTGACCTTTTGATGGCATTCGAGGATCATTTGTTTGATTTGTTCATTTTCCTTTTGCTTCTCTGTGACGATTCCCTGCTGGTTCATCCATCCATAGTATCCACTTCTTGACACACCGGCCAGTTGGCATAGCCAGGCAATCGGATAGGTGTTGGATAACTCCTGAATGATCGAGAACCGCTCTTTCGGTTTCACCTCCTTGCCAGCTCTCGTAACTTTTTTAAATAATCATTCTCTGCTTTCAGTCTTCGATTCTCTTCCTCTAAACTGCACTCTTTTTTTCGAGGCCTTCCCTTGAATGGAGACTTGGATGTCCCGCGCCGTTCTTCGAGCCCTTTTAGACCATGTTCATGGTAACGTTTTACCCAAAGTCTGATCGTTTTCGTGCAGGGAATCCCTAACTCTTGGCATATCCGCTTATATCCCCATCCTTCTTCGATGTACATCTGGACAGCCCTCCATTTAAACTCCACGGAATAAGTGGTCTTCCCTTTCGGTGTTTGCTTGGTCTCGAACATAAACAAATCCCTCCAGTGTTTTTACTGACAGTATGGGCATTTTCCCAACTGTCTACACTAGAGGGATAATATCATGCCGCTTGGAGCACTTTTTACGCATCCTCGTATTCACTTTCCGGAAAATCGATGATGATCATATCGGTTCCGATCTTTTTAATGTATTTCCAAGGAACGCGGATCTCGCCGCCCGATTTCCTCAGCTGGTACCATTTGCCCGTCGGAATGATCAGGGCTTGAATCTGCCCCGTCTGTTCGTTGATTTCCAAATCGGTCTGTCCCAGGATGCCCAGCCGTTCCGCCTTTTTCACGTCGACGATCTCTTTTCCGCTCAGTTCGCTCAGCCGCAAAGCCGCATCATCCCTTCCTCTCCTTCTTATACTCATTCTATTGGGAAAGGAGGGATTTTAGAAGAAAATTATTGAACGGCTTTCGGCAGTTGGCCGTCCGGGCTGATCAAGGCGACGGCGTAGGGTTTCGAAAAGATCTCCCGGCACACGTCGTCCATTTCTTCCTTCGTCACTTCATCGATCAGGGCGATCATTTCATCCAGGGAGCGGTGTTTCCCCAACAGCAGCTCGTTTTTCCCGTTGCGGCTCATCCGGCTGTTGGTGCTTTCCAGGCTGAGCATTAAATTGCCCTTCAATTGTTCCTTGCTGTTTTGCAATTCCTTTTCGGTAATCCCCTTGTCCATCAGCTGGTGCAGGGTTTCCTGGATCGTGTCGAAGAGCACGTCCAGCTGCTCCGGACCGGTGCCGCCGTAAATGGTGATCATGCCGCAGTCCTCGTAGGCGGTATGGTAGGAATAGATGGAATAGGCGAGGCCCCGCTGTTCGCGGACTTCCTGGAACAGCCTGCTGCTCATGCTGCCGCCCAATATGTTGTTGAGAAGAATCAGGGGATAGATCCGTTCATGCCCGAAGGAATACCCTTCAAAACCGAGGCAAATATGGGCTTGTTCCGTGTCCTTTTTCTTCGTAATGAAATTTTTTTGGAACACCGGCTTGTCCTCTTCGGTTTTGCGGCTGGAACCCTGATAATGGCCGAAGTAGCTTTCAATCTTTTTTACGATCGCCTCGGAGACGTTGCCCGCCACGGAAATGACCACGTTTTCCGGCGTGTACCGTTCCTTCATGTAGGAATGGAGCGTCTCCCGGGTGAAGGTCTCCAACGTTTTTTCCGTGCCCAAAATGGGAAAGCCGAGGGGATGGTTTCCGTAAACCGCCTTGCCCAGCAAGTCGTGCACGAGATCGTCCGGGGTATCTTCATACATTTTGATCTCTTCATAAACCACGTTCTTCTCTTTGATTAATTCTTCCCGGTCGAAGACGGAATTGAAAAACATATCCGCCAAGAGGGACAAGGCGTAATCGGCGTGATTATCCAGCACCTTCGCGTAAAAGCAGGTATATTCCTTCGATGTGAAGGCGTTGACCTGGCCGCCGATGCTGTCGAAGGATTCGGCGATGTCCCTCGCCGAACGGGTTTTTGTCCCTTTAAAAAACATATGTTCCAAAAAATGGGAGATCCCATTCAGCTTCGGCGTTTCATTCCTTGATCCGGTCTTGACCCAGATGCCGATGGAAACCGAACGGACCGTGGGAATTTCTTCGAGCACGATGCGAACGCCGTTCGAGCATGTAAATTTCTTGATCATGTCATTCCTCCTAATGGCTGAGTGTACGGGTGATGATTCGTTTTTCATCGAGCAATTCGGTGACCGATCCGATTTTGTAGCCTTCTTCCTTCAGAACGGAAATCATCGGTTCCAGCGCCTCGGCGGTGGAGGCCGTGGGATGCATTAAAATGATCGCGCCGTTGTGGGCCTGCTTCCGGACCCGGTCGACGATCGTGTTCGGAGAAGGTTTTTGCCAATCGATCGTGTCGACCGACCACAGGATCGTTTCCATGTTCATTTTTGCGGCGAGCGCCACCGTCCGGTCATTGAAGCTGCCGCTCGGCGGGGCGAACCATTTGGGCGCGATGCCGACCGTCGCCCGAAGGATGTCGTTCGTCTTTTTGAGTTCCGCCTCCGCCTCATCTTCCGAAATTTTCGCCATATCGGGATGGGAATAGGAATGGCTGCCGATTTCATGACCCCCTTCATGGATCATCTTCACCGCTTCGGCATGGCCTTTCGCCCATCTTCCTTCGAGGAAAAAGGTGGCGGAAATATGGTGTTTTTTCAATATTTCAAGGATCGTTGAGAGATATTCTTCCCCCCAGGCCACGTTGAAGGTGAAAGCGACCATGGGCTTGTCGGGATGGCCCCTGTAGATCGGGCTCGGCGGCAATTGCTCCAGATGGACCTGCGGAGGGATTTGCCGGAAGACGAGTTTATCCTCCAAAAATTTTTTGTAAGGCTTCATTTTCCGGTAGGACGCTTCCACATCCACCTTCAGGCCGTTATAGCCGGGCATCTTC